>SXGQ01143050.1_pt1 | contig 11463 bp, 10 predicted proteins | sample 3178371 | NCBI WGS metagenome assembly SXGQ01 (sample SAMN11356859, study PRJNA531348) | freshwater metagenome | isolation source: freshwater sample F1-20 | place: China: Fuxian Lake, Yuxi | collected 2017-12-25 | reverse complement strand
GGATTAAAAAGATCATCCCGATTGCCAATTTCCCAAGCGTCAATCAAGGGGCGAAATTCGTCCTGCCTCTCCCACAAATAGAGTGTGTCTTTACCCCAAGCTGAAGTCATGTGGTGCGGATGAGCCGCAATGGTTAACCCGCCATGCTCTCGGATGGCCAAGCAAATCTCCTGCAAAGACAAGGCCGGATCAATTGGCTCCTCTACATCCACCCCGAGGAGGTGAGCCGATCCTTTCGCCGTCAGCCCATCATGATTAAACTCCAATCCCGGGAACAAAATCATGCGGTACTTGGTCCAAGCTCGATTTTTCTCCTCCGCCAGTGCCCGGAAATAATCGGGCAGATCATCCACCGTTAAAACCAGCCCCGACAAATTCGCCAGTCGCCCCAATAACCGTCGCCGATCCACCAGATGATCCGTCACCGCCATGGCATCAAAACCACGTCGGCCGTAAAAATCCACTATTTCCCGTAAGGTTAATCTTCCATCCGAAAATATGGTGTGTGTGTGCAAATCCACCATCCTCAACCCCTTTTTCCCCGGATGCCCGTGATGCATCAGGCGTAACTCGGGCAAACGCTCGGTATCCGTTGCCGCCTGCGCCATTTGCGAAATACGACTGGCCAATCTCTCCGTCGCCCCCAACGTTCGGACCGACTCCTGTCTTGCCCGACGGCCCCATTCCCGCAATCCCACCCCTCCTCCCTCCAAGGCCTGCCTAATTCTTGTCGCAATTTCACCGGGCGAGTCGGCCATCGCTCCTCCCCCTAGTCTCGTAATTAAATGGCAGATCCCTTTCCGCTTTTCGGAACTTTTCCCTCCCTCCACCAAAACTACTGGTCGGCCCGTGGCTAGAATCTCCCGCACACTGATCGTGCCCGGCTTCGTCACCACCACATCGTGACCACGGATCATTCCGGCTAGATTTTTCACCCAACCGTGAATCTCCAGTTTTCCCTCACTTTTCGGAAAGGCTTTGCGTAACTCTCCTTTCAACTCCTCCTCTTTTCCCACCACCGCCGTCACCTCCACCTCAGGCAACGCTAAAATCTTTTCCACCGTCCGAATCGCTTTTCGGCGACGCGAATTGATGAGATACAGAATTCGAAAAGGCTCCCGATTTTTAGCGCTACCCTTCTTTCGCTCCTCCGCCGGCTCAAAGGTCGGTCGGACCGGCCATCCTCCCGCCACCACCTCCTTCACCTTCGGATTGGTTTCCCTTAACTCCTTGGCCGACCCCTCATCCGCCACCCATAAAAGATCGGCCGTCACCCCGTCCCAACCCGGCAAATCTTCCGCTTCCAGCACCACTCCCACCCGCTGAAAGCCCACCTCCGAGCGATCCTGCACTCGCTCCTGCAAAGCCAGAGCCACGGCGGGATGAAAAAAAACAACCACTTCCGGCCGCGTCTCCTCCAAAGTTAAAGCCACCAATCTGCGCAGCTGAGGCCAACCCGAACTCCCCAACACATCTATCCCCGCCTTCCGTATCCACCTCCCCAATGTCTCCCCCCTCGCCTTCCCCTTGCCCAACTTGCCCGAAATCCACCCCAACCACCCTTCGATCCCCCCCTGCCCCACCTCTCGCACCTCCACCCGTAACTCCGCCCCAGACTCTTCCTCCAATACATCCCGCAACGCTCTGGCCACATAGTGGTGCTCCTCTTTCCCACCCGTGAGGATCAGAACGTCTTTCATACTCATATGTGAATAAGTTGGGGAAAAGGCAGAGCAAGTCCGCCAATGTCACAATTTGATGTCAAAATCGATTCTCTACTATCCCCATAATGAAACGCTGTCCCACACTACTTTGCGCTGCTACTAAAGTTTTTCTCCAGCCTCTGCCTGGCTTCGTCCTCCAGCTTTTTCCGGATTGGGGATAACTGCTCCCGAATCGCCTTTTCTGTTTCCATTTTCTCGATCCAGTAGGCCCTGATAAAGGCCTGTTCGTTTTCAGGCCCAACCTGAAGCTGAAACTCCTTCGCCACCTCCAAGGCCTCCTTACTTGATTTTATCCAAAATTCGTCAATTCGCTCGACTAAGCGAACCCTCTGCTCTTGGGATAATTTTTGATACATGGGCCACGCTTCCAACTTTTCTCCCAGCTGCTCCCTTGGCACCAAAGCCAAAGCCAAAATTTGCACCAATCGATCCTGATTCGGTGGCTCCGCCCAAAACTGCCCCGTCTGCCTCCGGACCATATCCCGCTGCGGCACAAAGGGTGCATCCGGCACTCTCGGGGGTCTTGTCTTGCCCGACCCCGCTGACCCCTTGATCGGCTCCCCCTCCTGCGCCCCAAGCTCCCCACCCCACAACCCCAACCCCATCACGAAGTAGAGAAACGCCCTGCTCATAGCCCTGCCCACCACCGATTCTCCCGCTCCTCCTCCACCATCGCGTCCAATGCCGCAAAAACCTCTGCATCCCCTACTGCCCCTGGCTCCCTCTCCCACCGCAACCACCCCACAGCCAAAACCACCGCCCCCACCCCAATCAAAACCCACCGCGGCAAACCAAACCAGCCCCCCATCCCTCTCTCTTCCCGTCGCATCCGCGCCATCGTCCGCGCCGCAAACCACGGCGGCGCCTTCGGCACTGGCACCGAGTCCCACAGCTTTCCCAGCTCAGGACCCAGTCCCTCGGCTCTCTCATCATTTCCACTCTCTCTCTTCATATAGGATTAAACTGACTTTCTCCTATTTAGGTTCGGTAAAAAATTCAGATAGTCTAATTTTTAAATTCTCTCGTGCCCTAAACATCAACGACTTAGCTCCGAGCTCGCTCATTCCAAGGATCTCACCAATCTCGGAAAACTCCAACTCCTCGTGTTGCCTTAAATGAACAACGAGTCTCTGCTTCATAGGGAGGTGGGCACAGGCCAACTGTACCGCATGGACTAGCTCCTTTCCCGATAAATCTTCTCTCGGATTCCGATCCGTCACTGGGCCCCTCCTCTCCCTCACCTCCTCCGCCTCCTCATCGAAAATCACATCCGAAACCTCTTTCCGACTCCCTCGCGAGGTACAAAACGTAAAGACGAGATTTCTAGTCACCGTCATCACCCAGGTTGAAATCTTGGCCTCAGCCCGATGCCTCGGGGCGGCTTTCCATATCCGCAGAAAAATCTGCTGCGCCAGATCCTCCACATCTGGTCCCGTGTTCCCAATCATCCTCGCCACCGTCCCGTAAACCCGATCCTGATATCGCTCAATCAACTCTCGCAACGCCTCCTCATCCCCTTGACCCATCCGAAGAATCAGACCCTGATCGATTTCATTTTCCAGCCGGACCTCCATCCCTCATCCCCCCGCCACGACCCGCACAATCTCCAAGCGATCGCCATGTTCCACTTTTTTCTCCGCCCACTCCTCCCGTAGAAGCGCCTCCCCGTTCCGCTCCACCAAAACCGTCGCAGGCACCAACTTCATTTCGCCAATCATCTCCGCCACCGTCTGGCTTGACCTGACTTGCCGAGCCTTTCCATTGGTAAAAATCGTCACCATCTTCGCCATCTCTTTACCCCGCCAAAGCGCGATCCCAATCTTTCCAAACTGGGTCCAACCCGCGTTTCCGCAGTGTCCCACACAACTCCTCCGCACTTCTCTCATCCGAAATCTCAAACTGCTCCGTCGCCTCCGCCCTCTCCCACTCGCTCGCCTCAAGCGCCACCTCCCGCCCCCTTACGGTCCGATGTAACCTCCCCTTGCCTGCCCCCGTGTAGCCCCCAGGCTCCGTTTCCGATCCTGCACTCATCATCGTCACCCCCAACTCCATCAACCCATCCCGCAAGTTCGCCGGCTCTCTCGTCGACAAAACAATGCCTGCCTGGGGAAACGCCACCCGAAAGGCGCAGATCGCCCGGACAAAATCCCGGTCAGACATCGCCACCCGCGGCTGAAATCCTCCCGCCGAGGGTCGTAAACGCGGCAAAGCCAAAGTCACCTGCGACCTCCACCCCACTCTCATCAAATGCGAAACATGCGCCGCCAGTGCCACCAACTCTCTCCTCCAATCCGCTAATCCCACCAGCACCCCCAAACCAATCCTCCGGAACCCCGCTTCATACCCTCTCTCCGGTCCCCCCAGCCTTTCATCAAAATTCCTTTTTGGCCCCGAGACATGCATCTCCGCGTAGGCCGCCCGATCGTAGCTTTCCTGATACAGGACCAACCCCTCCGCTCCTGCCCCCACGATCTCCCGATACTCCGCTACCTCCAATGGCGCTACTTCGATCGCCACCGACGGAAAAAGCCCCACCGTTCTCCTGACCGTCTCCGCTAAATAGGAGACCGGCACTTCCCGAGGATGCTCTCCACTGACCAAGAGTAGGTTTCGAAACCCCACCCCCGCTAAATGCCTCGCCTCCACCTCCACCTCATCCGGCCGCAAGGTCACTCTCCGGATCGGGTTTTCTTTAGAGAATCCACAATACTGGCAGCTATTGACGCACTCGTTCGACAAATACAACGGAGCGAACAAACGCATCGTTTTACCGAAATTCTTCCGCGTTTCCCTGCGAGCCTGCTCCGCCAACTCCTCCAGTCGAATCGATCCGAACATCAAATCCTCAAACCTTGCCACCGCAGCCGATCTCACAAAAGGCAACCCCTCCAACGCATCTCCATGTAACCCGCTCATAGCTTCCAATTCTATTCGTCCAAGAAACCCGTCAGCGGACTCGTCGCCACCGCTGCTTGCCGCCTCGGACCTAATCCTGCCTCAAATCCTCTCCGACCCGCCTCCACCCCCATCCGAAACGCCCGTGCCATCTCCGCAGGATCATCCGCCACCGCAATCGCCGTATTGACCAAAACTGCCTCCGCCCCCATCTCCAACGCCTCCGCCGCATGCGAAGGCGCCCCCAAACCCGCGTCCACAATCACCGGCACGCAAGCCTGTTCAATCATGATTTCAATCATCGCCCGAGTCTCCAGCCCGCGATTCGAACCTATCGGCGCCCCCAAAGGCATCACCGTGGCTGCGCCCACCTCCTCCAGTCGCTTCGCCAGCACTGGATCGGCTTGGATGTAAGGCAAAATCGTAAAACCCTCCTTCACCAAAATCTCCGTCGCCTTCAACGTTTCGATTGGGTCGGGCAGGAGATATCGCGGGTCGGGATGAATCTCCAGTTTGATCCATTTGGGTAACCCTGCCGCCACCGCCAAACGAGCCAACCGCACCGCCTCCTCCGCATTCATCGCCCCACTCGTGTTAGCCAAGATCAGATACCTCTCTGGATCGATCTCCCTCAACATATCCGCCTGCGCATCTGCCCCGCCCGTCAAGTCCACCCGGCGCAAAGCCACCGTGACTATCTCCGCCCCGCTCGCCTCCAGCGCCGATTTCATCGCCAAGGTTGAAGAAAACTTTCCCGTGCCCAGAAGCAGTCGGGACTGAAACTCCCGGTCGGCAATCTTCCACTTTGGCGCGAAATCCACTTGGGCTGGCATTTCCTAACCTTACGCTAACCCCTCTCACCATTCCAGCTTCCTCCCCTTCCCACCTGCCCCTTCCGCTCAAAAATAAATCATACGCTTGCCTTCGCTCGCTCAACTTCGTCAACATACCCCCTCATGCACCCCTCTCTCTTTTGGAAATCCCACCTGCCGAGGGTCGAAAAAGCCCTTGATCAACTCATTTCTCCCCAAGCTCGACCCCCACTCATCCATCGCGCCATGCGCTATAGCCTGCTGGCCGGAGGCAAACGCCTCCGCCCCATTCTCTGCCTCGCCGCCGCCCGTGCCGTCGGAGGCAAAGAAGCCCTCGCCCTGCCTTCCGCTTGCGCCGTCGAATGCATTCACACCTACTCCCTCATTCACGATGATCTTCCCTGTATGGATGACGATAATTTCCGTCGCGGTCGCCCGACCAACCACCGCGTCTTCGGAGAGGCGGTTGCTGTTCTCGCGGGTGACGGCCTTCTGACCCATGCCTTCGCCTCTGTCGCCCGTACCCCCCCCAACCGCCGCTACACCCCCGCCGATCTGGTGGCCGAACTGGCTCACGCCTCCGGTAGCCTCGGCCTCATCGCCGGCCAGGTCCTCGACCTTGATTCCGAGAAAAAACGAATTCCTCTGAAAAAGTTAGTCGAAATTCACCGCGCCAAAACCGGCGCTCTCATTACCACCTCCCTGCGCTTGGGCGCTATGTCGGTCGGGGCGAATTCCAGCCAACTTCGCCACCTCACCCGCTTTGGCCAAGCCCTCGGCCTCGCCTTCCAAGTCATCGATGACATCCTCGATATCACCTCCACCAAGGCGAAACTGGGGAAATCGATCGGGAAAGATCAATCTTCCGGCAAAGCCACCTACCCACGCTTGCTCGGTCTCACCGGGGCACAAAAGGAGGCCGATCGCCTCACCGCCACCGCCCGCGCCGCTCTACGCCCCTTGGGCTCCTCCGCCGCTCCCCTTCTCGCCATCGCTGACACTTTGCTTCGTCGCGACCACTAGCGCTTTTCGCTGGCGAATGGCGTCCTCCACCTCGGACGCAGCTCTCGCGGCCGCACCCGGGCCGCCCAACTTCTTCGCCACCTCCCGAATCCGATTCGCCATGCCTTCCGCTCCTTTTGGATTTCGCAAAATCTGCAGCGCCGCTTTCGCCAACCGCTCAGGCTGAGCCGCCCCTTGCAAGAATTCAGGCACTACTTTTTCCCCCGCCAGCACATTCACCATCGAGAGGTAGGGTAATTTTACCAACATTCTCCCCACCCCGTAGGTCAACCAAGAGGCTTGGTAAATCACCAACATCGGTAAACCCGCCATGGCACACTCCAGCGTGGCGGTGCCCGAGGCCACAATCGCCATCGAACAGCGCGTCAACTGCGTTAACGACTGTCCCGAGACAATATCTAAACTCACCCCACTCATCGGATACTTCGCCCACATCTCTTCCAGCTTCTGCCTCATCTCGTAGTCCGTCGCCATGGAAATAAAGCGCACATTTCTCTCCTCCTGCACTATCCGCTGGGCCGTCCGCAGAAGAATCGGCCAATGCTTCGCAATCTCCTTTGTGCGACTCCCCGGCAAGAGTGCCACGCAAGGCACCTCGTCCCGAACCGCATGGGCTTGTGCCATCCAACGATCCGCTAGGGGATGCCCCACCCACTTGGTTTTTAACAAAGGTGCATGCCGCGCAAACCAATCCACCTCAAAGGGAAAAATTACCAGCAACCGCTCCAAGATCTTTTCCATGAGTTTAGCTCGACCCGCCTTCCAAGCCCAAACTTGCGGACTCACATAGTAAACAATCGCTGGCCCGTTCTTTTCCGCCCGCAATGCCTTCGCCAGACGCAGGTTGAATCCAGGATAATCGACCAGCACCACCACATCTGGATTCACCTCCGCGATGTCATGCTTCACCTCCCTGAATATTTTCAGAAACTTTGGCAAATTCCGAATGACGTCCGTCAACCCCACCACCGCATGCTTCGCCAGATCCAAAAACTGTTCTTGCCCCGCCGCCTTCAACATCGGCCCCCCCACCCCAAAGGCCCGTAATTTCTTATCCTTTTTTAACTCCCTCAACAAATCCGCCGCCAGCCGATCCCCACTCGCCTCCCCCGCGACAATATAAATACGGGAGTCCCCCTCCCCTGCCCCGCTCATGGCCCGACCAAACCGATCTGACCACAAATCTGCGAGGCCAGCTTCAAAGCCGCAAATCCGTGTGCCCCCGCCACCCGCGGGTCCGTATTCTCGCGCACATTCATGACAAACTCAGCCAACTGATGCTTGAGCGGTTCCCCCTTCATCACCGGAATCTTATCTCTCGTAATTTTCCCATCCAGCCGTTTGTAAATTTCCCCCTCCTGCTTCATGTAATCCAAGGAAAGATAAGCATCATCCTGAAACACGCGGATCTTGCGTAACTTTTCCGGACTGATGCGGCTGGTGGTGAGATTGGCCACGCACCCGTTCGCAAAACGAATCCGCGCATTGGCAATATCTTCCCCTTTGCTCAACACCGGTACCCCGACCGCATCCACCGAAGTCACCGGCGAACTGACCAAGTGCAAAATAATCTCCAAATCATGGATCATCAGATCCATCACCACCCCAATATCAGTGCTCCGCCCTGGATAAGGCGAAAGGCGGTGCGCCTCAATAAAACGCGGTCGCCCCAACCTCTCCTCTAACGCCGCTAAGACCGGATTAAATCGCTCGACGTGGCCCACCGCCAATTTCGCCCCGTGCTTTTCCGCCAACTCGACCAACTGACGGGCTTCGGCCGTATCCATCGCGATCGGTTTCTCCACCAACACATGCTTTCCTCTTTTCAAAAAGGGCGCCGCGATCGCCAAATGGGTCGTGGTCGGAGTGACGATGCTCGCCGCCTCCACCGCCTCCACCATCTCCTCCAAAGAAGCAAACGCCCGTGTCTTGCACTTGGCCGCGATTTTCCGCGCGGTCTCGGGGTTGGAATCGTGCACCCCGACCAACTCCGCCTCCGGCAACTCCGCATAAATTCGCGCATGCTCTTTGCCCATGTGACCCACCCCAGCCACTCCCACTTGTACCGGCCGACTCATGCCCCCGCCCTCCCCGTCGCACCCCAAACCGAAATTTTATGGCGCAGGGCAAGTTTTTTCACTTCATCCACCTCCAAAATCAGGGTCTTGCCCGATTCCACCACGAGCACGCTCAACTTTCCTTCCGCCGCCGCTTGTATGGTGCGCGGGCCGATTACCGGCACATCGAAGCGCATATCCTGCCCCGGCGCCGTCACCTTGATCGCCACCCCGCCGCCACCCCCCAACTTCCCCCCTCGCCGCAACGTCTCGTCCGTTCCTTCAAACCCCTCTACCGCCATCACCGTTCCCTTTTTCACCACCACTGTTTGCCCGATATTGAGCTTGGCCACCGCCTTGGCCAGCGGCCACCCAAAGGCGATCTCTTTCGATAACTGCTGGGGCGGATTCGGCCCCGCTAAAATTCCGCGACCCGCCAAGTGATCCTCCACAAACGTTGTCGCTGGCAAAACTTTTACCCCCACTTTGGCCAACTCCGCTACCACCGCCCCAAAAAGGGTGACCGCATTTCTCTCCTTCAAGCGAGCCATAATCCACAGCGCTTTCCAATCTGGCCGCAAATCGAAAAGTCGCCTCGGGGTGATCTGCCCTGCAAATATCGCCTCCACCACCCCCGCCTTTTTAAAAAAAGAAATCAGTTTCCCTAATTGTCCTACCCGCAACCACTCCGTCGGTTGACCCCGCGCCGCCACCCTTGCCTCCGTCTCCCCCTCAAACGCTGCCACCACCAATCCCACCCCTCGAGCCTTAGCCCCCTCCAGCACTTTTAAGGGGTAAATTCCCCTGCCCGCCACCAGCCCAATCTTCCCCTTCATCAAAGGGTTACACCCGTCCGACGGTTCGACATTTCATGGATTGACCAATGCATGTGTTTTGATAAGATTTTAAACGGAGTCGTCTTGAGGCGGATGTTGGGTGGGAACTCGAAGGTTTCCACCCTTTTTTTCGCTACAAGTCACTCCACAACTACAAAATCTATCAGCACATGAATACACAAGACTTCCTCACAGTACTCGATTACATGGAAAAGGAGAAGGGCATAAGCCGCAAGGTGATGGCCACGGTGATCGAGAATGCCCTGATTACCGCCGCCCACAAGACCTACCCGTTGGAGACCGAAATCCGCGTTAACCTCGACCAAAAATCAGGCAAAATCCAAATGTTCGCCAAACTGAAGGCCAGCGACCGCGCCCGCCCTCTTCCCGACGAAATTTCCTTGGTCAAAGCCCGCGCCATCAAACCCACCGCTCACGTCGGTGAACTCGTCGAAGCAGAGCTCGACGCCAGCCAGTTCGGCCGAATCGCCGCCCAAGTTTTCAAGCAGGCGATGAACCAGAATCTCCGCTCGATTGAGAAAACCATGATTCTGGAAGAATTCCAAGGTCGCGTCGGCGATATCGTCGCCGGCACCGTCCGCCGCTTTGAACGAGCTGATGTCGTCATCGACCTCGGAAAATTTGAAGGCATCATGCCCTCTCGGGAACGCGTCCCCACGGAGGAGTACACCCCTGGTGAACGCATCCGCGCTCTCGTCCTCGCGGTACAATCCGGTCAACGTGGTCCAGAAATCATCCTCTCCCGCTCCAGCCCTGACTTTGTTCGCCGCCTTCTCTCTCTTGAAGTCAACGAACTTAACGACGGCACCGTCCAGATCAAATCCCTCGCCCGCGAACCCGGTTTCCGCACTAAAATCGCCGTCTGGTCCGATGTGGAAAAAGTTGATCCGGTCGGCGCCTGCGTTGGGATCCGCGGTTCCCGCGTCAAAAATATCGTTCGGGAACTCAATAACGAAAAGGTCGATCTCTTCCGCTGGTCCCCCAACATTCACGAACTGGTTATCGAAGCTCTCAAACCTGCCAAGCTCCGCAAAATCGAAATCGACGAGACCAACCGCCGCGTCCGAGCCCTAGTCGATGCGGAAAATCTTTCCCTCGCCATCGGAAGAAAAGGCCATAACGCACGCCTCGCCAGTCGTCTCACCGGCTGGAATATCGACGTAGAGGAAGATAAAACGGAAGTGCAGGGCTTTGAGCAGAAACTCGAAGCCGCCGTCCAAGGCCTCGCAACTACCCTAGGAATCGAACTACCTCTCGCCCAAAAGATCGCCTCCGTTGGTTTTAGCACCGCCGAGGCTATCGCCGAGGCCTCCGAGTCCGATCTTGCCGAAGCCGTACCCGACCTCACCCCAGAAAAAGCAACGGAGATTCGCACGAAGGCTCAGGCGGCCCTTTCAGCCGCCAAAACCTGAAGCCTATCCCCCCGCCCGGCATGGCCACCTCGTCCACGAAAAAGACGGCCAAACCCGAGGGGGAAGCCGCCGCCCCCAAAAAAACTCGCGCCGTTAAAGCGACGACGCTGAAAGATCCTTCGGCCAAAGCTACGAAAAAATCTCCCGTGAAGAAGGAAGCTCCCAAAGCAGAGGTTCCTCCTCTACCCGCTCCGACCACGCCCGTCCCTCCAGCGGTTGAAAAGCCTGCTCTAGCCAAAGAAATTCCTGCACCCGTCGCGAATGTTTCTGTTGTCCAAGAGATCCCTGGAGGCGAGATCGACGAATCCAAAATCATTCAGATGAAGCCGCCGATTCAGGTGCGTGACCTCGCCACCCGTCTCAACCTGAAACCTTTCCAACTCATCCATGAACTCATGGAGATGAATGTCTTTGCCACTCTTAACCAGAACATTGAAGAGGCCGTCGCCAAAAAGATTTGTGAAAAGCGCGGTTTTGTCTTTCTTGCCGAAAAACGAAAAGAAGGTGGGGGCGTCCATAAAGTGGCCCCCGTGGTCGAACCCCCCAAGCCCAAGCCGATTCCCTCCGCCAATCTCAAGCCCCGCCCTCCGATCGTCACCTTCATGGGTCACGTTGATCACGGAAAAACTTCCCTCCTTGACGCCATTCGTCGGGCCAAAGTGGCCGCGGGCGAAGCTGGTGGC
>SXGQ01090109.1_pt1 | contig 11464 bp, 6 predicted proteins | sample 3178371 | NCBI WGS metagenome assembly SXGQ01 (sample SAMN11356859, study PRJNA531348) | freshwater metagenome | isolation source: freshwater sample F1-20 | place: China: Fuxian Lake, Yuxi | collected 2017-12-25 | reverse complement strand
CGGATCAGTGAGGTGGCTCTGCGCGATGGCCCGGATGCGCGGCGGCATGGTGGCCGAGAACAGCACGGTCTGGCGCGGGCCGGGGATGGCCTCGAGGATCGTGCCGATGTCCTCGGCGAACCCCATGTCGAGCATCTCGTCCGCTTCGTCCAGCACCACGGTGGCCACCTCGGAGAGATCGAGGGTGCGGCGGGCCAGGTGGTCGCGCGCGCGGCCCGGCGTGGCCACCACCACGTCCACACCGCGCTCGAGGGCCTTCACCTGCCGGTAGATGGGCTGCCCGCCATACACCGGCAGCACGCGCACGCCCAGACCACGACCGTAGCGGTGCATGGCCTCCGACACCTGCATGGCCAGCTCGCGCGTGGGCACCAGCACCAGCACGCGCGGCGCCTTTCCGCTGCCCGGATGCGCCATGCCGTGCAGCAGGGGCAGCGCGAAGGCCGCCGTCTTGCCGGTGCCGGTGGCCGCATTGCCCAGAAGGTCGCGGCCCGCGATCAGATGCGGGATAGCCTCCATCTGAATGGGCGTGGGCTCCTCATAGCCGAGTTCGGCCAGGGCGGCGAGGAGCTCGTCACGCAGCCCGAGGTCGCTGAAGGTTGATCGCTCGATGGGTGCATAGTGCCTGATGTCGTGTGGCGCGAGTGCACCCCGATGAACGCGCCCATCTCACTCGCGCGGTCTCAGAAAGCCGGTGAGGGTCCCGAAGGAGGCTCTCTGACTGCCTCTTCAGCGCTTGCGCTTGAGCGTGAGCGCCTTGTTGACGACGACTGCCGAACCGCCAGTAGGCGTGAAGCGGGTGCGCAGGGTGAGCTTGAGGTCGCCCTTTTTCAGAGTCCTCCGACCGGTACTGCCGAGGTTGCACGTAAGGGTCTGGGCGCCGGCCGCAGACGTGGTCTTCGAAACAGAGCAGCGCGTCTTGAGCTTCTTCGAGCCGGTGGTTGCCTGCTGATCGATCTTCCCGGCACCTGAGACGGTGACTCGGGAGGTGATGGAGGCGGCCGTCTTGGAGACCTTGCTCTTGACCGAGGAGACCGAGACGGAAGGGGCCGCCCCGCCACCGCTTGAGCCACCGGAGCCGCCGGAGCCGCCAGAGCCCGCGTCGCCGCCGGAGCCGCCAGAGCCGCCAGAGCCGCCAGAGCCGCCACCAGCCTGAGCAACTGGGGTCGTTGCGAGCGAGTTGACATTGGCAGTGCCGGAACCGAGTACCTGAGCCGCGGTTACCTTCACCCGCACTCTCTTGCCTTGGTCTGAGTCAGCCAGCAGGTAACTCTGGTTGATCGCCCCAGGAATATCGGTACAACTGAGGCTTGAGGTGATCTTGGTGACGGTGCTGTCGACGTAATTTGCCGTGTAGACGTTGCCGTCCGAATCGACCGCAATTCCTCGGGGGTCTGACCCGGTAGGACCAAGAGTCGACCAGTCACCCGCTGGGGTGATCTTCTGGACCGTGTTCTCGCGAGGGCCCAAGGAACCGGCGCGGGTGATAGCGGCGTACACGTTGCCTTCCGAGTCCACCGCGACTCCGGTTGCCGTTGAGTTGGCGCGAGGTGAGCCCAGTGCTTCGAGAAGCCCGCTGACGGCCCGCTTTGTGACGAGCGACCCGAGGCCGTCGTTGGCGGTGAAGACATTCCCGGCCATGTCAACCGCGACGTCGACGGGATTGTCCCCAGAAATAAGGCCACGGGGAAAACTTGTGCCCACGGCGTTTGTCTCTTGGACGAGGTGGGGGCCGTTCAGCGCCACATAGGTGTTGCCGTTTGAGTCTGCGGCTATGCCCCGCGGATTGTCGCCGGCAACCGGGGATCCCCAACTGGAAGCGGCGGCGGTACCAGAGTCAATCTTGAAAACCGATTGCGGACCCGCGCCTCCCGCATATCCCCGTGTCGCGAAGATATTGCCCTCGGGATCGACGGTGACACCCACCAGCTGGCCGCCCGGGTTGCTGAAGGTCCGATTGCTATTCCTGGCGACGTAGCCAGAGTCCATGGCGGTGAAGACGTTGCCTGCCAAGTCGACAGCAACCGCCGTCGGTTCGTCGTTCGGGAGGAACGAGGTCGTTTCGATGGCCCCGACGGGAGGAATCTTGGTGACCGAGTCGCCATCAAAGTTCGCCGTGTAGACATTGCCGACTGAGTCCACCGCAATGCCCTGAGGTCCTGATCCAGTGGGGGCCAAAGTCGATGCGGTGGGCGTGACGTCCTGGCAGCGCTGCCACTTGTATGAATAGACCGACGTGCCGGTCCAGCTGCCGTTTGTGACGCTGAGAGTCTGTCCCACTGACGCGGTTCCCGAGACCGTCGGGAGGGAGGTCGCCACCGGCCCTGGCGCAGCGACCGCTACCGGTGCCGCCGTCACGACGCCAACGGCCACAGCGGCGAGCGATGCAGTAAGCGCCGTCTTCAGAGATCTACTAACGGCCCGGGGGGACATGCTTAAACGCTAGCACCGCCACAATGAACCGCGGCGGCCGGAGCAAAACTCCTTGTGCAGCCTCAGGCCGCGGAGGTCAAGTTCCTCGAAGACCCCGCAGTGCCTGATGCCGAGTTGCGTGAGTGTCGGCTGAGAATTGAGGCCACTGGTAGTACCTGGGTAGTACCTTTGGTGGTATGAAACTCAGCGTGAGCCTCTCCGACGATGACGTGCGCCTGCTCGACCAACTCGCCACCGAGCGGGGGTCATCCCGGTCGGCGGTGCTGCAGCAGGCGGTGGCCCTGCTTCGCGATCGCCAGCTGGGCACCGACTACGCAAGTGCGTGGGAGGAGTGGTCGGCCGGCGATGGTGACCTGTGGGACACCACGGCGGGCGACGGCATCAGGGAAGCCTGAGTGCGCCGGGGCGAGATTCGCATGGTCGCGCTCGACCCGGGCACGGGTGCTGAAGCGCGCAAGCGGCGGCCCGCCGTGCTGGTGTCGAACGACGGCGCCAACCGCATGGCCGAGGAGATCGGGCGTGGCACCGTCACCGTGGTGCCACTCACCTCGAGCACCGAGCGGGTCTACCGCTTCCAGGCACTGCTGCCGGCGGAGCGCACCGGCCTTCCCCACGACTCCAAGGCGCAGGCCGAGCAGGTGCGATCCATCGAGGTGAGCCGCGTTGGCCGGCTGCTCGGCACCTTGCCGGACGACCTCTCGCGCGCCATCGACGATGCCCTGCGGGTGCACCTGGCGCTCGCCTGACGGCCCTGATCGCGTCGGCCCGTCCCGGACCTACCCCCCGGGTCGCTCCCCAATCAGGTGCCGCGCCACGGTGGGGTCGGTGGTCGATGCGATCAGGTCCCACCAGCTGAGGTCGTCCTGGTCACCCTGCGTCAGGACGATGTCCTCGGGCGGGGCATCCGGCGAGTAGGCGGTCACCTCAAAGGTGCCGGTCTCAGGCGTGAGCGCGGCGTAGTTCACCGACATCTTCCGGGGGTCGGTGCGGAAGTAGTCCACGGCGATCTCACGGGTCTTCGCGGCGTTCTCGGCGGGAGCGCGGAACTTCATGAGGAGCGCGTTCCGGAACGTGGGGGCCTGCCGGCCACCGGGCAGCGAGCCAGTGACGCTCTTCATCCCGGGCGGCAGGCTCGCGTGGATGCGCTCGATGATCGCCTGGCCCTCATCGTCATGGGGCGCCCGGACCTGGATCAGCACGGTCATGTCGCTCATGCCCGTGAGGGTACGTGCCCACGGCGCACCACACCGTGGGCATGCCGCCGCTGCCGATCGTGCTCACCCAATCGGCGCTGAAGTTGCTGGCAGGCGCAGGCTTGAACGCGATCCCCGCGATCTTCGCGTAGGTGAACCGGGGAAGAACGGTGGCGTCCCTGTCGGCATTGACCGAGCAGTCGGGGGCCAGGCGTGGACGCGCTGCACGGAACACGTGCGCCCGGAGAAGGCTTGTCGGACCCGACGCAGTGGTGGGGGGAACGCGGAAGGGGCACCGCCGGGGCCCTACCTCAAGCCGCGGCGTCGGCGAGGGGCGACGTCAGGTTTCTGAGGATGCGGGGCACTATCAGGGCACCACTAGCGTGCCCGGGGCGGGGCAGTGGCCACCGGACCACCTGGCGACAGCCCCGGGACAAACGCACCCACGGCATTGCTGGTGTAGAGCGGGCCCACGACGAAGTCCCCCGCCACGCCGTTGTTCAGCGTCCAGTGCGGATTCTCGGCGCTGATGCCCAGCTCCCGGAATCGCGCGAGCCGATTGGCAGTAGGCCTCATCGACCGCAGTGAATTGTTTCCTCCGCAAAAACATGGCTCAAAGTACGTCGTCATGAACCCGATGAGCTCCTGCAGCCGTGCTGGATCGCCGGCGGCCCGGGCGGGGCTCCCCGGCACGTTCACGAAGTAGGTCGGTGATTCACACGGCATGGGGAGGTCTCCATTTGGCCGGCGCTCACGGCCCTGACCGATGGCCGCACCTTCGTAATACCCGAACCCCGTGATGAACCGCATCCCGAGGCGCACCATCGATGTCCTGAGTCCTGGGGAGCAGTACAACCCGTTAGGCCGTGGGTTCCACGTGGCGTTCACCGAGCCCGCGTGCTGGGAATAGTTCACCGAGCCCGCCGGCAGGGGCTGCCAGCCCCAATTCGGGCAGTACCCACCCATCGAGCGGTGGTTGAGTACACGGAGGCTCGAGGTCACTCTGAGAGGTGGCGCATTGCCCCCCGGTTGCGTGGCCACCTGCCCCTGGGGGTTCGCCGAGACGCAGTTCCAACCAGACCGCTGAGGTGCATTCGGGGTGAGATCAACGACCGGGCACTGCATGCCGACGGCCGTGACGAGTTCGCTGACGACGTCGGCAATGGCACCTGCCCCGTTGCGCGTTCGCCGTGGAATCACCTGGCTCGTGCCGATCTCCCAGGGTCGACATTGGTCATGGCCGACCGAGACCTGGAGGTTGGGCAACACCCCGCGGTGTCGCGCAGCGAAATTCCACTCTAGGTTGATCTGGTCAGGCAGCTTCGCTGACCCGGCTGACCGTGCCACACAGATGTCCCCCCCAGCTTGAAACTGGAGGCCTCGAGCGTTTCGACTGCGGATGACGTCCTGTACCTGACACAGAGCCGCGGCCCGGAGCGGACCCCTGATGTTCCTCATGACGCCGTCCGAAGGACTCGCCGCCGGCTGCCAGCCCGGCGCAGCGGGGGTGCCGGGAGCAGCTGGCGGTGGCTGCATGAGCTGGGCCTGGGTGCAGGCCACCCAACCGGGGATCGCCGGGAAGGAACGGGCATTGTTGTAGAAGCTGAATCGTTCAGCGAAATCGCTACCACTCGGCAAGTACAGGGACGTGCTGAACGGGTTTCCCCTGTATGGCCCGGTGCGGCTGGTCAGGCCCTGCGAGAAGCGGTGGAGCACCGGGCGGAGGGTGCCTCCCCTGCAGTTCCCGGGATCCCTGTAGGTACCGATGCCGTAGATCACGCTGCCATCTGCCGGGGCAACCGCGAGAACCTGGTTGGTCGGAATGCGCGCGCCGAAATAGGTACCGGTTGCGTCAGCATCAATCGCCCGGACGACATCCCGGAGCATCGTGCCGGTGGCCGCGGCGGTGGCCGAATCCCGGGTGGAGGTTCCTTCCCGAATCGCGAAGGTCGACGACGCATTCACCGAGAAGACGTTTCGCGCGAGCTCGCCGAGCCAGTACTCACCCGCCGCGTCCACCCTGCCCTGGGTCTGGCCGGCGGCCACGGCCACCAACCTCGCCGCCGTGGCGCGCTGGGCAAACTGCATCAGCCCCCCTGCGGGCACTCCAAATCCCTCGCGCGTGCAGGCGGCGTTGGGATGACGGGGCACCACAGCACTAGGCAGCTGACCGATGAGCGCCTGGAAGTTCGGGCATCCATTGTTGATTCCCTGGCGGCGCCTGAGGGCGTTCTCCAGTGCCCGCCGGGTCGAATCGGGCAGCGCCCTTCCCTGAGCTCGCAGACCGGCGGCCGTGGCAGTGGCCCTGACGACGTCGTCGACGGCATTCATCTCGGCCTGGTAGTTGAGCGCCTGCACCTGGCCGCTCAAGGCGATCAAACCCGCCTCGAGGCGGTTGAGATCTTGACGGACGGTCGTCAGCTGGACCTGAAGGTTGCTGATGCCCTGCTCGATGCGGTTGAACTGCGCCAGAACCTCAGGAGGCAGTCGCACCGGCGGAGGCGTTTGGTTGGGGCACAGTGCGGCAATGCCGATCTCGCAGAACAGCAGTCTCCCGCCGAGTTCGGCCAGGGGCGCGAGCGCGCTGGACAGTAGGGATCCGGCAATGTTGTTCTCCTGCTTGGCGGGTGCCCCCTTCCTCAGCGGCAGGTCATCGGACTGACCCGGGGCCGCATACTTGGGCAACGCGGTACCAGCGGCAATGCGCGAAGCAGCCCAGTCCGCGTAGGCATCGATGCCCCCGCGATCCTCAGCCTCCTTCGCGAAGGCCTCGCCTGAGAACTTCACGCGCGAGTAGCGGCCGGCCTCATCAAGGGGGATGTCCGGGGTCAGGCCGAGGCGCCGGGTAACGGTCTTCTCGGAGTCCGCGAGGGTGGCCCCAGGGCGAAGATCGAGGTAGGCGGCCTGGATGGTGGTTGCCGGGTTGACGTTCACCTCGATCGCCGCATCGGCAGCAGCCCGCTGCACGGTGGCGGCCAGGGCGTCACCAGTCGGTGACAGCTTCCCGACAACTCCCGAGGTGCCGCCGGTGGCGGTGATGGTGATGCGGCGGTTTGACTGCATCGGCCGCATGCGGAGAACCGCGTAGCCCAGGGAGCCGGTGGTGGTGGTCTTCGACACCACGCGGCCCGAGAGGTCGTCACGGGCCACCACGGTGGCACCCGACACAGGGTCGTTCGCGCCGAGCGTGACGTTCACCACGACATCGGACGCCTGAATGGACCCGCCGCTGGGCGCAGCCGGGGGGATCGGCGCCGCGAACGACGGCGCCACCGCGAACGACAGCGCGGCAGAGGCCACGGCGAGTGCGGCGAAGAGGCCAACGCGGGGGCGACGCGGCATGCGGACTTCCGATCACAGGGGTAGGAGGGCGGAAATTAGCGGGTGCGGCGCGTCCACGCCCTTCCAGGCGCGGGACTCTCTCACCTCACCAGCGTGGGCGCCTGCCTCACCGACTGCGCGGCATCTACCCCGTTACGCGGGGGCGCGGCGGGCGCGGGCTGATGCGGACGGCCCGAGACTGCGCGGTGGTGAGCGCGGGGCTTGTCGCCGGCGATTGCGCGGTGCCGGCGACCGTGCGGGTGACGCTGCGCGTGGCGACCGCGCGAACGGTCACCACCTTGGTGCGCGTGGCACCTGCGGCGAGGTCACCGAGCGAGAAGCACAGCGTGCGCCCGGACCGCGTTGCGCCGCCGGCGCGCGTGACCACCAGGTTCTGCGGAAGGGTCAGGCAGGAGGTCACTGACGTGGCGGTGGCGGTGCCGGTGTTGGTGGTGCGAATGGCGAGGCGCATGGCCTGGCCACTGATGAGCCGGTTGCGGCTTGGGAGCACCGTGGGCCTGAGGGTGGCGGTGCTGGTCGTTGCGGCTGCGCCGGTGGGCGTCACCGCGTTCGACGGCGCCGATGCCGGTGAGGTGCCCGCCGCGTTGGTGGCGGTGGCGGTGAAGGTGTAGCTGGTGCCGTTCGTAAGGCCTGTGACGGTGCAGCTGGTGGCAGGCACGGTGATGGTGCACGTGCTGCCGCCCGGGGTGGCGACCACGGTGTAGCTCGTCACCGATCCGCCGATGATGGGCGTGATGGTGACCGTTGCCTGCCCGTTGCCCGCGACAGCGGTGGGCGCCACGGGGGCCTGGGCCGTGTCGAGGAACTTCGCGACGAAGGCGTCGTCGCTTCCCGCGCTTGCGCTCGTGAGGGTGATGGAGCCAAAGGTGGCGGTGCCCCGGAACCGCCCGGCCACGATCGCCGATCCGTCGGGCAGCGCGCTCACACCTTCGCCCCGGTCATCTCCGGTCCCGCCTGCCTGCGTGGCCGATACGAAGGAGCCTGAGGAGTCCACCTTCGCAACGAACACATCATTACTCCCCGTGCCCGGGAGGGTGGTGGAGCCGAAGGTGGCGGGGCCGACGAAGTATCCGGTCACGATTGCCGAGCCGTCGCGCAGCGCGCTCACGCTGTTGCCCTGGTCAGATCCGCTCCCGCCTGCCTGCGTGGCCCATGCGAATGAGCCTGCGGAGTCCACCTTCGCGACGAACACGTTGCTGTTCCCTGCGCTTACGAGGGTGATGGAGCCGAAGGTGGCAGTGTCTCGGAAGTACCCGGTCACGATTGCCGATCCGTCGGGCAGCACGCTCACGCTCTTGCCAAAGCTGACGTTACTTCCGCCTGCCTGCGTGGCCCATACGAAGGAGCCTGACGAGTCGACCTTCGCAACAAAGACCTTGCTGACCGCCGATGCGCTCGTGAGGGTGGTGGACCCGAAGGTGGCGGTGCCTTGAAAATCTCCGGTCACGATCGCCGATCCGTCGGGTAACGCGCTGACGCCCTCGCCGGTGTCAGGATCGCTCCCTCCTGCCTGCGTGGCCCATACGAATGAGCCCGAGGGGTCCACCTTCGCGACGAACACATCTCCATTCCCCGTGCCCGGGAGGGAGATGGAGCCGAAGGTGGCGGGGCCGGAGCCGCCATCAAAACTCCCCGTCACGAGCGCCGATCCGTCGGACAGCACGCTCACGCTCCTGCCGGACTCAAGATCCCCGATGGTGCCTGCCTGTGTGGCCCATGCGAAGGAGCCTGACGGGTCGACCTTCGCGACGAATACGTCCTGCTGGCCAAAGCCCGGGAGGGTGGTGGCGCCGAAGGCGGCGGGGCCGGTGAAGGACCCGCTCACGATGGCCGATCCGTCGGGCAGCACGCTCACGCTCTCGCCGGAGTCAAATCCGCTCCCGCCTGCCTTCGTGGCCCATACGAAGGAGCCTGACGGGTCCACCCTCGCGACGAACACGTCCCGGCTTCCTGCGCTGCTCGTGAGCGTGGTGGAGCCGAAGGTGGCGGTGCCCTGGAATCCCCCGGTCACGATTGACGATCCGTCGGGCAGCACGCTTACCTCCTGCGCCCTATCGGTGCCGGTGCCACCTGCCTGCGTGGCCCAGGGCACGACGATGGCGGAGAGGGCCGCGTTCGCGCCGAGCCCGAGGGACACGGCGGCGGCAATCATGAGCAGGGCGTTGCGGAGGGTGCGCATGCGGCGATGTGTACGCGCGCGGCGCGCGGCGCTCAACGGCTCCGGGGCGAACTTGTGGGTTTTCCCGACAAGTCCGCGTGGGCGGGTCCGCGGCATGGCCACGTGGAGCGGAAACGCGGAAGGGGCCCCGGAGGGCCCCTTCCGTACCGCTCATGCGTGACGCGTCACATCAACTGCAGCCCGAGGTGCTCCCGCAGTTCATGCACTTGTAGCAAGAGCCCGAGCGCACCATGGTCCAGCCGCACGATCCGCAGATGGCGCCGTCCTGGTCGAGCTGCACCGACAGGCCGGCGCTCTGCGCGAGGCCGACGTCGAGGGAGGTCTGCTCCTTCGGCTGGCTCGGCTCGGCCGGGGCGGTCTCGGTGACCACCGCGCCCTGGGCGCTGCCCTCGATCGCCACCGGCTGCTGGCCGTCGGGCACCTGGCCCTCGAGCTCGGCGCGCATCTGGTCGGTGATGATGCCCACCGAGCGCTTCTCGTCCTCGGTGAGGAACTTGGCCGAGAGCCAGCGCACCAGGTAGTCGACGATCGACTTGGCGCTGGGGATCTCCGGGTTGCCGGTGAAGCCCGACGGGTCGAAGCGCATGTGGCTGAGCTTGTTGGCCAGCGTGCTGAGCGGCACGCCGTGCTGCAGGGCCAGCGACATGCAGATGGCCAGGGAGTCCATGAGTCCGGACACCGTGGAGCCCTGCTTGGCCATCTTCATGAAGACCTCGCCCGGGCTGCCGTCCTCGTACATCCCGACGGTGATGTATCCGTCGTGGTCGAGGATGCGGAAGTGGTGCGTGATGGCCTGGCGCTCGTCGGGCAGGCGGCGGCGGTTGACCTTCGCCGGGCTGGCCGCGGCGTCGTTGGCCGCCTTCATGTCGGCCGGCGACTCCTTGCCGGTGGACAGCGGCTGGGTGCGCTTGCTGCCGTCGCGGTAGATGGCGAGGGCCTTGACCCCCTCCTTCCACGCCAGCACGTAGGCCGCCGCGATGTCCTCGGGCGTGGCCTCGTTGGGCATGTTGACGGTCTTGCTGATGGCGCCCGAGATGACGGGCTGCACTGCGCCCATCATCTTGATGTGGCCGCGGTAGTGGATGCTGCGCTCGCCGTTGGCCGGCGTGAACGCGCAGTCGAACACCGCGAGGTGCTCGTCCTTGAGCCCCGGCGCGCCCTCGATCGTCTCGTGCTCGTCGATGAAGGCCACGATCTGCTTGATGGCCTCCTCGTGGTAGCCGAGCTTCTCGAGGGCCTGCGGCACCGTGTTGTTGACCATCGTGATGACGCCGCCGCCGACCAGGCGCGTGTACTTGACGAGCGCGATGTCGGGCTCCACGCCCGGGGTGTCGCAGTCCAGCATGAAGCCGATGGTGCCCGTGGGGGCCAGCACCGACGCCTGCGAGTTGCGGTAGCCGAACACCTCGCCGCGGTCGACGGCGGTGTCCCACTCGGCGCGCGCCGCGCTGAGCACGGCCTCGTCGCGCACCCGGCCGTCGGGGATGTCCTGCGCGGCGCGGCGGTGGCTGCGGATCACGCCGTTCATCGCCTTGGCGTTGGGCTCGTAGCCCTCGAACGCGCCCATGCGCTCGGCCAGGCGGGTGCTCATGGCGTAGGCGCGCCCGGTCATGAGCGCCGTGATGGCGGCGGCGTACTCGCGGCCGTCCTCGCTGTCGTACGGCAGGCCGTGGCTCATGAGCAGCGCGCCGAGGTTGGCGTAGCCCAGGCCCAGCTGGCGGTACTTGCGGGCGTTGATGCCGATCTGCTCGGTGGGGTAGCCGGAGCGGGCCACGATGATGTCCATGGCGGTGATCACCACGTCCACGGCCTGCTGGAAGTCGGCCACGCGGAACGCGCCGTCGTCGTCCACGAACTTCATGAGGTTGAACGAGGCCAGGTTGCACGCGGAGTCGTCGAGGTGCATGTACTCCGAGCACGGGTTGGATCCGTTGATGCGCCCCGACACCGGGCAGGTGTGCCAGCGGTTGATGGTGGTGTCGAACTGCATGCCGGGGTCACCGCACACCCACGCGGCCTCGGCGATCTCCTTCATGAGCTCGCGGGCCTTCATGGTCTCCATCACCTCGCCGGTGGTGACCGACGTGGTGTGCCAGTCGCCGCCGGCCTCGTAGGCGTACATGAACTCGTCGGTCATGCGCACGGAGTTGTTGGCGTTCTGGAACTGGATGCTGTTCCAGGCCTCGCCGTTCAGGCCCATGTCGTAGCCCATCTCGCCGAGGGCCCAGGCCTTCTTCTCCTCCGTGGCCTTGCAGTTCACGAAGTCGCGGATGTCCGGGTGGTCGACGTTGAGGATGACCATCTTGGCCGCGCGGCG
>SXGQ01089700.1_pt1 | contig 11464 bp, 15 predicted proteins | sample 3178371 | NCBI WGS metagenome assembly SXGQ01 (sample SAMN11356859, study PRJNA531348) | freshwater metagenome | isolation source: freshwater sample F1-20 | place: China: Fuxian Lake, Yuxi | collected 2017-12-25 | reverse complement strand
TGATGCGATTGCAAAAGCAATCACGTCACCAATTGGAGGCATTTGATTCTAAATGTCTTCTTTGAATCTTTTATCTGTCTTTTTTAAACTTCTGATCATAAAATAAGAAATAACGGCAACTGCTATTCCTAAAAGAAGAAAGGTTAATAAACCCAAAACACCTGGTCTTACTCGGTCTGGGTCAATTTCAGGAGCAGGAGTTTCTGACAAAAATAGAATAATTTTCGTTAACATGTTCTCAATCTATCTTAATCCTGCAAACAAATCAGTTTCTGGTGTTTTAGTGGCAACACGGGTGATGGCTAATTCGTAATCTTCAGTAGGCCAAATCTTTTTGGCAATTTCAGTGGGAAGAGCAAACCAGTCACCATCAGGATCAACTTGTGTGGCATGAGCAAGTAAGGCTTGGTCTCGTTTGTCAAAGTACTCTGCGCAATGAATTTGAGTTGTGACTCTGTGGGAGTCATCATCTTTCTCATCTATCCAGTCTGCATAAGGATTAGGTTTTCCTAATTGCTTAAACGCTTCATCTATTGCTTTCATCTGTTTTAAGTTAAATGATCTTTGGTAATAAAGTTTCTTAGGCTGAAAAGCAAAACCTAATTCGGGGAATCGATTAACTCTTCCTGAGTGTTCATAAGCAAACATTGTTATTTCGTGGCAGCGAATGTGATCTGGGTGGGGGTAGCCACCATTTTCGTCATAGGTAATTAAAACTTGAGGTCTAAATTCTCTAATAAGTTTTATAAGTGGTTTAGCTGCTTCTTCTATTGGAATTTCAGCAAAGCAACCTTTAGGAAGTGGTGGTTTTGGTTCACCATCTGGCCAACCAGAATCTTGGAACCCTAACCAAGTGTGTTTTGCTCCAAGTACTTTGATGGATTCTTCCATCTCTTTTTTTCTAATCTGGGTGAGTTCTTTTTCAGTATCAGGATTTTTTAGTTTGGGATTTAAAACATCTCCTCTTTCACCACCTGTACAAGTGGCAATCATTACTTCCACACCTTCAGCTACATATTTGGCAACTGTGGCCGCACCTTTACTGGCTTCATCATCTGGGTGAGCGTGCACCGTTAAGAGGCGAAGTTGCGTCAATTTTTATCCTTCAAAACTAGGCAGTAAAGTCTTAATTACAAATTAAATTCTACGAGGAACATAACTTGGCGACTAATCGAGATCAATGGCCACCACACATTCAGGATCGATATCCCAAACCAGGTAAACCTTGGTTTCTAGTAATTGTTGCTGTAATTTTTATTGTTGTTGTCGGTGCATTTGTCTCAACAGGAATTTCTAGAGTTATAAATCCACCGTTAAGTGAAAAATTATTGGCTTGGGAAGTTAAAGACAAAAACAATGTTGAGGTTATTTTTGAGATAACCAGACCAGCTGATATGGACGTTTGGTGTTTGATTAGATCTCAAGACTTTTTTATGACCGATCTTGGCTATGCAATTCTGGAATTTCCTCAAGATGGTAAAACTTACAAACAGGTTAATTATGTTTTAAAAACTGCTTCTGAAGCTTTTACTGTTGAAGTAATTAACTGTGATGATGATCCGAAATCATCTTTGTTTCCTGCTCCTCAGTTTGGAATTGATGTACAAAGACCACAGCAAGATCCCCCGGCAATAAATTCAGGGTTCTAAGTATCATTAGAGACTATGAATACTGCATCTACTTGGTTGACCCAAGAATCCTTTGACCGACTTAGCGCTGAATTAATTGATCGCTCCGGTCCACTTCGTTCTGAAATAACAAAAAAAATTGAATTAGCCAGAGAAGAAGGCGACTTAAAAGAAAACGGTGGTTACCACGCTGCCCGAGAAGAACAAGGAAAAAACGAAGCAAGAATTAGACAACTAAAACAAATGTTAGAAAATGCTCAAATAGGAACTCCCCCAAGTGATACAGGAACAATTGCAATTGGTCATGTTGTCACAGTTGAATTTAGTGATGGCGATTCAGAAAGATTTTGGTTGGTTTCTCGTGAAGAAGCAGTGCACGCAACTATGGATGTTTATTCCCCTGACTCACCACTTGGAAACGCAGTTATTGGTAAGAAGCAAGGCGACAAATCATCTTTTGCTTTACCTAACGGCAAAGAGATTTCAATATTGATTAAAAATGTTGAAATCTATCAGGCTTAACGACTTGTTACTTTTCTAAATTTTCTTGCAGCAATTGGCATAAACACGGCCGTTATCACTATTAGCCAAATAATTGTGGTGATAATTGGATGTTGTAATGAAAACGGTGCATCAGCTGCAACTTCCATTGGGTAACCAAATAGATATCTCGCAGCAGCAACAATTGAAGTTATCGGATTCCACTCAGCAAAAATTCTCAACCAAGTTGGCAAAGTTTCTGTGGGAACAAATGCGTTTGACAAAAATGTTAAAGGAAATAGCCAAGCAAAACCTGCGGTACTGGCAACTTGTGGAGAAGAAACTGAAAGACCAATGCTTGCTCCAATCCAAGACATTGAAAAACCAAAAGCTAATAACAACAGATAAGCAAAAATTGCGTTGAGAAAACCACCATTAATTTCCCAACCAATTGCAAGACCAGTTAGGGACATGATAAATAACGTAATAACACTTCTTGCTAATTCAGCAAAATTTTGTCCAAGTAAAACTCCAGTGGTATTCATTGGTAATGATTTGAATCGATCAATAATTCCTGAGTTCATATCAGCGTTTAATCCAATTGCAGCTGATGCTCCAGCAAAAGCAATTGTTTGCACAAAAATACCTGGAATTAGAAATGATCGGTAAGAACTATCGCCCACATCAATTGCGCCACCAAAAACATAAGCAAAAAGCAAAATAAAAATAATAGGTTGGACAACATCAAAAAATAGAACTTCAGGATTTCTTCTAAACCTTAGTAAGTTTCTCCAAGCGATAACAGATGAATCGTGAAGTAACCAGTAAATCTTGCCGTGCTTGTTTGCGTATTCTTCAGTTATCGAGCGTGAATTCATTAGCGACGACCTTTCTTTACCAAAACATTTTCATCTTCATTTTTTACCTCTTCGGCATGATGTCCAGTTAAAGACAGAAAAACATCATCTAAAGTTGGTCTTCTAAGTTGAATTTCTTTTATTTCAATTTTTGCAATATCAAGTGCTCTAACTGCTTCAACAACTTTTACCCCGCCACCAGAAACGGGTGCTTGAACATGTTCACCCTCAATAACAACTTTTCCACTGGCCATACTTTGTAAAGCTTGTGCAGCGAGTTCTGCTTTGGATCGATCAACAACCACATCGATTCTTTCTCCACCAACTTGGGTTTTTAATTCATCAGCTGTGCCTTGGGCAATAACTTTTCCTTTATCTATTACCGCAATTTTGTCTGCTAGTTGATCTGCTTCTTCTAAATACTGAGTGGTTAATAAGACTGTTGTTCCTTCTGAGACAAGTCCTTGAATTACATCCCACATCATTAATCTAGATCTTGGATCTAATCCTGTGGTTGGTTCATCTAAAAATAAAATCGTTGGATTTGCAATTAAGGATGCTGCAAGATCTAGTCTTCTGCGCATTCCACCTGAATATGTTTTAACAATTCTTTTGGATGCATCCGTTAAATTAAAACGCTCCAATAGATCATGAGCTCTAGTTATGGCTTCTTTTTTAGGAAGTCTAAATAGTCTGCCTAGCATTATTAAGTTTTCAATTCCAGTGAGATTCTCATCAACTGAAGCATTTTGTCCAGATAAACCAATAATTTCTCGAGCATGTTCTGGATCATTGATTACATCAACGTCAGAAACTATGGCAGTTCCTGAATCTGGTACCAATAAAGTTGTTAAGACTCGAACCGCTGTAGTTTTACCAGCACCGTTTGGTCCAAGTAATCCAAAAACACTTCCCTGTTCAACTTTTAAACTAAGTCCATCAAGGGCAGTAACATCGCCATATTTTTTTACTAAATTAGTGGCTTCAATAGCGATTGGCAAAATACTCCTAAATTCTTTAAGCGCTTTTCTACTTTACTAGGCTTATTGAACTTGCGCATCGTGGCCTAAAGCCTTGATGCATGCCAAAACATCTTTTTCGTGTTCTTGTCCTCTAGTTTCCATAGTTAAATTCACAGCAACTTCATCTAATGCCAACATTGGATCTGTTCTTAAGTGAAAAACGTCCATAATATTTGCACCCGCTGCGCCAATTTCACTTAGTAATTTTGCTAAAGATCCAGGCTTGTCTTTGATTCGAATTCTTACAGTTAAATATCTTCCTGCAGCAGCTAGTCCTGTTTGCATTATTCGTTCTAACAAAAATGGATCAATATTTCCACCAGATAAAACAATTGCCACTGGTCCTTCAAAAGCACTTGGATTTGCAATGAAGGCAGCAGCACCAGCTGCTCCACCTGGTTCAACTAGTAATTTTCCTCGTTCAAGTGTTTGTAATATTGCAATTGAGAGTTCACTCTCACTAACAGTAATTATGTCGTCTACGTAATCTTGAATAATTCCAAATGGAACATCACCAGGTTTACCAACTGCAATTCCATCAGCAATTGTGTTCATCGCTTTTAAAGCGATTGGTTTTCCTTGTTTTAGTGAATCTGGATAGGCCGCAGCATTTGCAGCTTGAACACCAATTACTTTTACATTTGGATTTTGTTCTTTTATAGCTAGTGCTGTTCCTGCAAGTAATCCCCCGCCACCGGTACAAACTAAAACAGTTTTAACTTCTGGCATTTGTTCCAATATCTCTAAGCCAACAGTTCCTTGTCCTGCCACAATCTGGGGGTGATCAAATGGTGAAATGAAAATTGATCCACTTTTTTGGCAGTCTTCTTGCGCAGCAATCAAAGCCACATCTAATGTTTCGCCTACGAATTTAACTTGAGCTCCATATCCTTTTGTGGCAACAACTTTTGGAATTGATGCACTAATTGGCATGTAAACAGTTGATTTAATTCCTAAAAGTTGTGCAGCAAGTGCTACACCTTGAGCATGATTTCCTGCACTTGCAGCAACTACACCTTTTTTTCTATCTGCTTCGGAAAGTTGAGATAATAAGTTGTAGGCACCACGAATTTTAAATGATCCTGCACGTTGTAAATTCTCTGGTTTTAAGAAAACTGGTTTACCAATTTGTCTTTCCAGCCAACCTGCATTAACCATGACTGTCGGTCGGATTATTCCTTCAAGTCTTTTGGCAGCCTCTTGAATATCTTGTAAAGAAACAGGATGTTTGTTGGACATTTGCTTTCTCCTGTTTCTTCAAACGCAGCCGGCTATCTGAGTCAGTTTAAACCACTAACACCAGTTAGGCTAGAACTTATTGTGACGTTGATTCAAAAAATTGGTCGATTAATTCGACATAATCCTTGGCTACGAGGGCTACCAAATGAAGTAGCAGTGCTTTCTTTGATTGCTTTTTTTGTTGCAATTGGATTTGGAATAGTCGCACCTGCGATTCCTGTTTTTGCTAGATCTTTTGGAGTAAGTGCACTTGCTGCTAGTTCCGTTGTTTCTGTATTTGCTTTTATGAGATTTGCCTCAGCCCCTATTGCAGGTTTATGGGTAAATCGTTTTGGGGAAAGAATAATTTTAACTGTTGGTTTGTTACTTGTTTCAATTTCAAGCTTTTTTGCTGGATTAGCTGAAGACTTCACTTATCTTTTAATACTTCGAGGTGCTGGTGGTTTAGGAAGCACAATGTTTACAGTTTCTGCTTTTACTTTGCTTTTAAGAATTGTGGCTCCAGATCAAAGGGGTAGGGCTGCTGCTGCTTTCCAAGGTGGATTTTTAGTAGGAGGTTTGGCCGGACCTGCAGTTGGTGGAATTGTTATTGCAATTTCACTTCGCGCTCCATTTTTTGTTTATTCTTTCACTCTTTTGTTAGCTGCGGCTGCGTCAGCTTTCTTTTTGAATGCGCACAATAAAGAAAATATGGAAACAAAAGAAAGATCAAAAGTTTCAGCTTCTCTTAAAGCTTTTACTAACGCTTTAAAAAATAAGGCTTACTCTGCTGCTTTGTCTGTTAATTTAGCAACAGGATTTGTTTCATTTGGAATTAGATCTTCAATTATTCCCCTATTTGTTGTAGAGGAACTAAAATCAAGTCCCTCATTAATCGGCATAGGTTTCTTAGCAACAAGTGTTACTCAAGCAATATTTCTTTCTTATGCTGGAAAATCAACAGACATAAAAGGTCGAAGACCTTCAATGATTTTTGGTACATCTGTTTTGTTTATTTCCATCCTTGTACTGGTTGCTTTTGAAACTCCGTCTGGTTATTTAATTTCCATGGCAATTGCTGGTGTGGGTGCAGCTTTCATGGGTGCAGCACCAGCTGCGGTAATTGGGGATGTAACTGGTGGAAAGAAAAGTGGACCTGTTGTTGCTGCTTTTCAAATGACAAGTGATTTTGGATCAATTGCTGGACCAATAGTTGCTGGAGCTTTAGTTGATTCTTTGGGCTTTGGTTGGGCATTTATGACAGGTGCCGCAGTTTCTCTAGTTGCTGTTTTCTTTTCTGTGCTCATGCCTGAAACAAAACCAAAAGGTGAAGTAAAAAGTTAATTGGCGTAAATCCATTTTTTGTTGCACAATTTAAGTAAGGAGAATCAAAATGACGCAAACTGCTTATTTCGCTCTTGGTTGCTTTTGGGGTGCTGAAAGAAGATTTTGGCAAACAGAAGGGGTAATTGAAACATCTGTTGGATATATGGGTGGAACAAAACAAAATCCAAGTTATGAATTGGTTTGCACCGGCACCACAGGTCATGCAGAAGCAGTCAAAGTTATTTTCGATGAATCAGTTGTTAGTTATAGAAAATTACTAGAAATGTTTTGGACGATACATGATCCAACTCAAGGAAATCGTCAAGGAAATGACATCGGATCACAATATCGAAGTGTGATTTTTTACACCACCGAAGAGCAAAAAAATGAAGCTTTACTAACAAAAGAAATTTATGAAAAAGCAATCAAGAATGAAGGATTTAATTCCATTACAACAGAAATTCTTCCTGCTGCTGATCATGTTTATTTCGAAGCAGAAGAGTATCACCAAAAATATTTAAAGAAGAATCCAAATGGTTATGACTGCCATGCACGAACCGGAGTTTTTTTTCCTGTTAATGCTTAAATAAAAATAGCCTGGTCATTTATTGACCAGGCTATTTATTTTGTCTTAATTACTCGCGACGTCCTGCAAGGATTGCAAATAGTCTGAGCATTTCTAGGTATAACCAAACAAGAGTTACGGTTAAACCAAAAGCTAATCTCCAAGATTCTTTTTCAGGCAATCCCATTGAGATTGCTTGACGAATTGATTGGAAATCAAGCATTAATGAAAATGAAGCAAGACCTACACCAAATAGTGCAAGTAATATTCCAATTCCACCAACACCGTAAAAGCCCCAACCTCCACCAACACCCATGAATGAAGCGATGATGGAAATTACTGCAATTACTAGATAAGAAACCATTGCCACCATCATCATGCGGGTGAACTTGGCATCTACTTTGATAATTCCTGATTTAAATAAGAACAACATGGTTCCAAAAGCAACCATGGTGCTCATGATGGTGTTACCAACAATGTTTGTGCCATCTGCCACAACAAGGTTTTGGTAAATGTAAGAAATTCCTCCTACAAATACACCTTGAAGTAGTGCATAAGCAACAACTAATACTGGTGAAACATTCTTTTTAAATGTGTTTACTAATCCCAGTACTAAACCTGCGATTGCAGCAATTATTGCTAAGCCTGGTGCATTCCAGCCAACAAATGCGCCAACTAGTAATAGTGCCAACATCGCAAAAGATTTCATAACTACGTCATCCATAGTTACAACGCGTTCACCTGGTTTAGCTGGTGTTCTACCTGGGAAAGTTTGAGTTGTTTCATCAACTGGAGTTGATGTGATTACGTTTCCGTCGTATCCGCCTTGGTTATTTCCAAGTACTGATCCTGGTTTTTGAAAGTCGGCATATCGACGTATAACCGGATTTCTGGATTCCATGTCTATTTTTATCTCCTTTAGAAAGTAGAGGAAAACTTAATTTCCTCTCTATTCAAAGTAACACGTTTTCATTTTTGGCGCGTGCCAACGTAGAGACTCACCACAACAATGAGGCCACCTAGGGCCTGAATTGGGGTGGGAAGTCCTCTGCCCAACAAGGCACCAAAGCCAATTCCCACAACTGGGATTGCGTTTAAGGCCAAAGCTGAATATCTGGTTGGCACCAAAGACGATGCGTAGTTAAACAGTAAGAACGGGATTGCCACACCAAATAATCCTGCCAAAACTGCCACTAACCAATACTTGAATTCAATACTGGAAGCGTTATTAAAGTTTGAATTTGTTCCAAAAAATATTATTAAAGCAAAAACTGTTCCCACCAAGAGTTGACCAAAAACTAAATCAACCACATTATTTTGGGTGGCATAGAGTCTGGCCACAATTACATAAAGTGAGGCAGCAACTGCAGCAGCTGTGAAAGCAGAGACGCCTAACCAGTTATCTACTCCACTGTTACTTACTCCTGAGACTGCTAAAAGTACTCCAAAAAATCCCATCAGGATAGAAATGGCAAGTCGTGATGAAATCTTTTCTTTCAAAAATAAGGCGCCAATTATGGCAACAAAAAATACTTCAGTTGCCATCACGATCAAACCAGTGGAAACTGAGCCATTGGCATATCCGATGTTTCCAAAAAGGTAGGTAAACCCAGGTTCCAGAAGCCCTAGGGCCAAAGCGATTTTCCAGCGCAGTTTTAGTTTTCGAACCTTGATTAATACATATAGTGCAACAAAAGCAAACCCGATTGAGATTTCCAACAGAAGTAGTTGAGTGATGCTGAATGCATCCAATGCCATATCGGCGAAGGGATTAGCCATCCCCCAGGACAACATTGATGCAATTAAGGCGACTAATCCACGCGTGGAAATTGTGTTATTCATGTGACTCAAGGTTAGTGGGTTCTTGCCTGCTATTTCAGAATAAATACCTATAAAAAAGTGGGTACTGATTGGATATTTTGGTGGATATAGTGCGAGAATATTGGAAGTAATTCCACCCCGTACGGAGGATAAGTGGCAGCACGTAAGAAGTCAAAGAAGAGCTCAAGCAAGAAGAGCTCAAAGCGCAAGGTATCAAAGAAGAAATCTGCAAAGAAATCTTCCAAGAAAAAAACAGCAAAACGTAAAGTAACCAAGAAGAAATCTGCAAAGAAATCTTCAAAGAAAAAGGTTGCAAAGAAGAAGTCTGCTAAGAAGAAATCTTCAAAGAAGAAATCTTCAAAGAAGAAATCTTCAAAGAAGAAATCTTCAAAGAAAAAGTCTTCAAAGAAATCTGCTCCAAAGGTTGCAGCACCAGCTGCACCAGCTGCAGATGCAACAGCACCATCACCATTCAACCCACTTAGCTGGTAATTAAAGTTAAGTAGTTGTTGGATAGGTTCGTTTAAGGCCATTTCGCAAGAGATTGCGAAATGGCCTTAACTAATAAAGGAGGAAAATGAAAAAGAAGATTTTAATAGTTTTAACTTCTTTGGCACTTTCTTTTTCTATTCTTTCTCCTGCAACAGCTTTTGTTCCTAAGGCAAAATGTAAAGCTGATGGCACAAAGTGTTCCAAAAAAGCAAATACCATAGCTTTGAGAAGTTTTGTAATTGTTGATCAATCACATTATGTTAATGAACATAACTATCGTGTTTTAGGAAAAATTTCAGCACCAGAAATGGCCGGCAAGGAATATTCTGCTGCAAATAAAATTGCAAAATATAGCAGATCTGCCTACGGAGTTTGCTCTGAATTATTGCTACAAATGTCTAATCTTTATTCCGCAAGAGCAGCTACTTATGATCCAGCAGATCAACCAGATGTAAGAGCTAATTTAAATGGTCAAATTATTGCGTTAGAAGATCAACTTCACGCAAATTGCAATCAAGCAAAGATGCGTTGGTAATTTAGTAAGAAATTAGTTTTCCGCTAACTCTGTTTGTAAAATCTTCAGGACTTCCAATTGGGCCTGTAATTCTTTCCACTACTTTTCCTTCTTTGTCAACCAAAAGAGTTACTGGCAGACCATTAATTGCATAAAACTCTCTTAGAAGACTTCTGGGATCTTGCACACTTGGAAAAGGAAGCTGCCACTTATAGGCCGCGGCAATAGATTTCTTTTCTTCATCTTGATAAGCAATTCCTAAAAAATTAACCTTTCCACTTAGTTTTTTATGTGCTGCGTTAAAAGAAATTGCATCATCGGCACAAACTGTGCACCAAGAAGCCCAGAAACTGATCACAATTGGTCTGTCACTTGGTAAACCTGCCAGATTTACGAATTCGTCATGACCTAAACATTCCAAAACTGCTGGAGCTATTTGATTTCTTGCTTTAGTGGCAGTTAGATCTGAGGTGGGACACTTTGGCATCAAATAATTTGTGGCTTCATTAGCAATAAATGTTCCTTGGCTTGTTGTGCTACTAGAGCAAGCAACCAGAGTTAATGAGCTGATGAGTAAGGCAATTTTTGTAAATTTCATTTCAAAATACAGATTACTCCATATGGCAAATGAATTATTCCGGCCACTTAAGAAGGATCAATTGAATTGCGGCAATCATTGTCAATTTAGGACATAGGATTAAGCCCATGGCAAAAAAGATTAAAACCTCACAAATTGCACTAGCTGAATTTCTCGGATCCACAATTTTATTAATGACCATTGTTGGTGCAGGCATTATGGCTGACAACGTATCTGATGATGACGGTGTTTCAATGTTCATCACTGTTACTGCAATTGCAATATCTATTGGCTTGATTATCAAGATTTTTAGCCCAATTAGTGGAGCCCACTTTAATCCCTTAGTTACTTTTTACTTTTATTTTCGTAAAGAAGTATCAGCCAGTACTGCCTTAGTTATGGTTATCTCGCAACTCAGTGGTGCCCTAGTTGGTACAGTCCTGGCAAATCTAATGTTTGATTTACCAGCTATATCAATATCTAAATTAGATAGATTAGGTACAAATATTTTTATAGCTGAGTTTGTTGCAACTATTGGTTTATTTATAGTTCTTCAATTAATCAGTTCAAATAAGAACCTAAATCCTTCAATAATCATCCCAATTTATATTGGACCAGCAATTTTTTACACTTCTTCCACCGCGTTTGTTAATCCTTCAATCACCTTGACTCGTACCTTGAGTGATACCTTCACTGGCATTTCACCTGCTTCTGTGCCTCTATTTTTACTAGCGCAGCTTTTAGGTGCAGTCGTTGGAATTTTGATTTCAAAAGGATTAATTGATTTAACAAAGTAATTAATTTGAATTAAACAAAATTTCTGGTGCCCTCGGTGGGACTCGAACCCACACTGTGCAGATTTTAAGTCTGCTGCCTCTGCCGATTGGGCTACGAGGGCAATAGGTACAGATTACTTTTAGGTTGAAATCAGTTTGGAAGCGGTTCCAAATACTTGATCCAACAT
>SXGQ01556122.1_pt1 | contig 11465 bp, 20 predicted proteins | sample 3178371 | NCBI WGS metagenome assembly SXGQ01 (sample SAMN11356859, study PRJNA531348) | freshwater metagenome | isolation source: freshwater sample F1-20 | place: China: Fuxian Lake, Yuxi | collected 2017-12-25 | reverse complement strand
TGGAGAAATAAACATGGTTACACTTGTCAAGCATGAATGGCATTCTGTAGACAGTCAGTTTGCGGTAGAATTGGATTTGAACTTACTGGAAGAAATCTATCCCGATAAAGATGAGAGTGAACTTCAGGCCATTCTGGATGGCGTAGCAGACGGAACTTATGATGTAGAAGACATTATCAATGACGCTTGGGATGCTGATGTAGAAATTTATTGGGAGCGTCAGTACGATGATTGGTGGACCGACCGTAAGGGCGGTTATGAAATCACCTACGAACTTGGTGATGAAAATAGTTGGCATACTGAACCTGCACCGCCTGAGCCTACGCACAAATGTACAAAGTGCCGCTGGAAAGGACAAAAGTACGAATCACATACCTTGTATTTGAACGAAGATGGTTCTATACATAAAGAAGATAATTTAGAATTTCATACCACTAAAGATGTATGCCCAATGTGTGATAGTGACTTAGAACTTACTGAAGAAGGTCGTCTTAAAGAAGAAAAGCTTCAAAAAATGATGAAGGAATTGGACGATGAAAATCAATGATATGTACTTTGAAGAAATTCGTTTGTCTCGAGCACTTGCAAAATCAATTGAACAAATCACCGAGCAGTATGGCCGTGTGGTGCCAGAATCGGTGTACTCGGCTTATCTGAAACTCATTGAACACTATCAAAAGGAAATAGAAAGTGGCATTCAATGAAATCACTTGTAACATCGGTTGTTGATTATGTACGGCAAGACTGGGCTGAGAATAAGATCCGCACCGTACTTGAAATTACTGCCTATTGTACCAGTATTGTCTGTAGTGTTATCATGGCGCTAACTGTGCCTGATGTACCTTTTGTTTTGTTGTATCCTCTTTTCATAGCGCATTGTGCAGTTTTTGCCTGGTGCGCTTGGACCCGTGGTAGCACCGGGATGGTTGCTAATTACTTAACACTTGTTACGATAGATACCGTAGCACTTTGGAGATTGATGATATGATTCGCCGTGAATTTGCTTTTCTTTTGGATGCCTGGCTCTGGTGTGAACAACATGGCATAGATAATTGGCGTGACCGTGTAAAGCGTAAAGATTGGGGTACCTGGATTCTTACTGTGCCTGAATTTAAAACAAGAGAGTTAAAACTCACCACGAATGCCAAAGACAAAGTTAGCGCTCTTTAATCATCATCCGGAATGTAGCATTGATTGTTGCAACGGAATGATTGAGGCCCTTTCACCTGAATATCGTGTTGATTTATTTACCAAAGAACAATTTAATCGTGTCATATTGAAAGACTATGCTGCAGTCATGTTTCCTGGAGGAATAGGTGATTCGCATACACACTACAATTTTTTCACTCGGCGCCAAGGCAATATGCTTGCTGAGTATGTTGAGACTGGTGGTAAGTATATCGGTATTTGTATGGGTGCTTATTGGGCTGGGCCTTGGTACTTTGATTTACTGGAAGGGATTGATGTTGTACAATATATCAAAAGGCCTGGAACTGAAATCAAAAGGTCCTATGGCACAACAGCAAATATAACATGGTGTGACAATGAATACAGTCTTAAAAATTACGATATGTTCTTTTATGATGGTTGCACCTTTATTGGTGACGAAAATACCTTTGAGACGGTGGCGAGATATGCAAACGGCGATCCTATGGCCATCGTTCAAGGAAACATCGGACTCATTGGATGCCATCCAGAGAGCGAACAGCATTGGTATGACAAAAGATACCTAAAGAAGCATTGGCATCACCGAGAACACCATAAACTTTTAAAACAATTTGTGAATGATTTACTATGAGCACTTTTTGGTTTGCAATTAATGTCTTTTTTGCTATAGTTATGTTCAGGTCAGCTACTGATGAAGTATATGAGAAAAGTAAATTTGTCTGGTTGATGTTCCTGTTTTTTTCTGCCTGGAATGCGGCCTCTGCGGCCATGTTGTTGTAAAAACGCAACAAAAAAGCCATTTAAAATCAAGAGCTTAGCCGGCTCTTGACAATTCGTCATTCTTGCCCTATAATGGCACCATGATGAATGAAAAAAAGATTTCCGAAATTTGTGGTTATGTTGGTATGGTGCTGATTCATTCGGCAACCCTTCCGCCAACATTGAAAGTTATCCTTGGTTATGCAACTAACCTTCCGCCAATTGAAATGATATTATTGGTCTGGACAGGATTATTTCTGTTTCTAATTCGTGCAATATCGAATAATGATAAGTTATATATTTTAAGTAATTCTATTGGGTTCTTTTTCAATAGTGTATTACTTGCTCTTATTGTTTTCAAGTAATGTTGCTTATTTACAACAGGCTTGACAATCACCAGTTTTTGATGTAGGATGGCACCATGAAAAAGCGATCTGACCGTAATTATGTTCTGTACCAAGTGACCTGCATGGACACCGGCGACTCTTACATTGGTTTGACTGTTGCTCGTGGCCGTGCTTTTCTTCGTTCGGTAAAAGTTCGCTGGCAAAAACATGTATCTCGGGCTTTTTGCGAAAACAAGTCCTGGGCCTTTTGTGACTTTATTCGAAACAATGCTGAAGCTGAGTTTCGCTATGAAGTGCTTGAAGTTGTCCGAGGCCGTAAAAATGCCTATCAGCGTGAGCGTGAAATTATCGCTGACTTTGAACCAACCCTTAACACTTTTTGAGATTTTAAAATGAGTAAAATGAGCGATTTGATGATTGACATTATGGAAGACCTGGCTACAGGAAGTTTTACTTTCGAACAAATAGCCAGCCGTCATTCGATTCCCCTTTCTTGGGTTACTGAAGCTGCTACCATGATGGACGGCTTCGATAACTATGATGATTCAATGGACGGTGACCATGCATCAGCCCTTGCTTCGGCTGGCTGGGGTACCGATGAAGACTACATTATGGAAAATGATTATGACGACTCCTTCTGAATTTCGTTATGTTGTAGAATCGATGAATCAAACCACATTTTATGTGGTTGATTCTTTTGGCCAAAGCATTGTAAAAATTCTCCAAGATTTTGAGACTGCCGAAGACTGGCGAGATTATTACAATGACCTAGATAAGCAAGATATGTGGAGAACCGCATGATGAATTTTGGACCTTGTCCGCTTTGTAATGGTACTGGCCGTATGCCTACGCCCAATCACCTGCGTAAGTATGGTGAGAGCAATGGTTGGTATGGTTACAGTAAAGAAGATGATTGTTGTACCTGCACCAATTGTGGTGGCCAAACAATGTATGGCGTATCTAGCGGCCAAGTTCCTTTGCGCTCTGATGGCACACCGTGCTTACATGAATATACAAGTAAGAATGTTGGCCGTTGCTTGACCGAATATACTTGCAAGCATTGTGGTCTCATTTATCAAATCGACAGTAGTGACTAACCATAGGAGAAACGAATGGCTGGTTTTATTAACAACGAACACGACCGAAACAATCTAAGGTTTCTTATGAATTCAAGCCGAGAAACTTTGAGAAAATGGTATGCAACTTGTAGTGAAGATGACATTCTATACGCAAAGTCTTTACTTGATGCTTTAGCACTTGAAATTGCTGAAGAGATGAAAACTTCGCTTATAGAATCACAAATTGATTCAATGAAAAATTTTACTGAAGCAACCGCTGTACTTTCTTACATAAGGGAAAAGCAATGAAGAATCTCCGTACTAATGGTTTTATTGGAATTTATGAAGACACCGATTCTCTAAATCCGGTGTCTCTACACTTTTCTGAGTGGTGGTCTGGTGAGGGTGCCGACTTTGCGTTTGATGAAAAGAAAATTAGCTTGAGTATTGAAGAAATGAAGGCTATTACTGTTGCTGCCTGTTTGATGAACATGATTGACCTTGATGATGTAATTCAGGAGGTTTCTGAAGTGCGAGCTGATTCTTTGAAGCGTCAGCGTGATATTGAGGCGATTGCTGCTAACTTGAGGTGAAAATATGGAACAACTAGAACTTTTTGAAGACACTAAGAATAATCGTTTTGGCGTTTATCTTGATTTTGAAACAATTGACCGAATTACGGTTGCAGGTCTAAAGTCTTATTTGGACTCCGTGCAAACTGGTTTGGCAGACTATCGTAAAGGCGACCGATGGTTGCATCCTGATGATATTGTACACTCGGAGAAAGCAATTGAAGCACTCAAACTTATCTTGCGTGATTTTGGTGAAGAAACCTAAACCTAGAAATTTGGTTGCGAAAGACTTACGCAGCCCTAAATATCGTATGCGTGTAGCTGCATCTAAAAAGCAGCATGACCGCAACGCTGATAAAAGTATTGTTCGTAGGGAAATTGCGTATGTCGGAAGCTTCAAGTGAATGTTTTGATGGGTTTTATTTTCTACCCACCAAATCTGATAATGAAATGCATCTTGCTTTCTTTAAGTTAAAAGATGAAAATCTAGGTGTTCCTGTAAAAACAAATTCAATAGGCGATATGTTTCATGTCGCCTTTTTTCGTCCTGGTAAAGATGGTCATCCAGAGTTTGATGATGAGTTTGAAGCCATATTCTCTGATCCAGTTACCTATGTGAAAAATCTTATTGGTGCAAATATCTACGGTACTTTTCTACGCAAGACGGAAAATTCTGGCAAGTTTTGGAAAGAATACCTCGATGATGCTAAGAACAAGTGTAGTATGAGCAAAGTGAAGACATTTGTTGGTTCAATGATGAGTATTAAAAATGAATGAAGAATTTGAAAAAACAATTTACTCAAGATACCCAAAACTTTTCAAGAATGTTACAAAACCAGATCGATCAATGGACTTCTTTTGGGGTTGTGAACATGAAGCTGGTTGGTTCAATATCGTAGATTCTCTTTGTAAAGAAATTGTACGACACATTGATTGGAAACATCGTGATACACCTGAAGATGAACGGCCGTATCCTGTAGTACAACAAGTAAAAGAAAAGTTTGGTGCTCTACGGTTTTATGTTGACCGTGAAGATTCTGAAATTTCTGCGATGATTTCTCTCGCTGAAGAGATAAGTTCACGCACTTGTGAAGTTTGTGGTAGTCCTGGCACCCTTAGACCAGGTGGATGGGTGAAAACCCTTTGTGATAAACATGCTGAAGAGCGAGGATATAATGGAAAAAATGAAAAAAGTGAGTGAAATTGCTACTGCTGAAGGAAAAGAGTGGTTGAAGTCAATGTTGCGAAGTGAAATTATTACTGTGACATTCGAAAAACTTGATGGAACGACTCGGGAAATGCGTTGTACTCTAATTGAGAGTGAAATTCCTGATGCAAGTAAACCGAAAAACAGCGGAAAAGCGCAAAGTGATGATGCGATTGCTGTTTTCGACTTAGAAAAACAAGGTTGGCGTTCGTTTCGATTTGATTCCGTGCGCCGGATTCAGTTTACAATAGGTGAAGGTGTGTAAAAATGAGTGAAAAACGTCTTTTTGTTGTTGAAACTGTGAACACATTTTCGGAAGTTCACATTGTTGAAGCGGAAAATGAAGAAATGGCGAAAAAAATCGCTGAAAATTCAGATTACAATGCTTCGAAATGGCTCGGAACGCAAATTTCAAATGTTTATGACTATGATGAGCGTGAAATGCCAAGACTTTTGAAGATGGACACATACTTTTTTGATGGATATGCATGTGTTGATGATGAAGGTCATCTTTATTATCGAAAAATGAACGGCGAAGTCAACGGAAACATGCGCCAAGAGAAAATTTTCGAAAAATAATGTCTTGCATCGTTAATGGTGAACTGAAAATGCCGTCAAGGATGCAAAAATCTTTTGGCGGCACAGAAAATATGGCTCGGAACTTTATGAAATATGTTCCGGCCAATAGTTACGACAATTTTCAGATCCACATTTCAAAATTAACTCATCCAATCATCGATGGAAAAAAACAAATACTGTGGGCTCACGATAATCACTGTGATTACGGCAGTCCTGCAAGTATTTACAATTGGGATCATTTTGTTTTTGTCTCAGATTGGCAAAGGCGTCAATTTATAAGAGAACACAATTTAAAATTCAAAAAAACTTCTGTAATTGAGAACATTATTGAATTTGTTCCAGATTTGACGATTGAAAAACCAAAAGATAAAATTAATTTTATCTATTCTGGTGTTCCAGACCGTGGCTTAGAAGTTTTATATGACGTTTTTGATTTACTGACTCAGAAATACGATAATCTTCATCTGACAGTTTTTTCATCTTATAAACTTTATGCTTGGGATGATGTGGATTATCAACATCAAGCTTTGTACGACAAAATCAAAACACATAAAAACATCACGTATCGGGGTTTTGTGCCAGATTACAATGAAGTGATAAAATCAAAATATGATTCGCACTTTTTTCTCTATCCCTGTACTTGGTTAGAAAATTCTTGTATTAGTTTGATTGAATCTCTCGCTTGTGGTTGCGTTTGCATTCATACAGATTTTTCAGCAATGCCAGAAACTGCAGCTGGTCGTTCAATTTTGTATGATATGCCTTTTGATCGCTCAGCACACGTACAAAAGTGCTTTGATATTACATGTGATTTAATCGATAAGTATAATGAAACACAAGAGTTGTCCAATAATTATGAGCGTCTTCTGTATAAACATACACCGCAACATTTTACTGAAAAATGGTTGGAATTATTTAAAAAAATAATCTAATGCTTTAAAAAAAGAATAAATTGTGGAAAAAAAACATAAATTTGTAGTTGTTGGTGGCGGTACAGCCGGTGTGATGGCTGCAACTTATTTGAAAAAATATTATGGTGAACACACTGAATGTGTATTAATTTATGACCATAGCAAACCAGGTATTGGTGTTGGTGAAAGCTTAACACCTATGTTTTACAATTATTTAAATTATGTTGGCATAACAAGAGAAGAACTCATTAAAAATGTAAACGCTACAGTTAAATTAGGGTTGAAGTTTAAAAATTGGTTAAATGATGGAGACTATTATTACCACAATTTTGGACACAAATTTAAAAATTCTATTGATCAGTCTTCATTTGATTTCAACTTTCAAACTTTACACGCTGTAAAAACTGACAGATTCAATGGAAACATTTCTTACGGAAAAGAAATGTTAGATAATTGTTTGATACCAAAAGATCCAACAGCCATACAATCATTACATATAGATGCTGTTCTTTTTAGTAGATATGTCGAAAATAAATTTAAAGATGATTTAACCATAGTCGATGGTATCGTAACAGATGTTCAGTTTGAAAAAAATACTGATAAACAAAAAATTGAACATATTGTGTTAAATGATGGAAGAAAAATTTACGGTGATTTTTTTATTGACGCTTCTGGATTTCAATACGCACTGTTTAAAAAATTAAATAACAAGTGGATCGATAAAAAAGATTGGCTTCCCTTAAATCGTTGTATTCCTAATCCAGTTGAATATGAATTTGAAGAACAACCTCCATACACCACTTCAGAAGCATCTACTCAAGGATGGATATTACAAGTACCATTGAGTAATAGATGGGGTGCAGGTTATCTTTATTGTGATAAATTTTTGAGTGATGAACAAGCATTTGAAAATTTTGAAAAATTTTGTTTAAAACAATATGGTAAAAAATTATCGAATACGAGTAGAGTAATTAAATTTGATAGTGGTTTTTGGCAAAGACAGTGGGTTGGAAATTGTATTGCTGTTGGATTATCAAGTGGTTTTACTGAACCTTTAGAAGCCACAAATATACATCATGTTGTTCATCAACTACAACAATTTGTTCACCACTACACTTTTAAAGTTTACGAATATGATGTAGAATATTACAATCAAGTAATGAGTGAATTTTATGAAAACGTTTACACATATTTAAGATTTTGTTATTTGACAGACAGAACAGATTCTGAATTTTGGAAGTATATGACCTATAATGTGCCAGAAACTGTTGATAATTTGAGAGAAAAAATAAAACACGATCCGTTGAATATGGTAACTTATCCAACACATATTTTTGGATGGAATAATTTTACAATTGTATCTAATGGTTTAAAAATGATAGACAAAAAATCGTATGAAAACGCCGCAACCATTAGAAATGTAATAAATAAAAGTGAAAGAACTTTTGAGTTCATAGAAAATGAAAAAATAGAAGAATTTAAACAATCGATAAATCATAAAAAATTTATCAATTCAATTTTAAGGGCAACAAATTTATGAATTTTAGTGATAAAACCGTTGTTGTGGTCGGAGGTGGGACTGCTGGTTGGCTTTGTGCTCTTTTTGCTGAAAGATTTTTTCCAAACATTAAAGTAAAACTTATTGAAAGTAAAAATGTAGATATTATAGGAGTTGGCGAAAGCACCACTCCTGGATTTGTTGGTTTAATGAATTTTTTAGGAATTAGTATACAAGACCTCATTAAATACGGTGGCGTTACCATTAAAAACTCTATTAAATTTACCAATTGGAACGGAGATGGTAAACACTATTTTCATGGATTTCCGGCAGCACCAGACTTGAATTTTAGTGAAAAAGAATTTTCTAATTATTACACTGAAATTCCTTACTATCTTGCTTGCCCAAAAATTTTGATGGCGATTAATGAAATTTTTGAAGGTAAAAATCTTGATCAAATACATTTTCATTCTTTAACTAGTGAACAAAATCGAGTACCATTCAAGCTTAATCCTAACACAAATAACTTGAAGTTATCTACACCTAATGATTTTTATGTGACAGCTAGTTATGCTTTACATATAAATGCTAGACAAGTAGCTTCTTATTTTAAAGAAGTGGGACAAAAAAGAGGAGTTGAACTGATAAATGGCCACGTTGTTGGATGTGACCAAGACGATCAAGGATATGTGACAACCATAAGGTTGGAAGATGAAAGAAATATTGATTGTGATTTTGTTTTTGATTGTTCTGGAATGGCTAGAATTTTTGTTAAAAAAGTGTTTAATGCGGAACTGAAGCCATATAAGAAAAATTTACCAGTAAAACAGGCTATACCGTTTTTCATTGAAAATACTGGGCCGACACCACCTTACACTGAAGCTATTTCTATGAAAAATGGATGGATGTGGAAAATACCAGTACAAGGTAGATTTGGTTGTGGATATGTGTATGATTCTGATTACATATCTAGTCAAGAAGCTCTAAAAGAAGTAACAGAGTTTTTAGGATTTGAACCTTCAGTTCCTAAAGTAATTTCATTCGAATCTGGTTATTATAAACAAACTTGGAATAAAAATGTATTGGCTGTAGGTTTATCATCTGGTTTTATAGAACCATTAGAAGCTACATCTATATGGATTTCTACAACTTCTTTAGAATTATTTTCAACTTTTATTAGTGGTTTTTATTCAAGAGATGAGGCAGCTATAGAAGAATACAATGAGAAATTTTTGGCGTTTACTGATTCTGTTTTAAGTTTAGTTCATTTTCATTATCTTAATAAAAGGGATGATACTCTTTTTTGGAAAGAATTTAGAGAAAAAAATGAGATGCCAGATAGATTGAAAACCTTGGTAAAAAAATTCAATCATAGGCTTCCAAATATTTTCGATAGGCATTTAATGAACGCATTTACTTTTGATTCATGGTATATTGTTGGCGCAGGCAATAGTTTTTTTAATAAAAATGTAATTGAAAAAGAGTACAATGATTATAATGTTAAAAAACTAAAGTTAGAAATATATAATTTTAAAAATACTTTAAAAGTAACGATGAACAATTGTTTGAATCACGATGACTTTATTGAATTGATGAAAAAATAATTACCAAAAAGCTCTTGACAAACGAAAAGAAAGCATATATACTAGCACTATGAATAAAAATGTTAGAACCCCTTCGATACGAACACCGCACGCCATGCCAACAGCATGGCAGGTTGATTACGCATCCTCAAAAAGTGAGAATTGTGACTTTATTGGATCGTTTAGGGTTTTTGAAAAGGTGAATCGGTAGTACGCTACAGAACACCAAAAAATTTCAAAAACCCAAGACCTAAAAAATCTTGGGTTTTTTGTTTCCTGTTCTTTAAAAATTTCGGAACTTTTTAGCCTCTTAGCCAAGTTGGTAAGGCATCGGATTTTGATTCCGACATGCGGTGGTTCGAACCCATCAGAGGCTGCCAAAATTTGCTCCAGTAGCTCAGCGGTAGAGCAGCCGGCTTATACTCGGTATTAGCGCCAGATTAGCGTAAGGTCGTGGGTTCGAATCCCTCCTGGAGTACCAAAAAATAAGGAAGTGTGGCAGAGTCCGGTTTATTGCACCAGTCTTGAAAACTGACGATCAGAAATGGTCCGTGAGTTCGAATCTCACCGCTTCCGCCAAATAATACCAACTTAGCTGATGTGGTCATAGCAACGGTCTGAAGAACCGTGGAAAGTGGTTCGATTCCACTAGTTGGTACCAAACATGGTGAGTTGGCAGAGTGGTTAATGCAGCAGTTTGCTAAACTGTCGTTCAGAAATGGGCGCATAGGTTCGAATCCTATACTCACCGCCATATGTTGTAAAAAAACAACAGTCAGCCCTTGACAATTCATGTGGTTCGTGTAGAATACTAAATGTTGTGACGCTGATATGTCAGTTCACAAAAAGAATAGTTCTTTAAGATATAACAAGTTTTAATGCACCGTTCGTCTAGCGGTCTAGGACGCTGCCCTTTCAAGGCAGAAATCACGGGTTCAAATCCCGTACGGTGTACCAATACCAGGTTAGCTCAGAGGTAGAGCAGTGGATCGATAATCCATTGGTCAGTGGTTCAATCCCACTACCTGGTACCAATGGTGATTGTAGCACAATGGTAGTGCAACGGTTTGTGGAACCGTCAAGTGTGAGTTCGACTCTCATCAATCACCCCAATGCGAATGTAGTGTTTAACGGTTAGCATGTCAGTCTTCCAAACTGAAGGTCCGAGTTCGAATCTCGGTATTCGCTCCATATTATGGGATGTTAGCTCAGTTGGCAGAGCAGTAGACTTTTAATCTATTGGTCGTGGGTTCGAACCCCGCACATCCTACCATATTGAAGCACATTGCCGAACAGACAAATGGTGTCAAAACCGATGAGTAGTGTGTTTCAATATGGTAAGTATTTTGGGCCGGTAGCTCATGGCTGGTTAGAGCAGCGGACTCATAATCCGTTGGTGGTGTGTTCGACTCACACCCGGCCTACCAAAATATGCATCGGTGGCGGAGAGGTCCAACGCAACGGTCTGCAAAACCGTAAAACCGCCAGTTCAAATCTGGCCCGATGCTCCAATTAGTTTGGCTCGTTAGCATAGTCTGGTCTATTGCGCCGGCTTGTCACGCCGGAGGTCAGGGGTTCGAATCCCCTACGGGTCGCCAGTTTTATAGCGGGTTACGTCAGAGGTCAGACTGTCAGGCTCATAACCTGGAGGACGGAGGTTCGAATCCTTCACCCGCAACCAGTTTTATTCCAGAGTAGAGGAATTGGTAAACTCACCGGACTGTTAATCCGACGGCGAAAGTCACTGTAGGTTCGAAGCCTACCTCTGGAGCCAGAATCCCCGG
>SXGQ01883614.1_pt1 | contig 11466 bp, 7 predicted proteins | sample 3178371 | NCBI WGS metagenome assembly SXGQ01 (sample SAMN11356859, study PRJNA531348) | freshwater metagenome | isolation source: freshwater sample F1-20 | place: China: Fuxian Lake, Yuxi | collected 2017-12-25 | reverse complement strand
GATGCCCCGATTGGCGACGCGGGCGAGGTCGCCGCGATCGATGGCGGCATCGCCGGCGAAATGGCCGGCCCCGATCCGGTCGATACCCCCGCGGTCGATACCCCCGCGGTCGATACCCCCGCGGTCGATACCCCCGCGGTCGATACCCCCGCGGTCGATACCCCCACGGTCGATGCCCCCACGGTCGATGCCCCCACGGTCGATGCCCCCGCGGTCGATGCCCCCGCGGTCCTCGCCAATCGGTCGCCCCTCGCCCAGCGGCCGGCCGCCGTCAAAGCCGCCCGGCCGCATGCCGCCATCAAAGCCACCGGCGCGCATGCCTCCGCCATCAAAGCCACCGGCGCGCATGCCCCCGCCATCGAACCCACCCGACCGCATGCCCCCGCCATCGAACCCACCGCCACCGTAGCCCCCCATGTGCGCACCGCCGCCCCCCATGTGCGCGCCCCCCGCCATGCCCCCCATGTGGCCGCCGCCACCGCCATGGGCCCAGACCAGTTGGGGCGGCATCGCCGCCATGACCGCGAGGGACCAGGTGACCACGCGGCCGAACCGCCGCAACGACACCCTGCGCCACCGTGGCAAACACGTGTGAACCATGGGAAGACTCCGAAATGGGCCGGTTGCTGGGGGATGAGGTGACTGATGGTTGAATCGCACCCGCTGTCGGGGTGCGGGTTTGCTGTGCACCCGCTGTCGGGGTGCGGGTTTACTGTGCACCCGCTGTCGGGGTGCGGGTCGAGATCAGATCAGGGCTTGGTGGCTGCCGCAGCCGGCTTGCGCGCCAAGTGCCAGGGCCGCCCATCGGCCACCGGCCGGCCGTCCAACGAGCGTTCGATCGACTGCATCACGATCGTGGTCGGACTCGTGGGCACCACCATCTGGACCCAGCGGGTCCGCAACCCCTTGGCACCGTGGGCGGCGAGTCCCTCGTAGACTCGGTTAAACGCCGTGCCATCGGTCTCGAACACTCCCTCGGCACGGGCCCCGGTGGAATCGAAGACCCACGACCGGATCGTGCCGCTGCCGGTGTCGGCATGGATCACGTCGATCGACTCGATCGCGGTCCCCTCCTTCGGCGTGATCGTCGTCCGACCGAGGATCACGTGGCCGTCGGCGGCGCGCTCGTAGCGGCTCTCGAGCACCGTGCCGTCTGCAGGATCGGTGGCGGTCCAGGTGCCGAGCAGCCAGTCGAGCTGGTCCATCGCCACGTCCTGGCTCGGCGCGACGATCGATTCGGCGAGCTGCCACTGCCCGTCGACGAGCACCCGGAGGCTGACGAAATGCGATTCCGACACCCGGGCGTTGGGCTGCGGCGTGAATCGGGCCACACCCTTCACCCGGACGACCGTCGCGCCCAGCGGCATCACGCCGGTCAATCGCATCTCGATCTTCGACTCCGGATTGCGCCCCGCCCAGGCGCTGATCGACTCCACGATCCGCTCCCGCCCCACGAGCTCGCCCCCCCCCTCCATGAGCAGAGCACCGCTCGTCCACTGGTTGGCCAGCGCCTGGAAGTCTCGCGTGTTGAACGCTGCGGCATAGTCGGCCGTGGCCTTCTCGAGTTGGGCGCGCAGGGCGGCGCTCGACGCGTCCGTGGGGCCGGGCTGGCCCGAGGGAGCGGCGGGCTGCTTCGCCGCCGCCGCGCTGCCCGGCGCGGACGCAGCGGGACGGCCGCCCGATTGCCCCTGCACGGCGGCCGGCCCCGGAGATCGCGGCGCCGCGGTCTGCGCTCCAGCATCGCCGCCCGTGCAGCACACGCTCGCAGCCACGACCGCTCCCATCACCCGGGCGCCCGTGCTCGTGATCCACCCAACTCGCCGCATCTCGGTGCTCCTCAGTGGCCAACCCAGGGGCACTCTCCCGACGCGCTGTGCCCCACCTCGTCCCGCGCGGAAATCGTACACGGCAATGTACCGCGTCACACCCGCTGCGACAGCATCGGGCGCGCACCCGCCGGACCACGCCGCCGTGATCGGCCCGGCGGCACCCGTCGTGCGGGGATTGCGGGTGGACCCGGCCGGTGCGGGAACGCGTCTTGCCGGCGTTGCCGCGCGTGGTCAGGGAACCAGGATGAGCGTATGGCGGGATGGGCCGGGCAGAAACGGCGTCGGCTGCCCCTCGGCCCAGGCATCGTGGCCGTCGCCGTAGTGCGGCGACAGCGGATGCCCCGACTGGCCCGCTGGCATGTGAAAAAAACCCTCCTCCTCACGGCCCGGTGAGACCACCATCCGCTGCGAAGCCCCTGCGAAGGGGGTCTGCACGCGCGGCATGTGGTTGTCGCCGGGGAGAGGCCGGGGATCCATGTCGAGCCAGTCGGCGAACACCGGCACCGCTGCCGTGAGTGGATGGCGGACCAGGCTCATGTTCCGCTCCCCCCAGGTCCTTTGCCCGAGAGGGCCGCGGCCGGCCAACCGCTCCACCACGGCATCGAGCGCGGCGAGGAGGAGCGCGTCCCAGTCGGCATGGCGGGCATCGAGCAAGTGCCCGGGGCGCTGCTCGATCAGCTCCCAGAGGGGAATTTCCCAGCGGTGGAACAACCCCACGTAGTCGCAGCGCTCGTCGGCGGCCCGGGCCGGCGCGAGCAGCGGTTGCAGCGCCCGCTCGGCGACCTGGCCGCGGAAGTCGCGGACGATGCGGTAGCCGACCGAATCGACCGCCGCCCGGCCCCCCCATGCCTCCACCAACTGGCGGACCTCGGCACGCCGCGGGTGGCCGGCCGTGCGCGCGGGGGTGAGCAGGTCGAGGAGCACCTCCCGCCAGCGCTCGAGAAACAGGGCCCGGTCGTCGAGTTGGAGGGCGAGCATGTCGACGCCCTTCGCGCGGTCGAGCCCCAGCAGCGCGTCGCGGATCTGCCCCTGCCGGGCACCGAGGTCCTGCCCCTCGTCGCCGATCACCTTCGCGCCGGCCGGATCGGCGACCCGGGCGTTGGCTGTCCAGAGCCTGCCCGTGCGCGGATCGACGAGCCGCGGGTAGTCGTCGGCCGCCACCCAACCGTCCCAACCCTGGGCACCATCGGCCCAGGAGACCGGCACGCGCGGGTTGTCGCCGCGGCGCCGGGGGATGCGCCCGATGATCGTCCAGGCGAGCCGACCACCGGAGTCGGCACAGACGAGATTCTGCGCCGGCACGCCGACCGTGGGGGCGATCCGCACGGCGTCGTCGACATCGGCCGCCTCCTCCAGGTCGCGGAGGCGCAGATTCACGGCAGCGGCATCGTGGGCTGTCCAGCGCAGGACGCGGGAGCGACCGCGGTGATCGCGGTCGACGACCGGTCCCCAGATCGTGGTCGTGATCTCGAGGGTCTCGTCGGCGCCCCCCTTCACACGGAGGATCTCGGTTTCCCGGCCGAATGGCAGCATCCCCTCGGGGGTGCGGTAGCGGGTCGGATCGGCGGGATCGGGCTCGACGATCACGAGGTCGGCCCAGTCGCCCTGCGTGTTGGTGAAGGCCCAGGCGATCCGCCCGGTGCTCCCGGCGACGATCACGGGGGCGCCCGGCAGCGTCACCCCCACCACACGCCGTGGGCCGTCAACGCCGGGCCAGGTGAGCGCCGCGCGGTACCAGATGCAGGGCACGCCGAGGCGGAGGTGCATGTCGCCGGCGAGCAGCGCCGCACCCGATTCCGTCTCGGGGCCGGCGACCGCCCAGTTGTTGCTGCCGACGACGAGCTCGCCGCGGGCTTTCCCGGTCGCGGGCCACCGCCATGCCTTGGCCGCCAAGCGGTCGTCCGTGGCGAGCAGCGCGGGAAGGAAGGTGGGGGGCTCGCGGCGCAGGTCGCGAACCTCGGCGGTGGGCAGCGCAGCCGCGGGCAGGGATTCCCCCTCCAGCGGCGCATCCCACCGGCCGCCATCGGGCAGGAGAAACGCTGCCAGCCTCGGCGGCAGGGTGTCGTGGAGGAGGCCGCGGAGCGCTTCGTTGGGCGCGGCGTCGTCCTGCAGGTCGATGAACATCGAGAGCACGCAGAGGAAGCTGTCCTCCGGCAGCCAGGCACGCGGCGGCCCGCCGATGGCCAGGTATTCCACCGGCGGCGCGGCGAGGGCGGCGAGCCCGGCGTTGGCTCCCGCGGCGTAGGCCTCGAGCCACGCGCGGTCGTCGGCGCCACAGGCCGCGAGGGCGCGTCGGGCGACGGCGCGGAAGCGGTGCACCCGTGCTTCCCGATCGACAGTCAGGGCCGCCGGGCCGACCAGTTCCGCGAGTTCGCCGGCCGAGCGGCGGCGCAGGAGATCCATCTGGAAAAAGCGGTCCTGGGCGTGGAGGAACCCGAGGGCCCGGGCGGCATCGACACGGGTCGCCGCGTGGACGGTCGGCACGCCGAGCGCGTCGCGCTCGACGCGGACCTCCGCGCCGAGGCCTGCCAGGCGGCGCGTGCCGTCGAGTTGTGGCAGGCTGCCCCGGATCCGCATCACGCCCCAGCCGATCGCTCCCCCGGCCGCGGCGACGATGACCCCGAGCGCGGCCAGCAGCCAACCGCGCCGCCCTAATCCGCGCCGCCTGCCGCTCGGCCCGGTCGACTCGGCGCGTCGCGGGGGGGTCCGCGCCTCCGGTCGCGCGGCTGCGGTGCGTGACTCCTGCATGTCAGCCCCCGTGGAAAGTTGATGCCCCGGCCCGCTGCGGGCCAAATTTCAACAGCCCGCTGCGGGCCAAATTTCAACAGCCCGCTGCGGGCCAAATTTCAACGGCCCGCTGCGGGCCAAATTTCAACGGCCCGCTGCGGGCCCCAGTTCACCGGCCCGCTGCGGCCGGAAGACTGTCGATAACGCGGAGCGTCGTGTTCGAGCGAAACACCATCCGTGTCCCGACGACGGCTGGCGTCGATCGGCACTCCTCCCCGAGCGCTGTCCGCCCGAGAACCTCGAACGCGTCACCATCCGCCACCACCACCACCTCGCCGTCGCCGGAGACGTTCACCACGGTGCCGCCGACGACGATCGGCGATGCCGAATAGCTTCCCCCCACCCTGCCGCGCCAGCGCACGACCCCGGTGACGGGATCGACGCAGGTGAGCACGCCGCGGTCACCCCAGAGGTGGAGCCCGGCCACTCCGAGCACGGGGGTGGGCACGTACGGGGCGACGCTGCGGTCGAGTTGGAACGCCACCTCCGGCTCTGGCGGCCGGGCTTCGCCCGCAAGCTGCCGGGCTTCGCCCGCAAGCGGGGCCGGCACGCGCAGGGCAAACAGCGCGTTGTCGCCGCCACCATCCCCACAGGTGCCGATCACGAGCCGCTCCCCAGCCGGCCCGATTGCCACCGGCGACGACACCGCGCGCTTGGGGAAGCAGCGCCGCTCCCAGGCGACGGTGCCCGTGGCCGGGTCGATGCCGGTCAGCCCATGGGTCGTGCTCGCGACCACGAGTTGGGGCGGCGGACCGGGCACGAGCAGCGGAGTGGCATACGTCGCCCGTCCGGGCTCCCGCGGGAGGCGCCAGCGCTCGCGCCCGGTCGCCCGGTCGAAGGCGGCGACGAAACTCGGTCCCTCGTGTTCCACAGCGACGATCACGAGATCGCCATGCACCGTCGGGGTGCCGGCATAGCCGTGCTCGGAGACGAACGGACCGAGGTCGACCTGCCACTGCCGCGTGCCGTCGTGGCCGATCGCCGCGAGATGGACGCCGGCGGCGGTGCCCCACAGCCAGCAGACCCCCGCGGGGCCGGCGGCGAGCGAGCCGGAGGCGGAACTGTTCATCGCATGGTGACGGTCGAACGGGCCCGGCAGCCGCACCGCCCACAGGAGCCGACCGTCGGCGAGGCCGTGGCAGGAGACGATCCGGGTTCCCCGGGCGGCATCGGTGGGATCGGGTTCACCCGACGCGGTGTAGACATGGTCACCCCAGACGACGGGCGACGCGTGACCGGCTCCGGGCAGACGCACGGTCCAGGCCCAGTCGGCATCGCCCCACTGGCGCGGAAAGCGGAGCGCTCCCCCCTGCCCCGCGCCGTCGGCGCCACGGAACCGCGGCCACGGTTCGTCGGCGGCGGCCGGCGCGATCGTGAGGGGGATCAGCACAGCGGCCGCCCGCCACTGCCACGAACCCGACAGAGTGCCTCGCATGCCCTGCAGTCTCCCGGAATGACCCTGAATCGGTGGACGACTCGGCGGACTCCCCCGCGGCATGGTGAGGTTCCGGACCGCCCGACCGCAGAGGCTACCAAAGACACTCCGCAGCCCGCTGCTGACGCCGCCGGCCCGGCGTGGATCCCGGTGCCGGCCGGTCGTGGGCCCAACCCGGTCGAGGCCTGTGGCGCGGCAAAACACCGCGATTTCCACCGGAGCTGCGTTCCCGGCACCTCGTCCCCGCGATGCGGCAGGCTGGAGGTTTCCAGCCTGCTACACTCTCCCCCCGCGGACGACGGCATGCGTCGCCGCACGCCACGTCCACCCGGGGGGTTCCGCCATGGCCACCAGCCGTCCGCAGTCACGCCGCCATTTCCTCCGTGCCGGATCGACCGGGGCGGCAGCCATCACCGGCGGATTCGTGCCGACCTTCGCCTCGACCAGCGCGGCGCTGGCCAACCTCGCCGCCAACGACCGCCCCGGGATCGGCTGCATCGGCACCGGCTCGATGGGCACCGGCGACGCCCACCAGCATGCCACGTTCGGCGACATCCTCGCGGTCTGCGACGTCGATGACCGGCATGCCCAGCGTGCCAAGCACGACGAGCGCATCGGCAAGGGCAAGGCAGATGCCTACCGCGACTACCGGCGCGTGCTCGAGCGGCCCGACATCGACGTGGTGAGCATCGTCACCCCGGATCACTGGCACGTGAAGATCGCCATCGAGGCCCTGCAGGCCGGCAAGCATGTCTTCTGCCAGAAGCCGCTGTCGCTCACGCTCGAGGAGAACCGTCTCGTCCGGGCCGCCGCCGAGAAGCACCCCAAGCAGCAGTTCCTCATCGGCACCCAGCAGCGCAGCGACAAAGACCGCTTCCTCCGTGCCGTCAACCTGGTCCACAAGGGTCTGCTCGGCGACATCAAGAAGGTGACGGTGGGCATCAACGGCAGCCCCACCGGCGGCCCGTTCCCGGTGGCCGACGTCCCCAAGGAACTCGACTGGGAGATGTGGCAGGGTCAGGCGAGCGCGGTGCCCTACCGGGAGAAGCGCTGCCACTACGAGTTCCGCTGGTGGTACGAATACTCCGGCGGCAAGTTCACCGACTGGGGCGCGCACCACGTCGACATCGCCCAGTGGGCGCTGCGGGAGGATGCCCTCGGCAAGGGACCGCTGAAGATCGACGGCACCGACGCCAAGCACCCGGTGCCGTTCAAGGACGGCTATCCGGCGGCGGACGATTCCTACAACACCTCGCACGACTTCGCGGTGAAGTGCACGTTTCCCGGCGGCGTCGAGATGGTGATCGACAGCCGCTCCGACAACGGCATCCTCTTCGAGGGAACGAAGGGGCGGATCTTCGTCAACCGCGAGAAGATCACCGGCAAGCCGATCGAGGAGGGCTGGGACAAGGACGCCTTCACCGACGCCGACGTGGTCGCCCTCTACAAGGGGAAGCCGTTCGAGGGGCACAAGCAGAACTTCTACCGCTGCATCCGCGAGGGGGGGCTGCCGGTCTCGGACCTGTTCAGCCACGTGATCGCGATGAACACCTGCCACCTCAGCGCGATCGCCGCGCGGCTCGGCCGGACGATCACCTGGGATCCGAAGACCGAGACGATCGTCGGCGACGAGCAGGCGGCCGCGTTCGCGAAGCGGACGCAACGCGCCGGCTACGAGATCCCCCGCGTCTGACCGACTGGACTGGGACCGCGCGCGTCAACAGGCTGTGGACAACCAGCCTGCGGCACCGGAGGGATCCGGTGCCGGGAGCGAAGCTCCCGTGAAAAGCGTAGCTTTCCGAGTGGCCAAAGGCCATGGATGGACTTGGTCACAGGCTGGTAGCTTGGCCACAGGCTGGTAACTGGCCACAGGCTGGTAACGGAGTGTCGAAGCGACCCGGTCACAAAGACCGGACCGGCAGGGCCGCCCCGCGCCCCGGGGCTGAGCTACAGTCCGGAGGCCCCGGTCGTCTCCTGCTGACGCTGCTCCTTCTTGAGGGGAAACTCGACCACGACGAGTTTCTTCGTCTCGGGGTCGTAGGCCCACTCCTGATAGTAGGGCAGCATCGGCAGTTGGATGCCGTCGGGGCGCCCCTTGCCGATCACTTTGGTCATGAACTCGTCGTGGGTCATCGGCTTCGGCCCGTGCTCCGCCTCGACGAGTTGCATCTGGTGCTCGACCGCCATGATTCCGATCTTGCCGACACTCGTCCGGTACGCATCGGACGTGATCGCCCCGAGTCCCCCGTCGGTGATCGACATCTCGGCGAGCTGCCCCCCCTGCTGGAGCGCCTCGGCCAGGGGGATGACGTTCTGTGTCGTCTTGCCGATCGTCTTCCGGGTCTCGATCGGCTTCTGGGTGGAACTCGCCGCCGGCTTCTTCGCCGGGGCACACCCCGCACCGCCGACGGCGAAGGAGGCGACCAGGAGCCCTGCCAGCCCAACGCCCACGCGATTCACCACGTTCACCATGACCGACGCTCCCCGCTCGAGGAATCGACCCTGAGGCGAGTGGAGATTACCCGGCCGCCCACGGCGACGGCAAACGGCGCTCCCGGCCCAACTCCAACTGCCGACCCGCTCCGGGGGTCACCGCGCCGCCGCGGCTGCCTCGCGCTCGCGTCGATACTCCTCCATCGGCTCCAGAATGGCGTCGGTCCGATCGGTGAACAGGTCGCCGATCAGGAGGTCGGTGATGTGCCCCTTGAGGCCGGGGTGCTTGCGGACGAACCCGCCGAAGTTGAAGCCGTCGTAGAACTCGCACACCAGGCGCCGCATCCGCTCCATCCCCTCGATGTAGGCCGGGCCCCACGCCCCGAGCCGGGCGGCGGAGGTGTCGCCGGCGTCGAGCCCGGCGCCGATGCAGTCGGCCGCGAGGGCACCCGAGTGGAGCGCGAGGAGGATGCCGGAGGAGTAGAGCGGATCGAGGAATCCGTAGGCATCACCGACGAGCACCCATCCATCGCCGGCCACCTGTTTCGAGCGGTAGGAATATTCCTTGGCGGCGCGGTACGGCGCGACCCGTGTGGCGGCGGCGATGCGCGGCTGCACACCGGGGCAGCGGGCGACCTCCTCGGCATAGATCGCCTCGTGGTCCTTCGTGGGGCGGTTCTTGAACAGGTAGTCGAACGGTGCCACCACACCGACACTGACAATGTCGTCGTGGAGAGGGATGTACCAGAACCAGCCGAGCTTGTTGTCGAGCTGCATCACGAGCGTCGCCCCGGCGTCGCGGCCGGTGTCCCGCTGGGCCCCCTGCCAGTAGGTCCAGAGCGCCGCCTTCTTGAGGACGGGATCCCATTCGCGGAGCCCGAGTCGGTCCTGGATCAGGGTGCTCTGGCCGGCGGCATCGACCACCACGTCGGCGTGGATCTCGCGGCGGCCGCCCGGGGCCGATTCGTCGGCGATCGCCACCCCCACCGCCCGCGCGCCCTCGAACAGCACCTCGAGCACCCGCACTCCCTCGTGGACCTCCACTCCGGCGGCACGGGCGTTGTCGAGCATCATGCAGTCGAACTCGCTGCGCACCACCTGCCACGTCTGCGACGACTCGTGGGGCTTGTGGTCGTGGAAATAGAACGGCTCCGAGAGCTTGCCGGTGCCAGTGACGAACTGCACGCTCTGCTTGCGCACGAACGACGCCCCCCGCAAGCGGTCGAGCATCCCCAGCCGCTCCAACACCCAGAAGGTTTCGGGGATCAGCGACTCGCCGATGTGGTAGCGGGGAAACCGCTCGCGCTCGAAGAGCACGACGCGACGGCCTTGTTTGGCCACCAGGGCCGAGACGGTGGCCCCGGCAGGGCCTCCACCGATGACGATCACGTCGGAACGCGACGGGCTGTCGGCGAGTGACACCATCATGACGGGACTCCTCTGGCGGGACCTGTGGAAACGGAGCTGGAAACGGACTTCACCGGGGGATCGGCGGCCACCGCGGGCCGGTGGAGGATCGGCTGGCCGGGGGTCGGCTCGTGGGGCCCCCGGGCGGCACGGAGCAGACCGATCAGCGCGCGGAGATCGACCGACGCCATGTGCCCCAACTGCCGGGTGCCGCAGGCGAGCACCTCGGCGGCCATGGCGTCGAGCAGGTCCCTGCCGGCCGCGGTGATCGTGACGCGCACCACGCGGCGGTTGGCGGCGAGCCGATCGCGGCGCACGAGGTGCCGCTGCTCGAGGCGATCGAGCAAGCGGGTGATGTCGGGGGCCCGGGAGACGAGCCGGCCGCTCAGCGCGAGCGTGGGCAACGAGCCGGGCGCGACGTCAGCGAGCACGCGAAGGGCGTTGTACTGCTGCGCCGAAAGTCCGTGGCGGTCGAAGACCTCCTCCTCCACCGCCTTGAGGCGGTCGAATGTCCGCCAGAGGTTGAGGTAGGCCTCCTGCTCGAGCGAATCACACGGTGCGTGCGCGGGGCGGTCCGGCCCGGGCGGGGGCGATCCGGAATCCGCAGGGGGAAGAGGCGTGACGTGCATGCCGAAGGTTAGACGTCTGCACATTCCTTGTCCAGACAACTATCGTCAGAAAGAATCGCGCAAACCATTTCAATAAAACACGTTACGTCGATTTTTACAGGCCCGCAAGACGGGCCGCGATCTGGTCCGGATCGTACACACACCCGGCCCAGGTGCCGCCGCTGGCCGCCTGGAGGATCGCCCACAGCCGGGTGTCGGCCGGGAGTTTGGCATCGGCGGCGAGATCGGTTCGCCGCGGCCGGCGCTCCAATTCCGCCTCCGCCTCGGCGGGGGAAAACGAGCGGGTCCCGTCGCCGACGAGGTCCACCCGGCCGCTGGCGGTGCGCGGATCGATGAGGATCGTGATCTCGTCGCCATCGACGAGCTTGCCGAGCGGACCGCCGGCGAGCGCCTCGGGTCCGACGTGGCCGATGCAGGCGCCGGTGGACACCCCCGAGAACCGGGCATCGGTGAGGATCGCCACACGGCTGGCGAACGGGAGTTGCTTGATCGCGGAAGTGACCTGGTAGGTCTCCTCCATCCCGGTGCCGAGCGGCCCGATCCCGGCGAGCACGACGACATCGCCGGCGCGGATCCGCCCCTCCTTGATCGCCGCCATCGCCCCCTTCTCGCTGGTGAACACGCGCGCCGGGCCGCGGTGCCGGTAGACCCCGTCGGCATCGCAGGCGGTGGGGTCGATCGCCGTCGCTTTGACCACGCTCCCCGCGGGGGCAAGTGTTCCCCGGGGAAAGGCCATCGTGCCGCGCAGGCCGCGGTGCCGGGCGCGCGCCGGCGGGAGGATGACGTCGTCGGGATCGATGCCGTCGGCGGCGAGCCGTGCCCGGAAGCGCCGGCGCCGTGGGCTCACCTCCCACCAGGCGAGTTGGTCGGCGAGGCTGCATCCGGCCACGGTCATCACGGTGGTGTCGAGGAGCCCGAGCCGGTCGAGGTGGAGCATCACCTCCGG
>SXGQ01858832.1_pt1 | contig 11466 bp, 9 predicted proteins | sample 3178371 | NCBI WGS metagenome assembly SXGQ01 (sample SAMN11356859, study PRJNA531348) | freshwater metagenome | isolation source: freshwater sample F1-20 | place: China: Fuxian Lake, Yuxi | collected 2017-12-25 | reverse complement strand
CATTTGCGAAATCTACCGAGTCAGAAGTAACAGACGATGCGGTTAAAAGTGAAGTTAAAAAATTAAAAGATAAAAATAAAACTCAACCGATAAATAATAAATTAAACTATTTTAACTCATGAGTAGAAGTTATTTCGATAGATATCAGTTTTTTATAGATGATGGTAAATTTAAAATTGTACCTGGTATTGAAATACCAATAAAAGGTACAGACAAATACCATCAATATAAAAGAGGGAAAGATAGATTAGATAAATTATCACAAGAGTTTTATAACACACCGGTTTTTGGTTGGATAATTATGATGGCTAATCCAACGGCGGGTACTAATGAATTTGAAATAGGTGACAATTACATTTTAAGAATACCGTTTCCCTTAAACTCTACTTTACAAGATTACAAGAGAGGAATAGAGTTGTATAATTTATATTATGGCGAATAATGATTTATCAAATACAGAAAATATATTAATTAAGACCGATGAGAATAATTTAATATACATCGATCCAAATAGTGTATTGGTTGACGGACAAGTCCAACCAAGAAACGTGTCTCAAGAAAGGATGATTATGTATGTTAATCTTGAGGCCGATATAATTCCAAGAACAACACTTGCATCAGACGGAGATAAAAATTCTTTAAGAACCATTGCTAGTGGAACTTTAAATTTTTTATCCTCACAAGTTGGTGATGCATCAGACCCAAGCAACCGAGCATTTACATCTAATTGGTCAGACGCGTTCTTAGAAACAAATCAAAGAAAAGATGTAAAAGGAAATCCAGTAGGTGATTCTTATCAAAGTGATGGATCGGGACAATCTTTTGGTATTGAAAGTATATCCATACAAGTAAAGGGAGCAAATTTTATTCCACAAGTTGCGATAAATTTTATTGATGTTAGAGGTAAAACATTATTTGATTCACCCGAAAATTCACCATATAAAGCGTTCTTTCACATACCATGGCCCATATTTTATTTGTCAATTAAAGGATATTATGGTAAGACAATAAGATACAGACTTCATTTAGTTTCATTTAGTTCAAGATTTAATTCGAGTTCAGGTAACTTCGAGGTAACAACTAAATTTGTTGGGTCCACATATGCTTTCATGAATGATATACCATTGAAGGCTATTTTAAACGCCCCATACATGTTTATTAGAACGGTGGAGGGATCACAAAAATTTAATGAAAAAACCGGTTTATATGAAAAAAAGGCACTAAAATCATCAAAGGGATATCAAATATTAAAATCAGTTTATTCTGAAATGAAACAAAAGAAACTGATTCCACAAGATTTCCCCGTAAAGACATTGAGAGAAATTTGTTCAATGTCAAGTACATTAGATAAAAGATTAGAACAACAAATTTTTGACCAAGTTATTGACCCAAGAGTTTTGGATGGTTTAAGAGCCTATAGAGAGGTTTTGAAAAACTTTGAAACCGCAGTCAAAGGTTGGAAAAATAAACATTTAGATTTAACATTATATACCGATCAATTTAAAATTAATTCTGAACCTACAAGAGGATATGCTTTAAAGGCAAAAGATAAACTTGATTTATCTTTAGTTACTGGTGCAACTGTAAATAACACATTAGAAGGAATAATAAAAACCTATTCAGAAAATTTAAAAACATTACAAAAAACATTTAACGATAATGTAAAGAAAACTGATAAAGGCGAAACAGTTGGTGTTATTGTAAATACAAGATTATTATCAAATACTTTACCACCAATTACCACCTACTACAGTAAAATAGAAAACGATTCATCAAAGTATTACATATTGTTTGACAGACTGATGTCAGACATACTATCAATCAAAAAAGTATTTTTTGAACAAAATGTTAAAATTGAAAAAGAGATTGAGAAAGAAATGAATACTATTATAAAAAATCCAAGTAAGGGTTTTGGGTTTGATCCGACTGTAAGAAATTTGTTCGCGGTATTATTAGCAAATGCTGAGGTTTATGTGAGAATGATGAAAGATGTTCACTTTGACGCTTTTAATGTGTCGAATGATAGAAAAACCCTTATTGGTAAATTTTCTGATGAATCGGTCGGTGATGCTATTTATCCATGGCCAGAAATTAAAAGAACAACACCTGGTGATAAACAGAGAGTAATTGCTTATCCTGGTGAACCCGAGTTACAGGATAAATTACAATCTTATAATGGTTTGTTATGGCCCGAGGTCTCTTTTATTGAAGAATTTATTGGAGTGTCGACAAACGTTAAAGACCCATTAGTTGAGAAAGAAGGTGGAGTAAATGATTTACAATATATTTTTGAAAGTAATCAAGAAGAGTCAAAGATAAATGATATAAGTCAATTATTCAGAGTACAAGATACGTTACCATATGGTAACAGGACTCCCGTTTCGTTTTTATATGAAATATATGAAAGAGCAAAACAGATGACATTAGTTGATTCTTTTAGTTCAAGTGTTCTACAGAAGCTATCAGAAATAGAATTTGAAACCATCCAACAAGTTGCCGGTGAGGAATTAGATATTTTAGATGTTTTGAAAACACACATAAAAACAAAAGATATTCTTTTAGAGTACATGGAAAAACTTTCACCTTATGAAAGGTTTGAAAATTATAGAGAATCCATACCAACAACAAATTATTTAAAAGAAACAATTACAAAATCATTTAGAATCGATCAATACAGAGGTATTGATATTAGTAAAGGTGTTGATTTAAGTAAATACGATAAATTAGATGAGTTTTTAATTACTTACACACCCGAATCGTATAGAAAAAATATATTCCCATTCAATTCAAGCAAATATTTGTCTTATATTAATAAAAAAAGTTTTACTGATGACGAATTTAAGTTTAAAGGTATTTTTAGATTAAGTAATGATACGAACGATTTTATAACAACACCATTTAATATAAAACAATGGATTAAATCTCTATATAGACCATTTAATGAAATTTATAATTTATTCACACAAGAATATACAATAGGTGATAATTTTACACATATTTTAAATACACCATATTTTCACAAACAATTATATAGTGACTTCAATAAAACAACGTCTTTCGGGAAATATGCTGGTTCTGCATATCTTTTATTAAACTCACTCCCTTATTTAGATTTGAGAGATGAGATAAGTTTTCAAAGGGCCGATAATAATTCTACATTAAAAACACTCGAATCTAAAAGATTATCATCAATTTTTAGAGAAATTGGTGCAACACACTATGTTCCATATCATTTGATTGTTAAGTGGGGGTCAATATATCATAGATACAAAAAGAAAAAATTAGAGGGCATTGATATTTTAAATGGATTTACAACATCTAACACTAACACCACAACCACAAACATAAACGGACAACAATTTTTTGACATACCTTCTATTGGTTCGAGTTTGAATATATACCAATTATCAGGACAAACGGTTTCACATGCTTCAGGTAAAGACGTGGGTATTCATCCTTACTATGATGCAATTTATCATCAAATAGTTAATGGGTATAATCACTTTGTTGTTTCTTCGGGTAAGACATCATTTGAAACTAATGTATTAAATAACACAATAAATTTAAAATATAGACAAAGAGAAAACGGGTTAAATTATTGGACACAGTATGTAGATAATTCAAAATTTACATCAAATGATTTAACATACACAATATTACCCTGTGATGGATTTAATCCCGCTATTAATTTAAAATCTAAAGTAAATGGTATTGAACCATCTAATTTTGATTTTGATACATCTGAACAATTTAATTTTAGATTAGTTTGGAAAACCGAGTATGTTGAGGAGAGTTTTAGTGGTAAAACATTTACATCACCATCAGAATACAGTATGAAAGCTGGTGGGGATTTTTTACAATTATCCAATGACCAAGAAAAAATATATGATTTAATTGCAACTTTTAGTCCGCAAATATTAGATGAATTTGAGGACATCTTTTTACAATTTAGTTCTGAATTTGTTGAAATTGAGAACCCAATTAAGAAATTTGATAATGTAAAATTTGATAATTTTCAGCAGTTATTAAAAGAAATGGTAACAGTTAAAAAAGAAATCAGTGATGGTGGTACAGAGGAAACAATCGTAAAAATTGTAAACAAACAATCTAAAAAATTGGCGGAGATTTCGGAATTAATAAGTAACGAAAGTAACATGATTAAATTAACATTAGGTAATCCAAAAGAGTTGGATTCATATGTTTTAGATAATTATGTAAACAATACATCTCCATTTGGTGAATATAATTTCGCATCTCAAAGTGGAAACACAAAATATCTTGAATTATATGTTGGTGAAAATCCAGACACAAATATAACATATTTAAATTTTTTCAGTGTATCTGATATTGCCTTAAACGAAGAGAATATTTTATTATTTAGACCTTTGATATTAATTTATGGAGGTTATATTAAAAATGGTGGTGCCGACAATCGTACCACTTTTTCCAATTATTTGAAAAGTAGTATATTAGAAAATGAATTGGGTGGATCTAATGAAAGACTTAATACATTTTTAATAAAATTAATTAGTAGATTTTCTAATTTACAAATACAAAAGAACAACGCTAGTATAGATTTTGTTGATGGTTATAATAATAGACAACTTAAAGTAGAACTTTATAACACATTTAAATCATTTAATGATAAATGGGTTGCAGGTAATTCATTAGGACAAAGACTTTTGTTTGAAGAATTTTTATTTTTAGATACTGCTAATAGAGATATTGGTAGTAAAACATATTTGAATATAAGTAAGTTTAGTTCATTAATTAGTGATAAAAATGACAAAGCAAATCTATATTCCACAATTAGCATGTTATTAAAAGACAGTGGATTTGATGTCAGAGCTTTACCCGCATATGTTAATTTTTATGGAACTAATATATCAAATAGAGCCAAAATAACACCATCTAAAAAGGTGGCGGAAAATTTATTTGGAACATTCTTAGATGTTGATTATGAAGAGTCATCACCTAAAATAATCGTTCAATTTGTAGGTCCGAAATCTAAACATTACGCTGATGGTGATAAAAATACCAACAAATTTAATGACGATAGTTTTGATATTTCTAATAGGAGCAAAAATCCATTAATTGTAACTCTTCCTGAATTGTATGATATCGACCAATTAAATAAATCCAATAAAGTAGTTGCTTTTGAGGTTAGCTTCGGTGACCAATATCAAAATATTTTTAAAGGGGTGACGCTTGATCAAACCACATTAAGAAACACATCCGAATCTTTTGTTGTGTTAGAAAACTTAGCCAGATCAGAATCAGGATCGGGTGCATACAATGTGGATGTAGGTCTTTTTGATTATTATAAACAGGCTTCATATTCTTGTGACGTTACTTGTATGGGTAATGTGATGATACAACCAACCATGTATTTTTATTTGAAAAATATACCAATGTTTAGAGGAACATATTTGATAACTGAAGTTAGTCATAATATTAAAAACAACAATATCGAGACTTCATTTAAAGGAACAAGAATACCCGTTGCGGCATTACCCGATCCAGAGGATTCGTTTGTATCAAGTTACAAGTCACTTTTAGATAAAATAACAAACTCGGCTAGAGCGTTTGTTAAGAGAGAGGATTCCAATAATAAAACACTTGGTTCTACAGAGATGGAAATTAGAACACCTGAGGGTAATTTTACAATTGACCAAGGTAAAACAAAAATTAATGGGGAAATATTAATCTCAAGCGCCGGTATTAGTGAATTTGGTATTCCATATAATGGATATGGTAATGAGAAGTACATTCAGAAAATAAAATATGGAAATACGGGGGAATGGTTCAGGGCAGTGGTTGTTAGAATGGGAATGGAATCAAAAATTTACACCATACCCGATACAACACATATGTCTTTATTAACAAGATTAAAAAATACCGCAAATGTAAATTCTGAAGGTGAGACTGGTTTAAAGTGGTCTGAATTAAATGTTTTATCAAATTCTCACAACTTTTATTCCACAAAGTTTCAATTTACAAATAGTATAACCGCGGATAAAGTTATAACTGGAACGACTGAATTCTTGAACCCAAATAACAACAAATCATTCTCAGTTAGTCCGGTTTATGATATAGATAGAAGGGTTGAAACATTAAACGTTTCTGGTCCCGTTAATATTGGACCATTTATTGATGGTTATGGTATTGCTTTGTCGAACAAATTAATGGATAATTTACGTATTCAAGAGGGAGAGGTGTTATATTTTAGAATAAAATAAGAAACATTAATAATATACGGGATATTTATATTTATAACGAAAATATTATGGATAATAATAAACTTAAAAACACAATGGACGAATTCTTAAATCCAAAACAAGTTAAAAACATATCTAACGATGGTATGGAGAGAGAAGAGTGTGATTTACAAACAGGAGAATGTTATGTAATTAGATCAAAAGACGGTATCGTTGAGAGAATAAATAAAAAATATATTACCGAAGACGGTAGACAACTTTTACAAGATTAAAGCCATGAGTTTAGAAAAAAAATTACACGAAGAATTGATGAGATTTAATGCCATCAATAAATACGGAAAAAAAATGATTATGGAACAAGATGTTCCACCCGATGCGGTTGAACCTCCTACCACGGACGTACCCGTAGACGTTCCACCCGTTGACCCATCAGCACCTGTAGATCCCGCTGCCGCTCCACCAATGACCGATGCTGCGCCAGCTGAAATGGATTCTACCGAAGAAATCGATATTACTGATTTAGTTAATATGACTAAAAGTATCAAAAAAGATATGGACGACAATAAGTCTGAATATGATGGTGTTATTAACAAGATGGACGATGTTTTCACAAAATTGTCTGATTTAGAAAGTAAACTTGTACAAATGGACCAAGTTATGTCAAAAATAGATGAATTAGGATCTAAAGTTGAAAATATGAAGGAACCAACTGCACAAGAAAAATTGGAAATGAGATCCCTAGATTCTTATCCATTTAATCAAAATCCACAACAATTCTTTGCACAAAAACAAGGAGAAATGAGACAAAGTGGTAAAAACGAATACGTTTTAACAAAACAAGAAGTCGATGACTACCCAAAGGATACAATAACACAATCATTCAACCCCGAACAACAAGAAGATGAATTTAGGTTCTAATATAAATTTCTTTTTAGGACTTCAAACTCAAATGAAGATTAACCACTGGCAGACTAAAGGTTTTGCTAGACATAAAGCGTTCGGAGAATTCTATGATGTTATGGATGGTTTAATCGACACGTTTGTAGAGAGCGCAATGGGTAAGTACGGTAGATTCGTTTTGAACGAAGAAACCAAAAATATCCAATTGAACAACCTTTCAGATGTAGATATGAAAGGGTTAATTAATACAGTAAGAGAGGCACTTGTCCAAATCGAATTGGACGAAACCGATACGGATTTATTAAACATTAGAGATGAGATGATTGGAGAAGTCAATAAATTATCTTATCTTTTAACATTAGAATAATTAGCAAAAATAATTTTAAAAAACTTTAACCCGAATTTTGTAATTCGGGTTTTTTTATTTATACTTTTAAAACAATGATATTATAAATTATAAATTTTAAAAATTATGTCAACATTTGATGAAGTACTAAAACAGTACGAAAAAAGTAAACAAGCCACAAGTGGCAATTTAAACAAAGTCTCTCAAGAAGACAGAATGAAAAAGTACTTCACCACGGTTTTACCTAAGGGTTCTCGTGGAGAAGAAAGAAGAATTAGAATTTTACCTACAAAGGACGGAAGTTCACCTTTTGTTGAGGTGTATTTCCACGAGGTCCAAGTAGACGGAAAATGGTTAAAACTTTACGACCCAAAACAAGAGGGTAAAAGGTCACCATTAAATGAGGTTTATCAAGGTCTGATGGAAACAGGTGTTGAATCAGATAAAGAATTGGCTAGACAATACCGTTCTCGTAAATTCTATATTGTCAAAGTTATTGACAGAGACCACGAAGAAGACGGTGTTAAGTTTTGGAGATTCAAACACAACGCAAAAGGGGATGGTGTTTTGGATAAAATCTTCCCAATTTTTAAAAACAAAGGAGACATTACCGACATCAATAAAGGTCGTGATTTGATTCTTTCTTTAGGGTTAACTAAGGCGGGAACAGGTAAAGAATATACCGCAATTAATTCTGTAATTCCTGAAGACCCTAATCCGTTACATGAGAATACAGACAAATCAAATGAGTGGGTTAGTGATGAATTGGTTTGGTCTGATGTTTATTCTAAAAAAGGTGAGGATTATCTTGAATTGGTTGCTAATGGCGAAACTCCAAAATGGAGTACAGAAAGTAACAAATGGATTTCCACTTCACAACTTGATTCTTCATCAGAAGAAACAATTGGAACACCCAAAAAATCAACACCGGTTGTTGATCCTCAAGAACAGGGAGAAGTCGATGGAGACCTACCATTTTAATTGGTAAAACAATAGGGGGTTCGGAGATAGCGTCAAAGGCCCCCACTTTTAAATTTATATAATATGGCAATCAAGAAAAACGATTTTAGTTCAATAAAGAAAAAGTTCTCAAAAGAGGCTGAGTATAAACCAGACCGATTTTTTGATTTGGGTGATGCGTTTTTAGATGCATGTGGTATTCCTGGCCCCGCAATGGGACACATCAATATGTTGTTAGGACATAGTGATACAGGAAAAACCACCGCACTAGTAAAGTCAGCGGTGGACGCACAAAAGAAAGGTATTGTTCCTGTGTTTATTATCACAGAACAAAAATGGAGTTGGGATCACGCTGAATTAATGGGATTTGATAGAGAGGGAGACTACCTTTTTAATAGTGATTTCGAATACATCGAACAAATTACTGAATACATCAATGAATTATTAGACGCTCAAGAGAAGGGAGACATACCTCATGATTTATTAATCTTATGGGATTCTGTGGGTTCTGTTCCATGTAAAATGACTTATGATGGTAAAGGTGGTAAACAACACAACGCATCAGTCTTAGCTGACAAAATAGGTATGGGACTTAACCAACGTATTTCGGGTTCAAGAAGAACAGATAAACCTCATACAAACACTTTAATCATCGTTAACCAACCTTGGGTAGAATTACCAGATAATCCATTTGGACAACCAAAGATTAAAGCAAAAGGTGGAGAAGCAATTTGGTTAAACTCGAGTATCGTATTCTTATTTGGAAATCAAAAAGGAGCAGGAACAACAAAAATCTCTATCACAAAAGATAAGAGAAAAGTAAAAATTGCAACAAGAACGAAAATCTCTATTATGAAAAATCATATCAATGGTTTGGGATATGAAGATGGACGTATCTTGATTACATCACACGGATTTATGTCTGGTAGAGAGGAAGGAGAAGAAAAAAAATCTCTTGAAGAGTACAAAAAAGAAAGTGGTGATTACATCAGTAAGATGTTGGGTGTTAGTGTTACAGACATCTCAGATGTGGAAGTTGTAACAGAAGAATCAGATCTATAAAATTTATAAATGTCCGTTTTACTTGTTGATGGAGATAATTTACTCACGATTGGTTTCTTTGGTCTTAAGAATCACTTCTATAAGGGAAAACATATTGGAGGAATCTATCATTTTATCAATACTCTTAGGAGATCGTTTGAAACATATCATTTAGATAAGATTGTCGTCTTTTGGGACGGAGAAAATGGTTCTCACCAAAGACGACAGATTTATCATCTATATAAAGAAAACCGAAGAAATAGAATTCGTTCTGAAGAAGAACTTGATAACTACAATTATCAGAGAAACCGAATTAAACAATACTTAGAAGAACTTTATGTTAGACAGGGTGAATTTGAGTATTGTGAGACTGATGATTGTGTGGCGTATTATGTTCAAAACTCACCAAGCGAAAAAAAGATTATTTACTCATCCGATGGTGATTTAACTCAGTTGGTTTCCGAAAAAACATCAATTTACAATCCGTCTCACGGCAAGTTATATAAAACCGATGATATTATAACTTATAGTCATGAGGATATTCATATCAGTAATGTCAAATTGGTTAAAATGTTATGTGGAGACCCGTCTGATAATATTTCGGGTATAAAAAGTATGGGGTTAAAAAGATTGTTATCCTTATATCCTGAAATAAAAAATAGGGTGGTGAGTTTAGAGGAGATATTAGAAAGAACAAACTTATTACTCGAAGAAGATAAAACTAATTGGTTATACAAAAACATACTAACAGGTGTAACAAAATATGGTGTCTTTGGTAATGAGTTTTTCGAAATCAACAAAAGGATTATAAGTTTGGAAGAACCGTTTTTGACCGATGAAGCAAAAGATACTATAAACTTACTAATAAATGATTTTTTAGATTCCGAAGGAAGGTCTTATAAAAATATGATGAAAATGATGACAGAAGATGGGATTTTTAATTTGTTACCCAAGTCCGATGATAGGTGGACAAATTTTTTAAACCCCTTCTTAAGATTAACTAGAAAAGAAAAAAATAAAAAATTAATTAAAATTAAAAACTATGACTAATCAACAAGAAATCACAAAATTTGAATTTTTGTTAACATTGGATGGAAACATTGTATGCCAAAGATTTTTTAACGTAAGAAACCATAACCCCCAATCAAGGAAATCTATGGACCTTCATTATTATGTAAAAGAAATTTCTCAAGAAATAAGTGATGATTTGAAAATAAAAACATCCGATTATTTGTGTGAAAATCAAAATTATTTCCTCAATTTGGATAGTGTGGAAGATGATGAAGAGAATAAAAAAGAAGAGTTTTTAATTGAAATTAAGTTGGATGAGGATGTATTTATTTCAAGAATATTTCCCGCGTTTTATTACCATCCAAAGGTTAGATACACGGTAGATATACGTCCAAAACTTAAGAGGATTTTGTCAGATTTAACTGACATACTGTCTTCTAAAAATTTAGAAACAAAATATTTGAATTACGAACTTTAAAAAAATAACAAACATGTCTGAAGAGAAAAATTTTGGGTACTTAGGTCACACATTTCAACAACAATTAATAAAATCAATTATAGAAGATAAGAAGTTTGGGGACGTTATTGTGGAGGTATTAGAGAGTAAGTACTTTGATAATAACTCGTTTAAGTTTATCATGGAGAACATTAAGGAACTTCATAAACTTTACAATAAAGTTCCAAACTACGAGACGGTTGCTCAAAAAATTATGTCTGAGGGCGGTAGTAAGGACTCTAATAGACCACATATAGACACGTTAGAGGGAATTAAAAATTTAGAGAAAAACGACGAATTCGTAAAAGACAAATCATTGAATTTCTGTAGACAACAAAATTTAAAAAAAGAGTTAAAGGTTATCCAATCAATTATTGATAACGGCGAATTTGAATCATACAATAAAATAGAAGAAAAAATTCAAAAGGCGTTACAAGTTGGTGTTATGAATGATAGTGTCGTTGATGTATTTCATAATATAAATGATGCACTTG
>SXGQ01681363.1_pt1 | contig 11466 bp, 12 predicted proteins | sample 3178371 | NCBI WGS metagenome assembly SXGQ01 (sample SAMN11356859, study PRJNA531348) | freshwater metagenome | isolation source: freshwater sample F1-20 | place: China: Fuxian Lake, Yuxi | collected 2017-12-25 | reverse complement strand
TGGCTTGTTGAACAGCGTCCATTGCGAGGGCGCGGATGGCGTTCGCCATTTGTGCTTGATTGGCCATGTGGGAACTCTGGGGTAGTGTTCTGGTAAACCCGAGATTTTAGCGGTTGTCAGCCTTGGGTCACCGAGAGAGCCAAGACCAGATCGGCCCAGACCTTGGCCTTGTCGGCCGGGTTGCGCAGCAAGCTCGAAGGAGGGTAAGTCACCACCACCGGCACACCCTGAAAGTCGTGCAAACGACCCCGCAGTTTACCCATGGGCTCGCTGCTGCCCAGCAGGCTCTGGATGGCAAAACGGCCCATGGCCAAAATCACCCGGGGCTGCACCAGCGTGACCTGGCGTGACAAATACGCCGCACACGTTGCCAACTCCGACGTTTCGGGGTTGCGCCCGTTTTGGGGGCGGCATTTGACGGCGTGGGTCAGGCAGGCCCTAGGTGCGTCCGCGCTGGCGGTGGCGTTGGCAGTGGCATTGGCACTGATGGGCGAGCCCTGGCGGCGCACGCCCACGGCTTTGAGCATGTTGTCCAGCAACACGCCTTCCGGCCCGGTGAAGGGCTCGCCTGACAGCTCATCGGTGTCTGAAGGCAAGTCGCCCACCACCATCCATTGGGCAGTGCCCTGGCCCAAACCCAAAATGGGGGTTTGGCGAGCAGCGCACAGGGCGCACGACTGGCAGGATGTCACGGCCGTTTGCAGCTCGGCCCAGCCCATGCTGGACAGGCCTTCAGGCATAGGTGCAAAAACTTGTCCAAGCGCCTGCACTGGGGCGGGCACTGGGGCCACAGGACCACGCGTTGCGGTGCGGACTGATGACACTGCAGGCACAAGGGGCGGTGCAGGCGGTGCGGGACGCACTGAGCTGGCAATCCCTGCAGCCCCTGCAGCGCCGGACACGCCGGGCGCTGGTGCTGGCGTCGGCATCGATGCGGCCACGGCCGCGGCCGGTGCATTGCCCGCCACAGCGATGGGCGCGGCATCGCTGCGCTGCGGCCACCACACGCGCACGCCCATCTCGGCCAGCATGGCGCGTCGGCGGTCGTCCAGGTCAAATCGGGTGGGGTAGTTCATGTTGGGGCTCACAGTTTCAAACTCATCACCACCGCATGCTCTCTGTGCAGGCGGCCTGCGGGATAGTAATCCTTGCGGATGCTGACCTGCTTGAAGCCGTAGCGCGCATACACCTGCAGCGCACGCAGGTTGCTTTGGCGCACCTCCAGCCACAACCATTGCGCGCCTGCGTGGCGCGACATGAGCGACAAAGCATCCAGCATCATGTGGCCCCAACCTTGGCCTTGTTGCGCCGGGGCGACCGTGATGTTGAGCAAGTGCATCTCTTGCACACCGTGCATGGCCAAAAAGTAGCCCAGCAATTCGCCGTCCAGCCACAGGCATTGGGCCTCGAACAAAGGGTTGAGCGAGTCGCGAAAATTACCCCGCGTCCAGGGGTGGCTGTAGGCGGTTTTCTCGATGGCGATCACCGCATCCAGATCGTCTTGCGTCATGGGGGCCAGCTTGACGCGGTTGCGCGTGTCCTCCGAGGGCTGGGTGATGTCCTGCGCTGGCGCGGGCTGCATGGGCAGACTCATGGCTGCGCTGCGTCCTTGGCCAGGGCATAATGTGCCTCCATGGCCTGGGCTTTCATGGCCTCACGCTCGGCGGTGGTGTTGGCCACTTTGTCGCGGATATACAGCGGCATGGCCAACTCGGCCGGCACGGCCAAGCCCTGCGCCCACAAAGCCGGGGTCAAGCGCAGCAAAGCAGCGGCGGAGGGCAGGGCCTCGCAGCGCAAGCCACCGGATGCCACGCAGGGCAATCGGTCGCCATACGCGGCAAAGGCGTTGCCTGCCTGCAGCACCACGGGGTCTTTGGGCATCTGCAATTTTTCGGGGGCACCCACCTGCAAGTGCGAGGCCTCTTGCCAGCGCCCAAGACTTGCCCCCGGCACGGGCAGCCAGTGGTAAGCAGCGCTGTACACCTCGTCCATGCGGGCGTCGAGCAGCGCCAGCACGGTCAGCACGGTGTCGGGGGTAACAGCCCCTGCGTGCACTTGCGCCCAGCGTGCCTCTTCGGCCACAGCCAGCAAAGTGTCGACAGGCAACACGGGCACATCGACCCCAAAAGCCAGGCCTTGTGCCACGGCGCAAGCGGTGCGCAAACCGGTAAACGACCCCGGCCCCCGACCGAAGACGATGGCATCCAGCGAGGACAGCGACATGTCGGCCTCGGCCAGCAGGGCCAGCACCGCCGGAATCAAACCGCTAGAAGCCTGCGCACCGCCGGGCAGGGTTTGACGCCAGACTTGCTCGCCACGGGCGACGGCCAAAGACAGCACATCGGTGCTGGTGTCAAAGGCCAGCCAGCGGCGCTCGGGGCTGGCGCTCATGGCTGGCCTTCATTTTGGGGGGAAGAGGGGAAGACTGCCGGGTTTTTGGCCTGTCGCACGCCAAACAAAATGCCACTGGTCACCAGCGCCAGCCCGGCCAGCAAATTCCAGTGCAGGGGCTCGCCCAAGAACCACACCGCTCCCAATGCCGACAGGCCGGGCACCATGGCCGTGATCATGGTCGAGCGCACCGGGCCGTAGTGGCGCACCATCTGCGTGAAAGTGATACCCGAGATGACCACCGAGCCCACGCCTTGGAACACCGCCTGGAACAAAATTTCAGACCATGGGGCTTGGTGCAGGTGCGTAGGCAGGATGGACAAACACACCAGCAAAGCAAACAAGGGCACAAAGCAGACAAAGGCAAACGCGGTGATGGCCATGGTGGCGCGCACCGCGTCAAATCCATGGTGGCGCACCAGCACGCTGTAGCTGGACCAGCACAGGGCTGCCGCCATGAACAGCATGTCGCCCTTCCAGACCTCGCCGCCATTAAAGGCCATGAGCAAACTTGCACCGCCCACCAACACATCGCCCAGCACGATGAAGCCCAGCCCCACGGCACGGGCGGTGGCCACTTTTTCGCACAGTAAAAGCCAGGCCAGCAAGGTGGTCCACAAGGGCAAGCTGCCGGGCATGAGTACCGAGGCGTGCGTGGCAGGTGCATACACAAAACCGGTATAGGCTAGGATGGCGTACAAAAAGCCGCCCAGCAGGCCGGTTTGCACCGTCTGGCGCAAAGGCAGGGGCGACAGACCCCACAAAGATCCGACTTTTTCACCGGCCTGACGTGCCGGACGCATCAGCCACCAAGCCCAGGGCAACAAGACGGCGCTGGCCCCCAGAATACGGGCCAGCACAATGTCCAAAGGCAGCAATCCACGAGACGCCGAGGCCCGTGCAATGACAATGAAACCCGTCCAGATGAGCACCGTGACGACCGCCGAAGCCAGCCCCACGGTTTTTGAAGAAAATCGCATGGCCGAATCATACGGGGCCGCTGCACAGGCACGCGCTGTACCGCCATTTAACGACCTCGCAGGCCTGCTTGCCCCTCGTGGACCCCGTTAGACTCGTCCGATGACCCGCTCTCGCGCCAAGCGCCCATTTTTGTTCACCCTGGCCCACGCTGCCTTTGCTGCCTGTACTGGCTTGGCGCTGAGCGCCGCCCTGCTCTGGCCTGCCCGTGCGCAAACTACCGCTCAATCCGGACTGCCACGGCCTGTCCTGCAAACCCTGCAACAAGCCCAAATTCCCCCTTCGGCCCTGAGCGTGCTCATCGCTCCCCTGTCCGATGGCTCAGCGTCCGGCAGCACCCAGCCACGGCACTTGTCGCACCACGCTCAAGCCAGCGTCAACCCCGCCTCGGTCATGAAACTGTTCACCACCTACGCTGGCTTGAGCCTGCTGGGGCCCGACCATGTCTGGCGCAACCGAGTGTACGCCGACGGCCTCTTGCACGATGGCGTGCTGCAGGGCAACCTGATCGTGCGCGGCAGCGGCGACCCCAAGCTGGTGGCCGAGCGGCTTCAAGAGCTGCTGGTGCAGGTTCGGATGGCGGGTGTGCGCGAGGTGCGTGGTGACATCGTGCTGGACCGCAGCGTGTTTGATGTGCGCGAACGCAGCGAACCCTTTGACGACGAACCTCTGCGGCCCTACAACGTGGGGCCGGACGGGCTGCTGCTCAACTTCAAGGCGGTGGTCTACAAATTCACGCCCGATGCCGCCAGCGGCCAGGTGCAAGTTCGCTTTGAGCCGCCTCTGGCGGGTTTTTCTGTCCCCACGCAACTGCCGCTCAGCCAAGCCCCGTGCAGCGACTGGCGCCGCCTGCTGCTGGCCGACTTCAGCCAGCCCCAGCAAGTGCGCTTTGCGGGCCGCTACCCGGTGAGCTGCGGCGAGCGTGAATGGCCCGTAGCCTACCCCGAGCCTGAAGCTTATGCGCCCAGCGTCATGCAAGCCCTGTGGCAAGGCGCGGGCGGGCAACTCACGGGACAGGTACGCTACGGTGCACGCCCGGCATCGGCCAAGCTGCTGCTGGAAGCGCCCTCTTTGCCCTTGTCCGAGATCATCAAAGACATCAACAAATTCTCGAACAACGTGATGGCGCAGCAGCTGTTCCTGACGCTGTCGAGCGAGTTGGGCTCGCCCGGGCGCTTGGAGGCTTCGCGCCTGCGGCTGTCGCAGTGGTGGCGACAGGGCTTTGTTGGACACGACGAGCCGGTCCTTGACAATGGCTCAGGCCTGTCTCGCAGCGAGCGCAGCACCGCCCAGGCCCTGACAACATTGCTGCAGGCCGCACACGCCAGCCCGCACGCCCGGCATTTTGTCGGCTCGCTGGCCATTGCAGGGGTGGATGGCACCGCCGCCCGTCTCAAAGAACGCAGCCCTCAGTCCCCCGTGATCGGCAACGCCTGGCTCAAAACCGGATCTTTGCGCGACGTGGCCTCGGTGGCCGGTTATGTGCAGGGCCAAAGCGGCCAGCGCTACACCCTGGTGACGGTGCTGCACCACCCCAACGCCCAGCAGGGTCGGGCCGCGCTGGACCAGTTGCTGGAATGGACCGTGCTCGACATGGATTCAGGCCCTGCCAAGCCTCCCAAACCCCACGCCGCGCAACGCCGCAAACCCCGCTGAACCGGTCCAACACGCATACAAGGAGTCCCAACATGGACCTTATTGACTGGGTCGGCTCTGTGGCCGCCATCCTGACCACCGCCAGTTTCATCCCGCAAGCCTGGCACACCTTTCGCACCCGCGACGTGAGCGGTATCTCACTGGGCATGTACAGCCTGTTCACCTCAGGTGTGGCGCTGTGGCTGGTCTACGGCATCTTGATGGTGGCTTGGCCCATCATCATCGCCAACATCACCACCACCAGCCTGGCGTTGATGATTTTGATGATGAAGTTGCGCTACCGCTGAGTTTTTTTTTATATCAGAAATCGGTGACAAATCGGTGAATACCCCCATGGTTTGAATCGTTTCAATGGACTAAAGTAAAAAAAGAACGATTGTTCTTTTTTATTCCAATGGAGACGCACCATGAAAACATTGAAGTACGGCATCCCGATGCTCGGCGCGGCCCTTTTGGCTGCTTGCGGCGGCAACGACACGCCCCACGGTGCCTTGATCGATAACCCAGTCTTGCTGGCCACCCTGACCAAAGCACAGTTCGACGGCAGCCCACTTGCGGGCTTGAGTGGCAAAGCCAAATGCGACGTCAAGGTCGTTTCCCTCAACTACGCGACACCCGGCGTTAGGGGTGAGAATTCCAATGCGTCAGGCGTTTTGTTGCTGCCATCGGGATCTGATTGCACTGCCGCTGCGCCTTTGGTGGCTTATGCCAAAGGCACCGATGTCCAAAAACCCCGCACATTGGCCAACCCTGCTGACGGCGAAACCTTCTTGCTGGCGGCCATGTACGCCAGCCAGGGTTACGCCGTGGTAGCCACCGACTACCTGGGGTTCGCCAAATCCAATTACAGCTACCACCCCTATCTGCACGCAGACTCTGAGGCCACGTCGGTCATCGACTCGATTCGCGCAGCACGCAACGCCGTGTCCTCACAAGGGACCAGCCTCAATGGCAAGGTCATGTTGACCGGCTACTCTCAAGGTGGCCACGCATCCATGGCTGCTCACCGTGCGATTGAAAGGAGCTTGTCCTCCGAAATCAACGTGGTAGCTGGTGCGCACTTGGCGGGACCGTACAACCTCTCAGGCTCAATGAAGATGCCTGATGCGATTGCGGGTTACCAGTTCTTTGTGCCCTACCTGGTCACCGCTTGGCAGAAGATTTATGGCAACTTGTATAATGATGTCAAAACCGCTTTCAAAGCACCTTATGCCGATGGCATTGAGTCTTTGCTGCCCAGCCCCACTTTGAACTACACCACACTGGTCACCAGCGGCAAGTTGCCGGGCATCAACGGCGAAACACCCAACCAAGCCCGCGATGCCTTGTTTCAACCAGCTTTCACCAGCGACATTTTGACCAACGCCAACAACGCCACATTTCTGGCTGCCAAAAAGAACGACTTGCTGGACTGGGCCCCAAAATCGCAACTCATGCTGTGTGGTGGAAGCGGCGATCCCACAGTGCCACCTGCTGTGCACCAAGCCGTTATGAAAAAAGCTTTTGACGACAAAGGCTTGAAAAACGTGACTTCCGTGGATGTGGATCCCTATATCGCAGCCACTTATGGCCCGGTCACTGCCGCCAACGCCGCGACTTATTACGGCAATTACCACGGCACTTATGAGCCACCGTTCTGCCACGCACAAGCCAAGGGACTGTTTGATTTGGTGAAGTAAACACCCAAGTCCCCACCTTCAAGGCCCGCGCAGTGCGGGCCTTGATTTTTTCGAAAGGGAAAAAAGCCTCAAGCAGCAGCCCGCTGCAACCTGTCCCGCACGCCTTCCCACTCCGGCATATCGGGCGGCAACTGCACCCAAATTTGGCTCACCCCCCTGGTGTCCAAGTCACGCAATACGCTGAACAAGTCGTGCGCAGCTTGTTCGGCCGTGGCGGCTTGCTGACGCCACAACACCCCCGATCCCAAGCGTTCATCGTCGGCTGGCCGCTCAGCCGACCACACCCCGAGAATGTTGGCGTGTGGCCCCAAAGCTTGCAGCTTGTGGATGATGTCGGACGCCGTCATCAGGCGCACTTTGGCGCGCGGTGCGTAGTGCGACTCGAGCGTGCCAGAAGCGCGAGGGGCGAGTTGGCCCATCACTTCCTGCAGCGCATCCTTGTCCAGCACGGCGCGGCCGCAAGCCGCTTGAATTTGTGCCCGCATGATGTGACCCGGGCGCAGCATCACCGGCTCGCCCCGCGTGCAGTCGATGATGGTGGACTCGATGCCCACGACGCATTCGCCACCGTCCAAAATCAACAACTCAGGGCCCAGCTCAGACTGCACATGCGCAGCGCTGGTAGGGCTGACGCGGCCAAAGCGGTTGGCGCTGGGGGCCGAGACACCCATCAAACCCATCGGCAGGCAGGCCAGCAGCAAAGCCTGCGCCACCGGGTGCGAAGGACAACGCAGACCGATGGAGTCTTGCCCGCCCGCCGAAGCTGTCGCCACGCCGGGCTGGCGCGGCAAGATCAAGGTGAGTGGCCCGGGCCAAAAAGCGGCCATCAAGGCTTGGGCAAACTCGGGCACCTGAATTGCAAACAGCGGCACTTGGTTCCGGCTGGCCAGGTGCACGATCAGCGGATGGTCGGCCGGGCGGCCCTTGGCCGCAAAGATTTTCGCCACGGCCGCGTCGTCGATCGTGTTAGCTGCCAAGCCATAAACAGTCTCAGTGGGCAAGCCGACCAACTGGCCGTCAAGCAAAGCTTGTGCAGCCTGCTCAATGGCCGCATCTGAGGCAGTCAGGATCATGGGGGGTCTTTAAAACGCTTCAATGCCGAGCAAAGCGGCCGCTTGCAAGGCGGTGGCACGCACGGCCTCGGGTGTGGCACCGGTGATGTTCAGGTGGCCCATCTTCCGGCCTGGGCGGGCCGATAACTTGCCGTACAGGTGCAAATGCGTGCCTGGCAGCGCCAGCACTTGGACCCATGCGGGGGTGGTTGGGCCTTTGCCCGTAGGCGTGACTTCGGGCCACAGATCGCCCAGCAAATTGAGCATGATCGCCGCCGAGTGTTGGCGCGGCTGTGTCAGCGGCAAACCCGCCAGCGTACGCACCTGCAGCTCAAACTGCGATTGGTCGAAGGCGTTCATCGTGTAGTGGCCGCTGTTGTGCGGGCGAGGGGCCATTTCGTTGACCACCAACTGACCGCCTTCGAGCAGGAAAAACTCCACACACAGCACGCCCACGTAATGAAGGCCCTCGGCAATGGCGCGGGTGGCGGCCACAGCTTGCGCCGCCACGTCAAAGGGCACTGCGCCTTCATACACGCGGGTCACGGCCAAAATGCCATTGCGGTGGAGATTCGATTGCACCGGAAAATTCACCATATGCCCATCGGCTCCACGCGCCACGATGACCGAGCATTCAGCCTGCAGCGGCAGCATTTTTTCGAGCACGCAAGGCACATTCTTCAGCCGGTCCCAAGCGGCGGTCAACTCTTCGCGGGTCTTGACCCGGATCTGACCTTTGCCGTCGTAGCCCATGCGGGCCGTTTTGAGGATGCCCGGCAGCAACTCAGCGCTCACGGCAGCCAGCTGCGCAGGGCTCCCGATGAGGGCGTGCGGGGCCACCGGCACGCCGCAGCGCACAAAGTGCGCTTTCTCGGCAGCGCGGTCTTGCGCAATTGCCACCGAGTCGGACGCTGGCGCCACCGGGCGGTGAGCGCCCAGCGTCACCAGCGCGGGCGCGGGCACGTTTTCAAATTCGGTGGTGATGGCGGCGCAACGCTGCATCAGCTGCGCCAGGCCCTGCTCATCCAAATAATCGGTCTGGATGTGGTGGTGACTAACCAAGCCAGCAGGGCTGGCGGCATCGGGGTCAAGCACCGCAGTGAAGTAACCCATGGTCTGCGCCGCCTGAACGAACATGCGGCCCAACTGACCGCCGCCCATCACGCCCAAAGTGGCCATTTGGCCATTGACCATGGCGCCTGGAAGAATGGCGCGGCTCATGCAGCACCTGTTGGTGAAACGGGCGGCAATGTCATGGCGCGGACCATGGCGGTTTGTTCGGCGCGAAAGGCTTCCAGCTTTTGGCGCAGGGCCGGGTCGTTGTTGGCCAGTAAGGCCACGGCAAACAAGGCCGCATTGGCCGCACCGGCTGGGCCAATGGCAAAGGTGGCCACCGGCACGCCTTTGGGCATTTGCACAATGCTGTGCAACGAGTCCACACCCTGCAAATGCTTGCTGGCCACGGGCACGCCCAGCACGGGCACCACCGTTTTGGCGGCCAACATGCCGGGCAAATGGGCCGCGCCGCCTGCGCCTGCAATGATGGCTTGCAGGCCCCGCTCGGCGGCAGATTGTGCGTAGGCAAACATATCGTCCGGCATTCTGTGTGCCGAAACCACGCGGGCATCGTGGGGGATGCCAAACTGTTGGAGAATCTGGACTGCGTGCTGCATGGTGTCCCAGTCGGAGCTGGAACCCATGACGACGCCGATGAGCGCTTGAGTCATTGGGTGCTTTTCGTGATCAATCTTGAATTTTACGGTTTCAACCCGCAGGGGACTGAAACACAACCCGGAAAACTGCCTGCCATGATGGACGTCACGATACAAAATTTTGAAGCCGAGGTGATTGCCGCCTCCATGACCACCCCTGTGCTGGTGGACTTTTGGGCCCCTTGGTGCGGCCCTTGCAAGTCGCTTGGCCCCATCCTTGAGAAGGTGGAAACCGCTTATGAAGGCCGGTTCAAACTGGTCAAAATCAACTCGGACGATGAACAACAACTGGCCCAGGCCTTTGGCATTAAAAGCATTCCGACCTGCGTGTTGCTCATCAACGGCCAGCCGGTGGATGGTTTTATGGGGGCTTTGCCCGAAGGTCAGGTCAAAAAATTCTTAGACAAACACCTGCCCGGAGAAGACGCTTTGCAAGCGCAGGCTGCGGCCCAAGAAGCCCAACAACACCTGGAAGCGGGTGATGCCCAGAGCGCACGCGCTGCCTTGGAACAGGCCTTGGCCACCGACCCCGGCAACGACGATGCCCGCTTTGACTTGGTCAAACTGCTGATTGGCCACGGCGAGCTGACCGAAGCCGCCGCCTTGCTGGCGCCCGCCATGAGCCGGATTCCGGTGCCCCAGCGTTTTGAAGCGCAAACACAGTGGCTCAAGGCCATCGAGTTTGTGACCACTGACCCGCGCGGCGAGTGGGAGTTGGCGCAATTTGACGCGCTGATCGAGAAAAACAAGCGCGACTTTGAAACCCGCTTTGCCAAAAGCCGCCTGCTGATCGCGGCAGGCCAATGGGAAGCGGCCATGGACGAGTTGCTGGAAATCATCATGCGCGACAAGAAATGGGACGACGAAGCCCCACGTAAAACCTTTGTCGCCTTGCTGGAGTTGATGACGCCCCCCAAAGGCAAAACACCTGAAGCCACGGGCAAATCGGCCGGCGGCATTGAACTGATGGGCAAAGCCGCCATGCAAGAAGACCCGCTGCTGGCCATGATCTCTAGCTACCGGCGCAAGCTCAGCATGATGCTGAACTGACGGCCATTTGGTAAAAATGCGCACCCCACGGGTGCGCACTTTTACAGACATTTACGGTTTTTAGAGCGCCACGGGCGAGCGCAACTCACACAGGTCAGCGCTTGCCCCCTAGAATTCAAAACTTACACTTTTGGATTCATTTAAGCCTATGTACCGCGCCGAACCCCTGATTACCGCCGAAGAGCTGCAATGCTTGCTGGGCGATCGGCCTGCAAGAGAATATCTGAGCCGTAACCGCTTGTTGCCACAAGTCAAAAAACCGCAAAGCCCAAGTATTTTGCAAACGCTCCAATTTGGCGCGGTGCTTTGGCTGCTCAAAGGGGTGCTGATCTATGCGGTGTTGATGAACCCCGAAGCCGCCAACCTGGCCAGCGCCAGCCGCTATTTGTGGATGCGCGGCGGCCTAGAACTCCTGTGCCTGCTGGTGTTTACGGCGACCTGCCTGAGACCCCAAACCAAAACCCGCACCTTGACCCACGGGAGCCTGCTGGTGGCCAGCACCACCTTGCTCATGGATGCCATGAGTTTGCTGGCTGTGCCGGGTAAATTAGGCTGAAGTAGACGCATCGGGCTTGAACCCCAAACGCCCATGCTGGGCGCGCCAAAAACAAAGGCGCTGCATTCAAATGCAGCGCCTTTTTTGCAGTCGGCAGACTACAGCCTGGCTAAAACCAAGCCCTGGTAGCGCTTTACCCGATCAAGCGCTGCATGGCTTCTTGGTATTTGGCGGCGGTTTTTTCGATGACTTCGCGCGGTAAGCGCGGTGCAGGCGGGGTTTTGTCCCAAGGCTTGCCATTGATTTGGGCAGTTTCCAGCCAATCGCGCAAAAACTGCTTGTCGTAACTGGGCGGGTTGGCGCCCTCTTTGTAGCTTTCGGCGGGCCAGTAACGCGATGAATCTGGCGTCAGCACCTCGTCCATCAAGACCAGCGTGCCGTCGGTGTCCAGG
>SXGQ01130975.1_pt1 | contig 11467 bp, 10 predicted proteins | sample 3178371 | NCBI WGS metagenome assembly SXGQ01 (sample SAMN11356859, study PRJNA531348) | freshwater metagenome | isolation source: freshwater sample F1-20 | place: China: Fuxian Lake, Yuxi | collected 2017-12-25 | reverse complement strand
GGCCGACGAGCGAGTTCGGCGGCATGGGCCTCGAGGGGGCGGTGAAGCTCGGCTACCGCAACGAGCTCGCCGCCATCGAGGACCCCGAGGAGCGGCGGCGGACCTTCGACGAGATGGTCGAGCGGATGTACGAGGTCGGCAAGGGCACCTCCATGGCCGCGGCGTTCGAGATCGACGACGTCATCGACCCGGTGGACACCCGGCGCTGGATCACCACCGGCCTCGCCGCCGCACCCGCCCCCGCACCGCGCACCGGCAAGAAGCGGCCCAACATCGACACCTGGTGAGGCAGGCACCGCCATGAGCACGCACGACATCCCGTACGACCGCTACCCGCGCTTCGACGAGCTCACCGGTCACCTGCAGCGACTGGCCGACGCCCACCCCGCGCTGCTCGACCTCGCCGTCCTCGGCCGCAGCCACGAGGGGCGCGAGGTCTGGATCGCGACGGTCACCAACACGGCCACCGGACCGCACCACGAGAAGCCGGCGATCTGGCTCGACGGCAACATCCACGCCAGCGAGCTGACCGCATCGGTCGCGCTGCTGCACCTGCTCGACCACCTCTGCACCGGCCACGGCACGGACGAGCGCATCACCCGCGCGCTCGACACCGCCACCTTCTACGTGGTGCCCCGCGTGAACCCCGACGGAGCCGAGCTCGCCCTGGCGGAGGTGCCGTTCATCGTGCGGGCCACCACCCGCCGCTGGCCGCGCGAGGAGCAGCAGCCGGGACTGGTGCCGAGCGACGTCGACCTCGACGGGCGCAACCTCCAGATGCGCATCGCCGACCCGAACGGGACGTGGAAGCCCCACGGTGCGATCCCGAAGCTGCTGGTCCCGCGCGAACCGGACGAGGACGGACCCGGTCCGTACTACCGGCTGCTGCCCGAAGGTCGCGTCGAGGGCTACGACGGTGTGGCCATCCCGCCCGCTCCACCGCTCGCCGGCATCGACTCGAACCGCAACTACCCCTACCGCTGGCGGCGCTCGGACCGGGAGGGGTTCGCCGCCGGGAACGGCGACTACCCGACGAGCGAGCTCGAGGTCCGGGCCGTCGTGCAGGGCGTGGTCGACCGCCCGAACATCTGCCTGTACTTCGCGCAGCACACCTACTCGGGCGTCCTGCTCCGCCCGTTCTCCGACCGTCCCGACGAGGACTTCCCGAGCGTCGACCGGTGGACCTACGACGACCTCGGCCGACGGGCCACCGAGATCACCGGCTACCCGCACGTCGGCGTGTACGACGGCTTCCGGTACGACCCGAAGGACGCCATCACCGGGGTGGCCGACGACTGGGCCTACGACCACCGGGGCATCTTCGCCTGGACGACGGAGTTCTGGAACCCGCTCACCGCCGCCGGGATCGAGGACCCGCACCCCATCGAGTGGTACCGGGACCACCCCCTCGACGACGACCTGAAGCTGCTCGGCTGGGTCGAGGAGAACGTCCCTGGCGGCTACGTCGACTGGTACCCCTTCGAGCACCCCGAGCTCGGTCCCGTCGAGCTCGGCGGCTGGGACCACGCCCTCGTCTTCACGAACCCGCCGCCGCACCTGCTCGAGGCCGAGGTCCGCCCGCACTCCGAGCTCGCCGTCTTCAACGCGCTCTGCCTGCCGCGGCTGCGCCTCCGCGACACCGCGGTCGAGCAGCTCGGCCCCGACACCTGGCAGGTGCGGGTGGTCGTGGAGAACGCGGGTTGGCTCCCGACGAACGTCACCGCCCGGGCGTCGCAGGTCGGCGTCGTGCGACCGGTGGCCGCCGCGCTCGGGCTGCCGGTCGGGGCGTCGCTCGTCCACGGTCGACCCGAGGTGGAGCTGGGGCAGCTGGCCGGACGCGCCCTCCGCCGCTCGTCGGTGGGCACCTTCGGCCCACCGAACGACGGGACGGGCGACCGTTCGGCGGCGACGTGGACCGTCCGCGCGCCGGCCGGGAGCGTGCTCGACGTCGTCGTGCGCAGCGACCGCGCTGGCATCGTGCGCACCCGGGTGGCGCTCCGGGCCGTCTGATCCCCGGACGTGCCGGGTACGAGGTCGTGCGTGACGGGCGTCAATTCACGCTAATCCCGGAGGGAAGACATGTTCGCAGTCGAGTGGAGCCGAGGCATCGAGGATGCCTGGGCCAACGTTGCCCAGTTCGTGCCGAAGCTGATCGCCTTCGCGCTGATCCTGCTCATCGGGTGGTTCATCGCGAAGGCGCTCGGCAAGGCCTTCAACGCCGTGCTGGAGCGGGTCGGCTTCGACGACGCGGTGGAGCGCGGCGGCATCAAGTCCGCCCTCGCCAAGTCCAAGTACGACGCGTCCGACATCGTCGGCAAGGTCGTCTACTACGCCCTGTTCCTCCTGGTCCTCCAGGCGGCGTTCGGCGTGTTCGGCGAGAACCCGATCTCGGACATGATCAACAGCGTCATCGCCTACCTGCCCAAGGTCTTCGTCGCCATCGTCATCGTGGTCGTCGCCTCGGCGGTCGCCGCCGCCGTCAAGGACCTCGTCGGCAACGCCCTGTCCGGGCTGAGCTACGGCAAGACGCTCGCCACCGCCGCATCGGTGCTGATCGTCGTCATCGGTGCCTTCGCCGCCCTCGACCAGCTCGAGATCGCCCCCGACATCGTGAACGGGCTCTTCTACGCCATGCTCGCCATCGTGGTCGGCTCGGCCGTCATCGCCATCGGCGGCGCCGGGGTCACCGAGATGCGGCCCTACGTGCGCCGTGCACTCGAGAAGGCCGACTCCGAGGCCAGCACCATGAAGCAGGAGGCGAAGAGCAGCCAGTCGGCCCCTGCGCAGCCGGCCCGCGACATCGACCTGACCCAGAAGCGCCCCCTCACCGCCGACGATGCTGTCGTCGCCGCCGGTGGTGGTGTCGGTCCCTACGACCGTCCCGCCGACTAGCAGCGCACCCGCGAGCGCTCGGTCCCGCACAGGGACCCGGACGATGCCGGACCCGAGGGGTCCGGCATCGTCGCGCCCTGCTGCGGATCAGGACGCCGGGTAGCCGTCGCCCTTGAGCAGCCGGGCCAGGTGCGCAGCGTTGACGGCAGCCGTCTTGTTGGTCCCGGCCGTGGCCTCGGGCGTCGAGCCGAGGTCCTTGTAGTCGGTGCCCTTCATGGCCTCCCCGACCCAGTACGTCGGACCCCCGGCCGGGATCGTGTAGCCGACATCGGTCAGGGCCTGGAACAGCTCGGCCGACACGTGGTGGGCGCCGTCCTCGTTGCCGACGACGGCGACGATGGCCACCTTGTCGTAGCTGACCATCCGCCCCTGGTCGTCCTCCTCGCCGAGGAACGCGTCCATCCGCTCCAGGACCCGCTTGACGACGGACGAGGGCTGACCGAGCCAGATCGGCGTGCCCAGCACGAGGATGTCAGCGTCCAGGATCTGCCGGCGCAGGCCGGGCCACTCGTCGCCCGCACCTTCGTCGGAGGTGACGCCCGGTTTGATGTCGAGCTCGGCGACCCGGACGATCGGCGCCGTCTCCACGTCGAGGGCGCGCAGCTCGTCGAGGACCTGGCTGAGGAGCAGCTCGGTGCTCGACGTCGCGTCGCCCGGCTTCAGGGTGCAGTTCAGTGCGATGGCTCGGAGGGTCATGCCCTCCACGTCTAGCGAGCGCGAGGCGCGTTGCCTCGTCGCCTACCCGGTCTCGGTGCCGAGGTGGTGAGCCGGGTTGCGGGCGAGGTGCTCCGCCACCGGCACCTTCTCCATCGTCTCGAAGCCGACCGGGAGCCACACGTCGCCCGCGGTCGAGAGGTAGACGATCTCCCACTGGTGGTAGCCGCGGAAGGTGTTGGGGTCGGCGGCCATGACCGAGGCGTAGTGCTTCACGCCCCGCACGTAGCGGTCGCTGTGGTTGTAGTTCCAGAGGGCGTTGTCGATCTCACCCCGACCGCCGCCGTTGTGCGCGAGGTAGCGGGCCGCACCCATGATCGCGTCGCGGGTGTCGTTGATGTCGCCGCCGGCGCCGAAGGCCGCCCACGTGGCGGGCATGAACTGCATGGGCCCCTGGGCGCCGGCCACCGAGGTGCCCCGGATGCGTCCCATCCCCGTCTCGACCAGGTGCACGGCGGCGAGGATCTCCCACGGCACGCCGAAGGCAGCCTGGGCCTCCTGGTAGTAGCCGAGCAGCTCGTCGGCCGGCAGGGGCTCGACGATGCGCCACGCGGGCAGCGTGTCGGAAAGGTTCCGGTGCATGCTGCGGAACTCGCGCCGCGCCGCCAGGTTCGCGACGGCTGCCACCCGGTGCTGCTCGGAGAGGGCGCCCAGCACCTCGGGCTCCCAGTCGGGGACCCGGGCCAGCTGCCGGTAGAGGAGCTGCTGCTCGAAGGCGGCGAGGTCCAGGAGCTCGGGCGCCGTGGCCGGGTCGCGGACGGCGTGCTCGGCCCGGGTGAGGCGCTCCGCCAGCTCCGCCGGGGTGGCGGCGGGGTCGGGTGTCGCGTCGGGCACCGTGGTCGGGGGAGGCGGCGCCGTGGTCGTGGTGGTCGCCGGAGGAGCGACGGTGGTCGTCGACTCGGCCGGCGCGCTGGTCGCCACCGCGTCGACGGTGCTGCGCTCGATCGCAGTCGTCTCGTCGCTCCCGCACGCAGCGACGACCAGACCCGTCGCCGCCACGAGCCCCAGCAGGCGTCGTCGTCGCATCATGACCACCGTAGGGGGCTCCGGACGGAGTTCCTCGTCGCCGTCGCGTCAGACGCGGAAGGCGAGCATGGCGGTGTCGTCGCGGACGCCGCCGACCAGCATCGCCTCGGCGATGGCGTCGAGGATCTCGTGCACCGAGCACCCCGGCAGCTTCGATCCGGTCTCGCGGAGCCGCTCGAGGCCGACCTCGATGCTCTCGCCCCGGCGCTCGTAGAGCCCGTCGGTGAACAGCACCACCACGCTCCCGGGCGGCAGCGTCGTCCGCTTCACCGTGTAGGTCGCTTGGTCGAGGAAGCCGATCGGCGGCCCGGGGACGATCCGCAGGTAGCGCGTCTCGTCGGGGCTGATGAGCAACGGTGCGGGGTGGCCGGCGCTGGCGAAGCGGATGGTCCGCGCCACCGGGTCGACGTTGCCGCACAGCATCGTGACGAAGTCGCCGCGGATGTGCTCGAGGTCGTTGACCGCCGCCAGGATCTCGGCCGGCTCGCTCGTCTGTCCGGCGACGGCGTGGGTGGCGTAGCGCATGGCGGCCATGACGGCAGCCGCCTTGACGCCTCGCCCGACGACGTCGCCGACGACCACCGTGAACGTGCCGTCGCCGTCGTTGATGACGTCGTACCAGTCGCCGCCGATCTCGGTGCCCTCGGCTCCCGGGAAGTAGCGCGCCGCCACCTCGATGTCGTGCAGCCGGTCGAGGTGCGTGGGGAGGAGGCTGTGCTGGAGCGTGTGGGCGATGGTGTGCTCGCGCTGGTACAGCTCGTGCAGCTCCTCGGTGAAGCTCTCGGCGTCGACGCGCCGGCGATGGAGGCTCTCCACGAGCACCGCACCGATGCCGCCCGAGAGGAGCCCGGCCGCGGCGGCGAGCCACGGGAGCAGGGCGAGGAGCCCGCCACCGAGCGTGGCGACGGGCGTCACGACGAAGAGGAGGGTCGTGTCGCCGAGGGGGACGGTGCGGCTGGCCCGGCGCCCGTCGATCGGCAGGTCGGCCGTCGTCGACGTCAGGAGCGTCTCGTCGGTCTCGTCCTCACCCAGGTAGATGGCGAGGTCGATGCCCTCGAAGGCCTCGCCCTCGCGCTCCTCGCTGATGCGGGGACCGGTGAGCGCGGCCTCGGCGAGGACCGTCAGGCCCCCGGAGCCGACATCGGTGGTGTAGGCGATGCGGCGGTCGTCCTCGTCCTCGAGGTACGCAGTGACGTGGATGTCACCGGGTTCGTCCCCGGTCTCGTCCAGCACCCCCTCGAGCGTGGCGTCGTCGAGCTTGGACGCCTCGCCGAGCTCGACGATGCGCTCGCCGTCGTCGCGCCGGACGACGCTGAGCGAGACGAAGGCGTCCTCCCGGATGTCACCTGCGAGCTCGCGCTCCAGTGCCTCGGGTTCGCCGTCGAGCAGGTCGACGACCCGGGCGACCTGGCCGACGTTGGACAGGATGCGGGGCACCGCAGCCTGCAGGACGGCGGTCGCCTCCTCGGCCTGCTCGTCGAGCAGCCGGTCCTCGTTCGCATCGTGGGCGCGCTGCGCGGCGTAGGTGAGCCCCCCGGTGAGGACGAGACCGATCAGGACCACGGCGACCGTGGCGCGTCCGATGCGTGGGAGGCCGGCTGGCACGGGCGGAAGGTACTCCGGGTCGGCGGGGGACTGGGAAGGCTAGGACGGGAGCCGGCGGGTGCAGCGGACGCTGACGGTGTGGCCGGTGCTGTCGACGGCGAGCGTGTCGGTGTAGGCCCGCACGATCACCAGGCCGCGCCCGCCGCCGCGCAGGGTGTCGTCGAGGTCCCAGCGGCGCACCTCTGCGTCGGTGGGCGGCGTGCGGTTGGACACGACGACCTCGAGCACCCCGTCCGTGACGTCGGCCCGGATCTCGGCCTCGGGCCGCTCGGGATCGGCACCCTCGACGGCGTTCGACGCGAGCTCGCTGACGACCACGGCCATGTCCTCGAGGAGCTCGGGGTCGGTGGTGACCTTCCCCAGCCATGCGTCGAAGGCCAGTCGCGCCACGCTGATCGCGCCGGCACCCGTGCCCAGGTGCCAGGCGAACCCTCCCTGCGCATGCTTGGTCGCACCGTCTGGCTGCACCGTGTCACCTCCCAGCCTTCCGTCGCCTCCCCTTCCACGGAGCGGCACCAGGCTGGGCAATGTAGGACACGTCGGGGTCTCGATCCGTGCACGGAGGAGGTGACCCCCGGGGACGGCGGCCGGTCAGCCCCGCATCTGCCTGATGAGGCCCTCCTGGACCACGGACGCGACCAGGTTGCCGTCCCGGTCCCACATGTGGCCCCGGGCCAGGCCCCGGCCCCCGGTGGCGGTGGGCGTGTCCTGGTCGTACAGCCACCACTCGTCGGCCCGGAACTGCCGGTGGAACCACATGGCGTGATCGAGGCTGGCCATGAAGACGTCGGGGCTGTGCCACTTCGCGTGCGGCAGCAGGGTCGTGTCGAGCAGCGACATGTCCGACGCGTAGGTGACGATGCACTGGTGGAGCACCGGGTCGTCGGGCAGCGTGCCGTCGGCGCGCATCCAGACCCGCTGGCGGGGCGGCAGGCGCTCCTTGCGGTCCCGGGGCTCCCAGTCGACGTAGCGGGTGTCGATGGCCCTCGGGCGGAAGACCCAGTCGCCGAGCTTGTCGGCCAGCGGCGCGTACCGGGTCATGAAGTCGGGCAGGTCCTCCGGTGCGGGCGTCTCGGCCACCGGGGAGTCGAACTGGTGCTCGAAGCCCTCCTCCGGCGCCTGGTAGCTGACCGACATGTGGAAGATGGCCCGGCCGTGCTGGATGGCCACGACCCGCCGGGTGGTGAAGGAGCGGCCGTCGCGGATGCGGTCGACCTCGTACAGGATCGGCGCGTGCGGATCGCCGCCCCGCAGGAAGTAGGCGTGCAGGGAGTGGAGCGCGTGCTCCTCGACGGTGCGGCTCGCGGCCACCAGCGCCTGCCCTGCGACCTGACCGCCGAAGGTCCGCTGACGCTCCTCGTCGGGGGACTGGCCCCGGAACAGGTTGACCTCGATCCGCTCGAGGTCGAGCAGGGCGACGACGCCGTCGAGTGCATCCTGGGTCACCGGGCCATCCTGCCCCATCGGTCCTAGTGTCCTCCGACGTGATGGATCCCTCGCTCCGTGCCGCAGCCGAGGCAGCGCGCGGCTTCATGCCGCCCGACGAGGGCGTGGCCCTCCACGACGCCGCCGCCGCCGTCGAGGTCGACGGGCCGTTCCTCGAGATCGGCAGCTACTGCGGCAAGTCCGCCGTGTACCTCGGTGCCGCCGCCGCTGCGCGCGGGACCGTGCTCTTCGCGGTCGACCACCACCGCGGATCGGAGGAGAACCAGCCCGGGTGGGAGTTCCACGAGCCCGACCTCGTCGACCCCGAGGTCGGTCGCATCGACACGCTGCCCCGCTTCCGTCGCACGATCTTCGACGCCGGCCTCGAACCACACGTCGTCGCCGTCGTGGGGGACTCGCCCACGGTCGCCCGCCACTGGTCGACGCCGCTCGCCCTCCTCTTCATCGACGGCGGCCACGGGCGCGAGCCGGCCCACGCCGACTACGACCGGTGGGTCCCGCTCGTCCGGGCCGGCGGCACGCTGGCCATCCACGACGTCTTCCCTGATCCCGCCGACGGGGGTCAGCCCCCGTACGAGCTGTACCTGCGGGCCCTCTCCGACGGCTTCGACCACGTGTCGACCACCGGCTCGCTGCGGGTCCTGCGCCGCACCCCCTGACCGTTCCCTCCACGCGCTGGCTCCCGCGAGCGTCTGTTCTGTCGCGGAGCATGGGTGACACTCATGTCGCGGAGCATCGGTAACAGGTGGTCACGCTATGCGGGGACGTCGCGGTCCGCCGCGTCTGCGTCCTGATGCTTGGTAGGTCTTGGTCGGGTCGATGCGTAGGTGTCGGATCAGCTCGCCGTCGATGAAGACGTTTACGTGCTGGTCGTCGATGACGGCGAGTGCGTCGCGGCCTTCGTGCTCGACTCCCACGGCGATGACCAACGGGCTTCCGGCGTTGCGCACCCTGACGTGGCCGAACTGGTTGACGCGGACATGGCTTGTCCGGATCTCCGGGGCATAGCGGGGGTGTTCGAGCGGCCCGGCGGCGGGACTGACAGCTGGTGTGGCTCGCCAACGCTCGATCGGGAGCTGACGTCCGATGCCTTGGTGTGGGCGTTGAAAGTTGTAGATCACCTCGAACCTGTCGAGCTGGGCCTGGAGCTCAGCAAGGTCGGCGGCGAGTGGTTGTCGGCGCAGCCAGCGCTTCAGGGTCTGCTGGAACCGCTCGACCTTGCCGGTGGTCTGGGGGTGATACGGCCGGCCGGTGAAGGGTCGCACACCGGCATCTCGGAGTCGGGCTTCGAAGTAGACCTCGAACCGTCGGAGCTTGCCGGAGAAGCACATCCCGTTGTCCGACAGCACCCCCGCGGGCAGACCCCATCGTTGCGCTCCTTGGGAGAAGGCGACCCAAGCCAACCTGGTGGTTGCCTCGGGCACGCCAAGAGACCGGACCAGCAGCCGCGAATGGTCGTCCACGATGTTGAACACCCGGACCACCCCCGTGGCGATGACCCACTCCATCGCATCGATCTGCCACCACTCATTCGGCGCCGGCGCCTCGAAGCGCCGCCAGCTGTCCTTGGGACGCTTCCCGGGTGCCGGCACCACCAGGCCCCGGCGGACCAGGATCCGATGGATCGTTGCCACCGACGGCACCCGGTCCCGCCACTGCTCGTCGCGGCCCAGGTGCCACTGAATCGTGGTCGCCCCGTGATCGAGCCCGGCGTCAGCGAGCTCTCTCCGGCGACGGACGATCTCGTCCTCGACAGCCGTTGGGGTCTGGTTCGGAGTGGTCGACGGCCGTCGACTCCGCTCCTCGAGCCCCTCGAGCCCGTCGGATCGATAGCGGTCGACCCACTTGTAGAAGGTCTTGCGCGAGATCTGCTCGGTCCGACACAGCTCCGAGACGTTCAACGCTTTGCGCTGTTCGGGGTCGCTCATCGCCACGATCGCCGCCTGCAACTTCACCGACATCGGCGTCACCTTCCTGCCCATGACCACACAGGTCACAGGTCCAGGTGTCACCCATGCTTCGCGACATCACCTGTTACCGATGTCCCGAGATGAGACACTCCCGCGAGCGTCGATCCGCGTGAAGCGAACGATCCCGGTCCCGTTCCGTTCACGCGATCGGACCGCTCAGGGTCGGTTCGCGTGAGGGGAACGGTGGGTCAGCGGGGGTCGGGGGTGTGCTCGGGGAGCACGGGAAGCACGTCGTCGTGGTCGACGAACAGCGACGCCGCCCGGGTGGCGCCGTGCAGGGCCTCGGCGGCGAGCAGCACCGCGGCGGCCGAGTAGGTGGACGTCTCGTCGGCGGGGAAGTGGACCTGCTGGGGATGGACGATGCCGGTCCAGTACCGGCCGTCGTCCAGGCGCTGGGTCTGGGCGTGGGCGAACAGCTCGAGGGCCCGGTCGCGCATGCCGACGGCGAGGTAGGCGAGGGCGCACTCGCAGGTCTCGGCCGTGGTGATCCACGGGCGGTCCGACACGCAGCGGATGCCCTTGTCCTCCTTGGCGAAGGTGGCGTAGCGGTCCTCGAGGTGGCTGCGCCCGCGGTCGCCGGTGAGGGCGCCGGCGAGCACCGGGTAGTACCAGTCCATGGCCCAGCGGTGCTTGGGGGCGAAGGCTTCGGGCACGTTGGCGACGACGTGGCAGAGGGCGGCGGCGGATCGCTCCCAGTCGGGGCGCTCGTGGCCGAGCTCGCTAGCGATCCCGATGGCCGATCGGAGGGAGTGGCAGATGGAGGACGACCCGGTGAGCAGGGCGAACGTCCACGGCGAGCCGTCGGCGTGGCGGGCCCAGAGGATCTCGCCCCGGGGCGTCTGCAGGTCGAGGACGAAGTCGACGGCGCGCTCGACCGTCGGCCACATCGCCTCGAGGAACCCGCTGTCCTTGTGGCGCAGGAAGTGGTGCCAGACGCCGCAGGCGAGGTAGGCGCACACGTTGGCGTCGAGCTTGTCCTGCTCGACCGTGACGGTCCCGGCGTCGTCGGACACGTAGTACTGGTGCCAGGCCCCGTCGGGTCGCTGCAGGCCGGCCAGCCACTCGTAGGCCCGCTCGGACTCGGCCCGGAGCCCACCGATGTCGAGGGCCATCGCGGCCTCGACGTGGTTCCACGCGTCGGCGTGCCCGCCGGGGAACCACGGGATCATGCCCGAGGGCAGCTGCCACTCGGCGATGGCGCCGGCGGTGAGGGCGGCGTCCTCGGCGGTGAGGAGCCCATCGACCTCGGGCAGGGCAGGGGAGGTCACGCTGCGGTCCTGGCGGCCCGCCGCTCACCCCGCCCGGACACCTCGTCGGACCCGGGCTTGCGGGAGTACACGATGAGGCTCTTGCCCAGCACCGGGTTGAGGACCTTGTCGGCGACCCGGGTGACGAGGGGCCGCTCGACGATGTCCCACGTGAGCAGCTTGAGGTACGCCTTCACGAGCGGGTGGTCGTCGCTGTGCTGGGGGTCGATGGCGCACCGCAGCCACCAGTAGGGGGAGTGCAGCGAGTGGGCGTGGTGGGCGTCGCCGGGCTGGAGGCCGACGGCCCGCAGCTTCCGGCGCAGCTCGTTCTCCGTGTAGATCCGGACGTGGCCGCCGGGCACGTGCGGGGCGTGGTACTCGTCCGAGAGCGCCCAGCAGACCTTCTCGGGGAACCAGGCCGGGATGGTGACGGCGATGACGCCGCCCGGCTTGAGCACCCGGTGCAGCTCGGCGATGGCGCCCTCGTCGTCGGGGATGTGCTCGAGCACCTCGGCGGCGATGATGCGGTCGAAGGTGTCGTCGGGGAACGGCAGGAACACGCCGTCG
>SXGQ01533278.1_pt1 | contig 11468 bp, 10 predicted proteins | sample 3178371 | NCBI WGS metagenome assembly SXGQ01 (sample SAMN11356859, study PRJNA531348) | freshwater metagenome | isolation source: freshwater sample F1-20 | place: China: Fuxian Lake, Yuxi | collected 2017-12-25 | reverse complement strand
GCCGCGCTCGAGAGCCTCAAGCACCCGGCGGCCATCCAGGCGCGCGTTGACGAGGCCATTTCGGAGCGCGAGCGGGTGTCGTCCGCGTTGCGCGAGATGGGGGTGCCCTTTACCCCGAGCCACGGCAACTTTATCCTCATGGAGCCGCCTGGCCCGGGCACCGACGCCCGCGCCCTGCACGAGGACCTCCTGAGGCGGGGGGTAATCGTCCGAAGTGGCGCCGCGCTCGGGTGCCCCGGCACCCTGCGGGTGACCATCGGGGCGCCATCCGAGAACGACGCATTCCTGTCAGCGCTGGGCGCGGCGGCAGGCATTACGGCGCCCACCGCGTAGGGCACCGGCAGCAACCACCACCACAACGACCGAGGAACAACCGCAGCCATGATGATCGTGATGAAGGAAGGCGCGAGCGACGGGCAGATCCAGTCCGTCGTCGACCGCGTGACCGCCGCCGGGGCGCAGGCCCACGTGTCGCGCGGTGAGTTCGTCACCGTCATCGGCGCGATCGGCGACGACCGCGAGATGATCGCCCAGCTCGACCTCGAGGGCCAGGACGGCGTTGAGCGCGTGGTGCCCATCCTCAAGCCCTACAAGCTGGTCTCCCGCGAGTTCCGCCACGGCGACATGCCCGTGGTGGTGGACGGCGTGAAGGTGGGCGGCGGCTCCTTCGGCCTGATCGCCGGCCCCTGCACCGTGGAGACCCGAGAGCAGACCCTCGAGACCGCCCGCGTGGTGAAGGCCGCCGGCGCGGCCATGCTGCGCGGCGGCGCCTACAAGCCGCGCACCTCGCCCTACACCTTCCAGGGCCTGGGCAAGCCCGCGCTGGAGATCCTCGCCGAGGCGCGCGAGGAGACCGGCCTGCCCATCGTCACCGAGCTCATGGACATCCGCCAGCTCGACGACGTGCTCGAGGTGGCCGACGTCATCCAGCTCGGCGCCCGCAACATGCAGAACTTCGACCTCATGCGCGAGGTCGGCCGCACCGACAAGGCCGTGCTGCTCAAGCGCGGGCTGGCCAACACCATCGAGGAGTGGCTGCTCTCGGCGGAGTACATCGCCAAGGAGGGCAACGAGCGCATCATGCTGTGCGAGCGCGGCATCCGCACGTTCGAGACCGCCACGCGGTCCACGCTCGACCTCTCCGCCGTTCCGGTGGCGAAGAACCTGTCGGCCCTGCCCGTGATCGTCGACCCGTCCCACGCGATGGGCCGCCGCGACTTCATCCTGCCCATGGCGCGCGCGGCCGTGGCCGCGGGCGCCGACGGCCTGATCGTCGAGGTGCACCCGGCTCCCGAGCACGCCCTGTGCGACGGCCCGCAGGCCCTGTACGCCGACTCCTTCGCCGCATGGGTGGCGGACGTCCGCCGGGTTGTCGACCTCATGGGCCTCGTCATGGCGGGCGGAGAGCCCGTGCCCGCCGGGGTCTAGTGGCCACGGCCGGGCTGGGCGGCCCGGTCGCCCTCATCGGAGTGGGACTCATCGGCGGCTCGCTGGGCCTGGCCCTGCGCGCGGACGCCGGCGTGGCCGAGGTGCGCGGCTTCGACCCCGCGGAGGGGGCGCTCGAGGGGGCCCTTGGGCGCGGCGCCATCACGGACGCCGCGCCGGACATCGCCACGGCGGTCACCGGCGCCGAGGTGGTGGTGGTGTGCGCCCCCGTGGGGGACATCCCGGCCGTCGTGAGCCAGGTGCTGGCCGTAACCGACGCGGGCACCGTGGTCACGGATGTCGGCTCGGCAAAGAGCGAGGTGCTGCACGCCCTCACGGCTGCGGAGCGCGAGCGGTTTTGCGGCGGGCACCCCGTCGCGGGAGCCGAGCTGTCGGGCGTGGCCAACGCCCGTGACGACCTCTTCGTGGGCGCCACCTGGTTCCTCACGCCCACCGCCGAGACGCGGCCGGAGCTGCTCGAGCGCGTGCACGGCATGGTGGCGTCGGTGGGCGCCGTGCCCGCCGCCGTCGACCCGGACGTGCACGACCAGCTCATGGCGCTGGTGTCGCACCTTCCTCACGTGATGGCCTCGGCGCTCATGCGGCAGGCGGCCGCCACGGCGCACCAGGGGCGCGAGGCCCTGCGCTCGGCCGGGCCGTCGTTCCGCGACCTCACCCGCGTGGCGGGATCCAACCCCACGCTCTGGGCGGACATCCTGCTGAGCAACCGGGGAGCGGTGCTCGAGGAGACCCGGCGCCTGCGCGGGGAGTTCGCAGATGTGGAGGCCGCCCTGGAGCGCGGCGATCGCACGTGGCTCGAGGGCTTCTTCGCGACGGCCGTCGAGGGCCGCGACCGGCTGCTTCGCCAGGACGACGTCGTGGGCGGCGAGGTGGTCCGCATCACGGTCGAGGTGCCGAACCGCCCGGGGGTGCTTAGCGAGATCGCCACCGCGTTGGGGCACGCCCACATCAACATCGAGGACCTGCATCTGAGCCCGTCCCGGGCCGACGAGCCATCGGGCCTCCTCGAGCTGGATGTCGCCGGCGAGGACGCCGCGCGCCGTGCCGCGGCGCTCATCACCGAGCGGGGATTCCGGGTCACCGAAGGCGCGTGAGCCCGCCCGCCGAGGGCCTAACCTTCCACCCGAGGTCGAACGGCATGCGGGAGGAATGATGGGCATCTTCGGACTTGGCAACCCCACGATGGTGACGGAGGAGGACGCCCTCCCCGGGCGCACCGAGACCATCCGCGTGCCCGCCGCCCACGAGGTGCTGGGCAACCCTCTGCTGCCGCCGTTCCCCGATGGCATGGAGCAGGTGGTCATCGGCATGGGCTGCTTCTGGGGTGCCGAGCGGATGTTCTGGCAGCTGCCGGGCGCGTGGACCACTGCCGTGGGCTACGCCGGCGGGTTCACGCGCAACCCGCTCTATGAGGAGGTGTGCACGGGCCGCACCGGGCACACCGAGGTGGTGCTCGCGGTGTTCGATCCCACGGTCACCTCATACGGCGAGATGCTGAAGACCTTCTGGGAGGGGCACGACCCCACGCAGGGCTTCCGGCAGGGCAACGATGTGGGCACCCAGTACCGATCGGCCATCTTCTGCATGGACGACCGTCAGCAGCAGATCGCCGAGGCCTCGCGCGACATGTTCCAGGGGGCGCTCGACGCCGCCGGCGCCGGGCGCATCTCCACCGAGATCGCCCCGGCCGGGCCCTTCTACTACGCCGAGGGCTACCACCAGCAGTACCTGGCCAAGAACCCGAACGGCTACTGCGGGCTGGGCGGCACGGGCGTGAGCTGCCCCGTGGGCATCGCCGAGATGGCCTGAGGCCCGTGGACGGGCTGGCGCCCCCGCGCCCGCTCGAGGCCGCCGACTTCGACGCGGCCCGGGCGGTGGCCGATGGCTGGTTCGGGCATCCGGTGGGCCTCACGCTGCACCGGCTGTTCTTCGACCAGCTCGGGCCCCACGGGGTGTGGATCGCCCGGGAGGACGGCGCGCCTGCGGGGTTCCTGCTGGGCCTGGTGAGCGCGTCGGAGCCCGACCTCGCCTACGTGCACCTGCATGCGGTGGATCCCGCGCTGCGGGGGCAGGGGGTGGGGGCGACCCTCTACCGCGAGTTCGGGCGGCGGGCCGCTGAGCGGGGGTGCACGCGCGTGCGCGCGTTGGCGGCACCGCACCGCGAGGGGTCGATCGCCTTCCACCGGGCCCTGGGCTTCGAGGGACCGCTCGAGGCCGGGTATCTCGGCCCGGGCGAGGACCGCATCGTGTTCGAGCGCGCGCTGCCCATCCCGTGAGCGTGCTTCCGCCACCGCCGCAGGGTCGGGAGGAGGCCTGGGTGCGACAGCACCTCGCCGGGCTGTTCGCGGGGCCGGATCAGCCGTCGGGGCGGTTCCGCGGTGGGCAGGCCGCCGCCGATGCCGCGCTCGCGACCTTCGACGTGCGCGGCTACGCGTCGCAGCGCAACGAGGTGTGGCCGCCCTCGGCCCGCGGCGCCTCGGGGCTCTCGCCGTGGATCCGCCACGGGCTCATCACCCTGCCGCGTGCCTGGAAGCACGTGGAGGGCGGTCCGGCACGCGACGTCGAGAAGTTCCGCGATGAGCTCATGTGGCAGGAGTACGCGCGGCATCTGTACGCCCGGTTGGGCGGTGGCATCGGGCGCCCGCTGCGCGCATCGCCGGCCCCCGACCGCGGGTCGTCGCGCGATCAGGTGATCGATCGCCGCATGGCATGCATCGACCTCGTGGTGGGCGAACTCGAGGATGACGGCTGGATGGTCAACCAGACCCGCATGTGGCTGGCGTCGCACTGGGCAGTGCGGCATGGCGCGTCGTGGGATCGCGGCGAGCTCTGGATGCGCCGGCGCCTGCTCGATGGATCCCGCGCAGCGAATGCCGTGGGCTGGCAGTGGACGGCCGGCACGGCCACGGGCAAGCGCTACGGCTTCGCGCGCGGCCAGGTGGAGCGTCGCGCGCCGGGCACCTGCGAAGGCTGCGCGCTGCGTACGTCGTGCCCCATCGAGCGCTGGCCTGCCGACGACGTGCCCGTGCGCCTCGACCCCGACCCACGGCTGCGGTCGGACCCCGACCCCGGCGGCACCGCTGGGCCTGAGCATCCGGAGCAGCACGGGCAGCCCGAGGCCGTGTGGATCACCGCCGAGTCTCTGGGCGACGACGACCCGGCGCTGGCCGCCCACCCGGACCTGCCGGCGGTGTTCGTGTTCGACGAGGGCTACCTGACGCGGTTGCGCCCCGCGGTGAAGCGCCTGGTGTTCATCGCCGAGTGCCTTGCCGACCTCTCGTCCCGGCGATCCGTCGAGGTGCATCGTGGCGATCCGGCCCAGGTACTGGCGGGACGCCCCGTGGCCGCGACGTTCACCCCCGTGCCGGGGTGGCGTGCCCGCGCCCGCGCGATCGGTCCCGTCGCAGTGCACCCGTGGCCGTGGCTGCGACGACCCGGCAGCGGCAGCGTGGCGTCGTTCAGCGCGTGGCGCGGGGGGTCATCCCGGCCCCGGCGAGGAACCCGGCGATCACGCGGCTGAGTGTGCCGCCGCGCCACGCGAGGGGGCTCTCGGCGTCGTCCTCGACGGTGAACTCCGCCCCGGGGATGACCTCGGCCCAGCGCTCGGCGATGCGCAGCGGGTGCTCGGGGTCGAGGCGGTCACGGCTGCCGATCACCAGCGTGGGACAGGCGATGCCCGCCAGCGCCTGATCGCCGGCGAATGCCGCCCCGCGCGGCGTGGCGCGAAGCGCCGCGGCCACCGCCTGCGGCTGCGCGTGGCGCGCCAGGCGCTGGCGCATGACCGTGCGGATGAGGTCGAGGCTGGCCGGGTCGACCCCCGGGTCACCGTAGGCATGCACGAAGCCGTCGGGCCCGCCGTCCTCCAGGCCCGCTGCCAGGCGATCCCACCGGGCGGGGTCGGCCGTGGGCGTGCCGAGGTGCGCAGGGGTGATGGCCACCAGGGCCTGCACGCGCTCGGGATGGCCCAGCGCCACGGCGGCGGCCACGGCCGACCCCATGGACATTCCGACGAGGGCAGCCCGGTGCACGCCCCGGTCGTCCAGCACGCGCACGGCGTCTGCCGCCAGTTGGTCGTAGCGGTAGTCATCCGCCGAGGGAGCGGGCGACGACTCCCCATGCCCCCGGGAGTCGTAGGCGATTACGCGGTATCCATCGCGCTCGAGGGCGGTCGAACCGTGCACCACGTAGCGCCTGGTGGCCGACAGGCCGTGCAGCATGAGGATCGCCGGCCCGTCACCGTCGTCGTCGCCCCGGAGGATGACGCCGTCGCCGGCAACCTCGAAGGCGCTCACGCCGCCTGCTGCAGCACGTCGAACAGGCTCGCCGAGTGGCGCTCGACGAACGCCGGGCCCACGCCCTTCACGTCGAGCAGCGAGGCCTCGTCGGTGGGTCGACGCACGGCGATCGTGCGCAGTGCGGCGTCGGCGCACACCGTGTATGCCGGCTTGCCGTCGGCCCGCTCGCGACGCCACTCGCGCAGTTGCTCGAACAGCCGCTCGTCCTCGGGTGCCATCTCAACCCCGTCCACCGAGGCCTGTGTATCGGGCGCCCGATCGTCTCGCCGAAGGCGAATAGATCGGCCACCCTCACCCCGATCGCTCCCCGCTCCGCTGCTGGCGCCGACGCCGCTCGCTGATCCGCTGCTGGCGCGGCGGGCGCTCCCCGACGCCGCCGCGGCCTCCACATCGGCCGGGGGGTCGCAGACATCGCAGCAGCGGCCCGCCGCGGCAGCCGGGGCGGCATCGCCGAAGTGGTCGAGGATCGCCTGGCGCCTGCACGTGGGCGACTCGATGTAGGCGTTGATGGCCCGGTAGGCCGTCCATGCGCGGTCGCGGGCCACGCGGCCGCCGTCCGGGCCGTCGTGCTGGTTCGCGAAGCGGATGAGGCGGCCGAGGTCGGCGCGCATGGCCAGCAGCACCGCCCGACCCGGCAGGCCGTCACGCCCGCCTCGCCCGGCCTCCTGGTAGTAGCCCTCGAGCGAGGTGGGTATCGACCAGTGCCACACGCCACGCACGTCGGAGCGATCAATGCCCATGCCAAACGCATTGGTGGCGGCGATCACGTCGGCCTGTCCCGACATGAAGGCGTCCTGCGCGGCGATGCGCTCCTCATCCGGAAGCCCCGCGTGGTACCCGACCGCGCGGAAGCCCCGTGCCTGCAGGCCCTCGGCCACCTCCTCGGTGGCCTTGCGCGTGCCGCAGTACACGATGGCCGGCGTGCCGTCGGGCGCCGACAGGCCCGACTCCAGCATCGCCCACTTGCGGGCCACTGCCCCCTTGCCATCGAGGCGCACCACGTCGAACGCCAGGTTGGGGCGATCGAAGCCCGTGCGCACCGTGACGGGATCGCGCAGCGCGAGCCGCGCGGTGATCTCGTCCGACACCGCGGGCGTGGCCGTGGCGGTGAGGGCCATCACGGCGCGCGGGCGCAGCACCTCGCGAAGCCGCGCCAGCTGCAGGGACTCCGGCCGGAAGTCGTGGCCCCACTCCGATACGCAGTGGGCCTCGTCGATGGCCAGCAGGTCCACCGGGTTGGCCTGCACGGCGCGCGTGAAGGCCTCGTGGGCGAAGCGCTCGGGCGCACAGAGCACCAGTCGCACCTCGCCGCGCGCGATGCGCGCGATGGCGTCGTGCATCTCGCGCCCGGACTGCAGGCTGGTCACCATTGCCACCGGCAGGCCCGCCGCGGCCAGGCGGTCGTGCTGGTCCTGGATGAGCGCGATGAGAGGGCTCACGACCACCGTGAGGCCACCGGACGCGAAGGCCGGGGCCTGGAAGCACAGCGACTTGCCCGATCCGGTGGGCATCACCACCAGGCTGTCGGCGCCGGCGAGCGCGGCGAGTATCGGCCGATCCTGCCCGGGGCGCAGTGATTCCACGCCCATCTGCCCGAGCACCTCGCGCAGCGCGCGCGGGGCACCGCCACGTGGCGGGGCGGGGGCGTCGAGGGCATCGCGCCGGGCGCGCAGTGGCGCGGCGATGCGTCCGAGCGCCGCCCGCGGCTCGCCCTGCATGTCGCGCCAGTCGTCGCGCAGGGCGTCGAGCAGGCGGTCGGCCGTGGAGGCATCGTCGGGGGCGATGCCGCCTGCCGCCTCGGCCCGCGCGACCACCATGGCCAGGTCGGCCACCGGGTCAACGGGAAGGTGCGGCATGGCGCTCACGGGCGGCCGAGGGTAGCGCCGCGCCCGGACCCCTAGGATTGGGCCGGATGACCAGCCTCACCTTCCGCCCGGCCACCGCCGTCGCGGGCACGATCGCCGTGCCCCCGGACAAGTCGCTCACCCATCGGGCCTTCCTGCTCGGCGCGATCTCCGATCGACCCGTGGTCGTGGACGATCCACTCGACTCCGAGGACACCCGGGCCACGCTCCATGCGGTGCGCGCAATGGGTGCGGGGGTGGAGGGAAGCATCGAGTCGGGGCGCGTGGTCATCACCGGGCGCGGCGTGCGCGGGCTCACCCCGCCGCCGGTCATCGACTGCCAGAACGCGGGCACGCTCATGAGGCTCGCGGCGGGCATCATCGTGGGCCAGGCCCCCGGCGAGGTGACGGTGCTCGACGGTGACGACTCCCTGCGCACGCGGCCCATGCGGCGCGTGGCCGATCCCCTGGTGGCCATGGGCGCAGCGGTGATCCCTGCCGAGGGCGGCACGCCGCCGATGGCCGTGCGACCGGGGCTGCCGCTGCACGGCATGGTGCACGAGCTGCCCATGGCGAGCGCCCAGGTGAAGAGCTGCGTGCTGCTCGCGGGCCTCAACGCAGATGGCGAGACCTGGGTGCGCGAGCCGGTGCCCTCGCGTGATCACACCGAGCGCATGCTGCGCGCTGCAGGGGTGGACGTGCTCGAGCGCGACGGCATGGTGGGGGTGGCCGGCCCGGTCAACGGCCTGTCCCTGCCCGACGTGCGGGTGCCCGGCGACTTCTCATCGGCCGCGTTCGCGATCGTGGCCGGCGTGCTGCGCGGGGATCCCGCGGTGCGCGTGACCGGCGTCAACCTCAACCCGGGTCGCACGGGCCTGCTGGGCGTGCTGCAACGGATGGGCGCCGATGTGACGGTGGAGCCCGGCCCCGACGTGGCGGGGGAGCCCTGCGGAGACGTGCTCGTGCGGCGTGCGCCGATGCTGCACGCCACCGAGGTGACCGCCGACGAGGTGCCGTCGATGGTGGATGAGGTGCCGCTGGTCGGCCTGCTCGGCGCCCTGGCCGCGGGCACCACCACCGTGAGCGGCGCCGGTGAGCTGCGGGTGAAGGAGAGCGACCGCATCGCCACCGTGGTGGAACTGCTGCGCGCGGTGGGCGCCGATGCGGATGAACGCGAGGATGGCTTCGTGGTGCGCGGCCAGATGTCCATCCCCGGGGGCGAGGTGCAGTCGCACGGCGACCACCGCCTGGCCATGCTCGGCGCCCTGGCCGGCCTCGTGAGCGAGCAGGGGGTGACCGTGCACGGCATGGACGCCGCCGCGGTGTCGTACCCCGGATTCACCGACGACATGGTCGCCCTCGGGGTGGTGGCGGCATGATCGTGGCGATCGACGGCCCGGCGGGCGCGGGCAAGAGCACCGTGGCCCGGGCGGTGGCCGATGCCCTGGGCGTGGGCTACCTCGACACCGGGGCCATGTACCGGGCGCTCACCCTCGTGGCGCTGCGCGATGGGGTGCCGATCGACGATGGCGCGGCGCTCGCCGAACTCGCCCGCGCGCATCCCGTGTCGCTCGAGAACGGCCCCGGGGGCGTGCGGGTGATGATGCGCGGGGATGACGTGACCATGGCCATCCGCGAGGCGGACGTCACCGGCGCGGTGTCCGAGGTGGCGGCGCATCCGGAGGTGCGGCACGAGATGGTGGCCCGCCAGCGGCAGATCATGGGCCACGGCGACTGGGTGTGCGACGGCCGCGACATCGGCAGCGTGGTGTTCCCGGAGGCCGAGGTGAAGGTGTTCCTCACCGCATCGGTGGACGAGCGCGCTCGCCGCCGGCACGCGGAGCTCACTGGCCGGGGGGAGAGGGTGGACCTGCGGGCGATCCGCGACGACGTCGCGCGTCGCGACCACGCCGATTCCTCGCGCGCGGCCAGCCCGCTGGTGGTGGCCGACGGCGCCGTGGTGGTGGACACCACGGGCATCGGCATCGACGAGGTGGTGGGGAAGATCGCATCGATGGCCCGCGAGGTGGCGGCGTGAGCGACGGCCCCGACGCCAACCCCGGCAACGCCACGGGCAACGCCCCCGACGCCAACCCCGGCAACGCCACGGGCAACGCCCCCGAGCCCGACTACGACCGCCTCGCGAACCCGCAGTCGGCCGACGACGTGCGCATCACCTCATGGTGGTGGTGGATCGGCCGCAACATCCTGTCTGTGTACTTCCGCACGAGGTACCGGGCGAAGAAGGTGCGCGGCAAGGACAACATCCCGCGCCGCGGCGGCGTGCTCATCGTCTCGAACCACATGACCAACAACGACCCGTTCCTGGTCGGCTGGTCGGCCATCCCGCGCCGCGCCTTCTACATGGCCAAGTCGGAGCTGTTCGAGAGCCGCATCCAGCGCGTGGTCATCGGCACCCTCGGGGCCTTCCCGATCCGCCGGGGCGAAGCGGACCGCACCGCCATGCGCATCGCCAAGGGCCTGCTCGCCCGCGGGGAGGTCGTGATCATCTTCCCCGAGGGCACCCGCTCGCGTGACCAGCGCCTGCGCAACCCCTATCCCGGGGCGGCATCGCTCGGGCTGCCGGACGACGTCACGGTGATCCCCGCGGCCATCTGGGGCATTCAGGAGAAGCATGGGCCCTCGCGCGTCATCTTCGGGCCGCCGGTGTCGAAGGAGGGCCTCGAGGGCTCCCGGGGCCAGCGCGCGGGTGAGTTGGCGTTCCGGATGATGGCCGCCATCGCCGAGCTGCTCCCCGAGATCGGCGGCCCGGTGCAGGACCCACCGACCACCCTTGCGACGACGGACGACGAATGAGCGACGGCACCGGCAGCACGGGCGGCGGCGAGGGCGGCGGCCGGGGGGATGGCGGCGGGCGCGCCCCACGGGCCTCGCGCCCGGGCATGCCCGATCGCCCGCTGGGGCGCGAGCGACACGCACCCCGCGGCAGCACCGTGGCCCAGGGCCAGCCGGTGGTGGCCGTGGTGGGCTATCCGAACGTCGGCAAGTCGACCCTCTTCAACCGCCTCACGGGCCGCCGCGAGGCCGTGGTCGACTCCAAGCCCGGCGCCACGCGCGACCGCCGGCAGGGTGGGGCCGAATGGAACGGCGTGCAGTTCCAGGTGCTCGACACCGGCGGCATCGACGAGGCGGATGAGTCGATGATGGCCAAGGACATCGCCGGCCAGGCGATCCGGGCCATCGATGAGTCCGACCTGATCCTCTTCGTCGTGGACGCCGCCGTGGGCGCCACCCCCGGCGACCTCGAGGTGGCCGAGCGCCTGCGGCGGTCGCACCGCCCGGTGATCGTGGTGGCCAACAAGTGCGACAACGCCGAGTCGGAGATGCGCGCGCAGGACCTCTGGGGCCTCGGGCTCGGCGAGGTGGTGACCGTCTCGGCCCTTCACGGGCGCAACATCGGCGACTTTCTCGACCTGCTGGTGGAGAGCCTCCCGGAGGTGGAGCCGCCCGATGAGTCGATCGCGCGCCTGCCGGCCTTCTGCATCATGGGGCGCCCGAACGTGGGCAAGAGCTCCATCCTCAACGCGCTGCTCGGCGAGGATCGCATGATCGTGCAGGACCTTCCCGGCACCACGCGCGACCCGGTGGACACCATCATCGAGTGGGACGGCCAGGAGATCGTGCTCATCGACACCGCCGGTCTTCGCCGGCGCGGGCGCATGCGCGAGCGCGTGGAGGTGTACAGCCAGCAGCGCGCGCTGGAATCGGCCGAGCGCTCGGACGTGGCGATCGTGGTTGCCGACGCCACCGAGGGCATCACCGAGGCCGACCTCGCCGCGTGCGACCAGGCCGCCCAGAACCACTGCGCCACGCTGCTGGTGCTCAACAAGTGGGACCTCGCGCAGCCCGACCTCACCGACCT
>SXGQ01466724.1_pt1 | contig 11469 bp, 9 predicted proteins | sample 3178371 | NCBI WGS metagenome assembly SXGQ01 (sample SAMN11356859, study PRJNA531348) | freshwater metagenome | isolation source: freshwater sample F1-20 | place: China: Fuxian Lake, Yuxi | collected 2017-12-25 | reverse complement strand
TACACCTTCGACGCCGGTCCGACGATCATCACCGCGCCCTATCTTTTCGAGGATCTGTGGCGTCTCTGCGGCAAGCGCCTCGCTGACGATGTCACCTTGCGTTCGATCGATCCGTTTTATGAAGTGCGCTTCGATGACGGTGACGTGTTCCGCTACACCTCGGACCTTGCGCTGATGCGTGAGCAGGTGGCGCGCATCGAGCCACGAGACGCCGCCGCGTTCGATCGGTTTCTCGCTCGCAGCCGTGACATCTATGAGGTCGCATTCCGAGATCTCGCCGAGCAGCCGTTCCACGAAATCGGCACGTTGTTGCGGGCCGCTCCCGACCTCGTTCGGCTCGGTGGATATCGCTCGGTTTATAGCGAAGTCAGTCGATTTTTCCGCAGCGATAAGTTGCGCACGCTGTTCAGCTTCCACCCGCTGTTGATTGGTGGTAACCCGTTTACCACCACTGCCTACTACTGCCTGATTGCGCATCTCGAGCGCAGTTATGGGGTGCACTACGCCGAAGGTGGCATGGGCTCTTTAGTGCGAGGCCTCGTCGGCTTGATCGAGGGGCAGGGTGGGCAGTTGCGTTACAACGCGCCGGTGGCGGAAATTCTCGTCAAGGCGGGTCGGGCTTGTGGTGTGAGACTCGAAAGCGGCGAGGTGATCGAATCGGACATTGTGGTCTCGAATGCGGACGTAGCGACGACCTATGGAAAATTATTGGGCTCCACGCCGCGCCGTCGTTGGACCGATGCGAAGCTCGCTCGCGCCGACTACTCCATGAGTCTATTCGTTTGGTACTTCGGCACTCGTCGACGCTACGACGATGTCTACCACCACACCATGGTTTTGGGTGCACGCTATCGTGAATTATTGAAGGATATCTTTGAGCGCAAGCATCTTGCCGAAGATTTCAGTTTGTATCTGCATCGTCCGAGCGCGAGTGATGCGAGCTTGGCGCCTCCCGGATGCGATTCGTTCTACGTCTTAGCTCCCGTGCCGCATCTGGATAGCGGCACGGACTGGCGGACGCAGGCCGAGCCGTACCGGGCGGCTGTGCAACGCCGTTTGGAGTCGACGGTGCTGCCGGGGCTTGGCGATGCATTGACCACCTCGCTGATGCTGACGCCGCTCGACTTTCGAGACCGGCTTGCCTCTGCGAAAGGCGCGGCGTTCGCGATGGAGCCGAAGCTCTTTCAAAGCGCATGGTTTCGCCCACACAACCGCAGCGAGGAAGTCGAGGGCCTGTATCTCGTGGGTGCCGGAACACACCCGGGCGCGGGTCTACCGGGCGTGGTGTCATCGGCAAACCTTCTCGACAAGATCGTGCCGGCGCCGTCTCGTCTTCGTTAGTCAGGGTCCCGTCAGTCTAGATCACGCAGCAGCGCTGCTGCGGCAAGTCGGCCCGATAGCGTCGCCATCGGCACACCGGGACCGGGATGCGCGCTGCCGCCGGCAAGGTAAAGCCCGCGGATGCGGGTGCGTGAATTGGGTCTCGCAAAGCTGGCGAAGGCACCGTGGTTGGCGGAACCATAAAGACTGCCGCCGGTGGCCGGGAACAATCGTTCGAAGTCCTGCGGTCGGGTGACGACACAGTCGGCGCGTTCTCGCGAGACGTCGAGGCCGTTCGCTGCGAGTTGATCAAAGACGCGTCGCTGCAGTGGCGGCAGCTCGTCATCGGTCACCCCGCGTTGGTCCCCGTCCGCCGGTGCGTTGACGAGGATCAAGAGTCGCTCGCTCTCGCCCGTCTGCAGTGGCGCACTCGCTTCACCCCGATCTTGGGCGCACAGGTAGATCGTGGGTCGATCCGTGATGCGGCGCCGTTCAAAGATATCCGAGAACTCTCGTGGATAGTCATCACCAAAGAAAACGTTGTGATGTGCGAGATCGAAGCCCTGGGTCGGAGCGTCGATACACCAGGTGACCGCCGAAAGCGCGCGATCTGTGCGAGCGCGGGTTTTGACGGCGATGCGAACCTCAGCACCGAGCAGTCCGTCAGCAAGCGCTTGCGTATCGCCGTTGAAGATCACCGAGTCGGCCGGAATGAAGTTACCATCGTGCAGCTGCACCCCGATGACTCGGCCGTCGCGCACCTCGATTCGTCGGGCTCCAGTGCCTAAACGGATGCTGGCGCCGCAGTGCCTCGCCAGCGTCGCGAGGGCCTCGGCGACTCGCCGCATACCGCCTTCGACCAGCCACACCCCGCATTGCTCAACGTGCGCGATCAGCATCAAGGTGGCCGGCGCTTGCAAAGGCGACGAGCCGACATAAGTCGAGTAGCGCGCGAACAGTTGTCGCAGTCTCGGGTCGCGAAAGTGGCTGCCAAGTGCAGCCCACAGGGTGAGCCACGGCGGTGTTCGCCACATGGCGAGCATGCCGGCGAAGCCGAGTTCGCGCATGAGGCCTGCCGCGCTCGGACGCGGCGCCATCATGAAGGGTTGGCGAAGGCTCTGGTGCAAGGCGCCGGCGCGATCCAGAAATTCACCAAAGCCTCTTGCGGCCGGTGCCCCGGCGAATTCGCCGATGGCCTCCATCGAGCGCTGGGCGTTTGCGTGGAGGTCGAGCACCTTGGAGCTGTGGCGCCAGACGTGTCTGGCGAGTAAATCGGCTGGAACCAATTTCAGGTGATCTTCCAGTCGACTGCCGGCATCGGCGAACAAAGATTCGAAAACGTGATGCAGGGTAAAGACGGTTGGACCGGCATCGATCGGACGGCCGCGCGGGGCGAGACTACGCAGTTTGCCGCCGACCGTTTCGGCACGCTCGACCAGCGTGACTTCGACACCGCGACGCGCCAGGTCGATGCTAGCGGCCAGACCGCCAACGCCGGCGCCGATCACGATCGTACGTTGGGACTTGCTCAAGCTTGCAGGGCGCGTTGTCGCGTGACAGCGTGTCGGTGGTAGAGGATCAGCGCGAGCCCGACGACGAGAGGAATCGACCACAAACCCGGATGCAGCGCGAGCGCTGGAATCGTGCGTACGGCGCCAAACGCGAAGAATGCGGTATAGACGGAAATTCCAGCACCCACCAGCGCCTTGATATGTTCCTTCAACCAATCGAGCCGCGCCGGTTGTGGTTTAAAGATGAACCAGAGATTGGTGGCAACCGTGGCGATACCGATGGCGGGCATACCAAGCATCAAAGGTTCGCCGATCCGTCGTGATTCGACTAGGCAGATGACGGAGGCGAGGACCAGCAGCAGCTGAAGGCCTAGGTTGCGCCATTCGCGATGCCCGCGATGATTCTCGCGGTGGTGGATGCAAGAGAGGCCATACCACGCGAGATTTACCGTGAGGATGGCGAGGCCAAGCATCATCCAGCCGAAAATCCCGCGCACCCACGGGGCGTTATCCAAGTGCGGGTGGGTGCCCTGCGGGTCGATCAGCGTGCAGATACTGATACCCACCGCTGCCGCGCCGGTCGCTAGCATGGTTCGGGTAAACACCTGCCCCCAGCGGCGGTGCAGGGGGCTGCCCTTACGGCCAAGTATCGGTATCCAGAATGCGACGAGGCCGAGGCTGCCGCAGAGGATATGCAGCACCACGAAGGCGTGAAACAGGGTGGTCACGGGGTCGGTCACCGGCGTCATGCTGCCGATGTCGTCGGCTAGTGTAAAGTAGGGTTGACGTATGTACTGTCCACCTAGACCGCAGCCGCTCGCGGCGCTGGTGTCTTTGCTGCGCACAATGGCGCGCGGTGACGGCGACCTGCTGAGTTTGTTGCCGGCCAAGGCCTACAAGGTCGAGACCGGTTGGCTAGGCTATTCGCGGCGCTCGATCCTCATCGTCAACGCTCCGGAATTGCTTCGAGACGTACTCACCGATCCGAGCGGCATCTATCCAAAGAACGATCTGATGGTCGGTGCGCTCGAGCCGTTGGTCGGCAATTCGATCTTCGTCTCGAGTGGCGCGATCTGGAAGCGCCAACGCCAGATGATCGACCCCGCCTTTTCGCACATGCGGCTAGGCAAAGCTTTCGTGTCGATGTCGGCGGCGGTCGATGATTATGAGCAGCATTTGGATGAACAGGCGGCGCGTGGGGAGGCGTTTTCGCTGGATCTGGCGATGAGTCACCTGACCGCAGACATCATTTGTCGCACCGTTTTCTCGACATCTTTGCAGTCGCGAACGGCCGTGGATGTATTCGAGGCATTTACGGTTTTTGAGCGAACGTGTGCACAGGTCGAGCTGAAGCGACTGATCTTCGACGAACCGTTCGCCAATATCCCGCAACATCCGGTGGTGCTCGAGGCTTGCGAGCGCATTCGACATCATCTCGGCGATCTGGTCGATACCCATCTGGGTGCGCGCGCCGGCAACTATGACGATATCGCCAGTGCCGTCATCGAGGCCCGCGACGTCGACACGGAGCAGGGATTCACTCGCAAGGAGTTGCTCGATCAACTCGGCGTGATGTTTCTAGCCGGTCACGAGACGACGGCGAGCGCGTTGATTTGGGCCTTCATGATCCTCTCGGTGCAGCCGGCGGCGATGGCGCGCGTGCGCAGCGAGGTCGAAGCGGTCGCCGGCGATGGCCCGATCAGTCTCGAGCAGGTCAGGCGGATGAGCTACGTGCGCAACGTCTTCAAAGAAACCTTGCGACTGTATCCGCCGATCACCTTTATTCCGCGAGTGGCAGCGGAGTCGGCGCAAATCGGGCGACACCGGGTCAAGCGCGGCGCCATGCTCATGATCGCGCCGTGGACCATTCATCGGCACCGGGATTATTGGCAACACCCGCACGCCTTCGATCCGGATCGATTCTCGCCGGAACGCGAGCATGAACTCGTGGCGGGGGCCTATCTGCCGTTCGGGCTCGGACCGCGAGTCTGTGTGGGTGCCGGGTTTGCGCAACTCGAGGCGAGTCTGATCCTCGCGCGGCTGTGCCGTCGTTATGACTTTCAAGTACACGATCTGCAACGTGTGCGACCCGTAGCCCGGTTGACGACGCGACCGGCCGAACAATTAAGGATGACCGTCACGAGGCGTTCATGACGACGGTGCTATTGACGCTCGGTCGACTTCCCAAAGCGCTCGAGTTGGCGCGCGCGCTGCAGTCGGCAGGTTGTCGAGTTCTCGTGGCAGAGCCGTTTGCACGCCATGTCGCTGGTGCGTCGCGTGCGGTCGCCCGCAGTTTTGTCGTACCGGCGCCGGCCGTTGATCGTGAGGGCTACCTGCGATCGCTCGCCGATATCGTCGCCAAAGAAAGCGTCGATGTGGTGTTGCCGGTCTCGGAGGAGATTCTGCACGTGGCGTCATTGCACGAGCGGCTGTCCGAGTCTGTCCGAGTCGCTTCGATGCCGCTGATTTCGTTGTTGTCGGTGTACGACAAGCAGGCTTTTATTGTGCGTTGTCGCGAGGCCGGTCTCGCGGCTCCCGAGACGCGATCGCTCGATCATCCATCGGCCGTTGAGCTCGCGCAAATCGGCCCGACCGTCGTCAAGCCGCGGCACTCGTGTTCGGGTCGCGGTGTGCAGTTCCTCGCGCGCGGCGTCGCGCTGCCGGCGCTCGATGAGCCTGCGATCGTTCAGTCGTTCGTCCCGGGGCAACTGCTCAGCACCTTCGGAGTTGCCCGGCACGGCTGCTTAAACTCCACGGTGGTGTATCGCGCCGCCGTTTTGCAGGGCACCGTTGCCGTGTGCTTCGAGCGTGTCGACGCGCCAGCGGCCGTGCTGGAGTGGGTCGAGCGTTTCGTCGCGCACACCGGTTTCGATGGCTTTGTATCATTCGATTTGATGCTCGATGCAAAGGGAGTGGTATGGGGCATCGAATGCAATCCACGTACAACCAGTGGGATCCACTTCGTGCACCCGGCGGACCTCGCCCGCAGCGTGCTGCAGCCCGATGATCCGCAGCCATGGCGGTTCAAGCCTAGGCGGCTTTTACAGCAGTTTTATCCATGTCTCACCGAAACGCAGGCCTCAATGTTCTCGGGGCGCTTCCGCAGCAATTTGAGAAATCTCCGGCGTGCCCGTGATGTCAGTTGGCGACTCGACGATCCCTGGCCGTTCGTCGGCATGCCTTGGACAGCTTGGCCTATCATCGAGCGCGCGATCAAAGAACGTTGTACCTTCGGCGAGGTGGCAATGCGTGATTTCGATTGGCGCGGGACAGCGGAGAGCCGCAGATGACAGCGAAGCTTGCGAGTGCCGAGGATCTCGAATCCTGCCGTGAGTCGATTCGCGTCGGCTCGAAGACCTTCCATGCAGCCTCGTTCCTGCTCCCCCAACGAGTGCGTGAGCCGGCGCTGGCACTCTATGCTTTTTGCCGTGAAGCGGATGACGCCATCGATCAATCGGACGATCCGCAGCGCGCATGGGTCGAACTGAACGAGCGTCTCGATCGTTTGTATCGGGGCGAGCCTATCGATCGCGCTGCCGACCGGGCCATGGCCGATGTGGTCACCGAGTTCCTCATCCCGCAGGCGGTTCCGGCCGCCTTGCTCGAGGGTTTTGCCTGGGACGCCGCTGGCCGGCGTTATGAGGACTTTCGCAGTCTGCAGGACTACGCAGTCCGAGTGGCAGGCACGGTAGGCATCATGATGTCACTGCTAATGGGAGTGCGTGCACCGTGGGCGTTGGCACGCGCGGCTGACTTGGGCATCGCGATGCAATTGTCCAATATCGCCCGAGACGTCGGTGAGGACGCTCGCATGGGGCGTGTCTATCTCCCGGAAGATTGGTTGCGTGAGGCGAACTCGTCACGTGAAGCGTTACTGGCCGCTCCGGTTTTCAGCCAGTCCTTCCGACAAGTCGTTGATCGACTGGTACATGCGGCAGAAACGCTATACGTGCGAGCTGCAGCCGGTGTCACCGAGCTACCGCCGGAATGTCGGCCGGCGATCCACGCGGCGCGCTTGATGTATGCCGAGATCGGGCGCGAAGTCATGCGCCGTTCGGGTGATTCCATCTCGCAACGTGCCGTGGTGTCGGGCCGACGCAAGGCACTCTTGCTCGCGAAAGCGATTTCCGTCACCGCAATCGCCAGCTCACCTCAACACAAGAGTTGGCCGGTGATGCCTGCGGCGGTTTTTTTGCTCGATGCGATCGCAACACATGATGCGGCGAAAGGAATCGTCCCGGATCCGACGGTTGCCGAGTCGATCTTGACCCGTGATTTGATGCGACTGCTCGGGGTCATCGAGCGGATCGAATCGCAGGAGCTGACAGGCCTAGAGCAGACGACGTGAGCGCGCTCGCGGCAGTCTGACCGGTAACAAGGCTCGCACCCATGATGTTGCGAAGCGGGTCAAAGAGACGCTTTCGTGAAAGCTCTCGACACGCTCTCCCTCGAGGGTCGTTTCAACCAAAGATCGCGAGTAAAACGGCGCGCTCTCCAGCGTCTCGATCACCCTAGGTCGGGCGCCATGATCGCAGCGGGTGTGGCGCTCGATGCCCCACAGCGTACTTGGCATCCGCTGGATCGGCGGTTTCGATCCGGCGTGCACGCTGCCGTCTGCCGCAAATTCCAGTGACCACGAGCGGTTGGGGTGCCCCGCTGCGCCGACCGTGTCATACAGCACGCGTGAACTGCTCAACCCATCTCTGCTCGACCCATGGCTGCGCGACCAGTTCCAAGCGTCAAAGTCGTCTTCGAGCGGAGCCGAACCCTGATTTGCATCGAGGTAGGCTGCGCCGTGCCATCGGAGAGCCGGCGCCTCGAACCGAACGCTGATTCGCGCGAGCGGTGCGATCGGCCACCACAGGTGGCGGGCCGCGGCGTCGAGCGGATAAGGAGTGGCGTGTCGGACGCTGGGCGTGACTCGAATCTGACCACGCAGCGTTTGCGGCCACGGTGAGGTTCTCTCATCCACGTCGATCTGCAGGGCGTCGCCCTCCCAAGTGACGCGACTCGGACCGATACTCAACTGATGTGAATGACGCGTCACCGCAGCGGCATCGCGCTCGGTCATAGCCCAGCGACGCCCTTGTCCGCGATAGAGCACCACATTGAGCGCGGAGTGCTGCACCGGATCGACGAGGCCGTGCCGTCGAGCGCGGGCATACCAAGGCGAGAAGACGCAGCCGAGCATCGCGATGACGGTGAGGCCGTACCGGCCGCAGTCGCTCAGGGCATCGAGATACCACCAGGCATAGCCATTCGGTGCGAGCGACGCCGCAAAGTCCGGGCCGGTTTGACTCACCACCGGGTGGTGTCTATATTCCATGACACCATAGTGTGACAATCTGAGCTGACATTCGCCAGCAATCAGGTTTCCCACGCCGTTTGCTGCGCAGGCGCAGGCATGAAACAGGTGCAGGTATGAAAAACGCGTCCGGGTCCAGAATCGAGCAAGCCCTCGAAGTGGCGGTCGAGTCGTGTGAGTCGCTCGGTTGCCCGCCGCGTCTGGCCGCCGCTATTCGCTACGCTGTTTTTCCGGGTGGCGCGCGGATTCGTCCGCGGCTGTGCCTCGCGATCGCCGCAGGCTGTGGTGAGGCGCAATCGGCGCTCGCTGAGGCGACCGCCGCTTCCATCGAGTTGCTGCACTGCGCGTCGTTGGTCCACGACGATTTGCCGTGTTTCGATGACGCTGAATTTCGTCGCAATCGACCTTCGGTGCATCGTGCGTTCGATGAACGGATCGCGTTGCTCGTCGGTGATGCGCTGATTGTGCTCGCCTTCCAAAACGTTGCGCGGGCGTATGCTCAGCATCCGGCGCGTTTGCAGGGTGTGGTACTGGCGCTTGCGCGTGCGGCGGGCGCGCCCGGTGGCATCGTCGCGGGGCAGGCTTGGGAGTGCGAGGAGACGACGCCGCTCGAGGAGTATCGTCGTCTCAAGACCGGTGCGTTATTTGTGGCCGCGACCGTGGGCGGTGCGCTCTCGGCGGGCGTCGATCCGACGCCATGGCGTGAGCTCGGTGAGCGACTCGGCGAGGCCTATCAGGTTGCCGATGATATCCGTGACGTACTCGGCACCGATGTCGAGTTGGGTAAGCCCGCGCATCGCGATGCCGAGCTGCTGCGCCCAAGCTGTGTCAACGAATTGGGAGTCGCCGGCGCCGTCGCCCATTTTGAAGCCTTGATTCGCGCGGCCAACGAATGCATCCCCGACTGTCCCGGCGCCGAATTCTTGCGCGATTTGCTCGATCTCGAAGCACAGCGATTGTTGCCCGCCGCGCTCCTTGAGCGCGTGGCCGCTTGATCAGCGGATCTACGGGCGTCGCTAAAGGCAAGAGGGAGTGCAACTACCGGGTTGGCTGCGGAATCGTTGGCGTCGTTGGCGCAACGCGAAACTGCTGGATCCCCTCGTTCAAAGAAAACTATCCGGCTTTTGGCTGACTCGTCGGCGTGCGCGGCGCGAGGCTGCCGAGACGTTTGATCTGGTTGCCGGTTTCGTCTACTCGCAGGTGTTACTCGCCTGTCATCGCTTGGGCGTGCTTACGCAGTTGCGCGATGGTCCCATGCCGCATTCTCAATTGTTGTCGAACCTCGAGCTGCCACCAGCGGCAGGGCTCACCTTGCTTCGAGCCGCCGCGGCGCTGGATTTGCTCGAGAGCGACGAGTCGAATGCTGATGAAGTCACCTGGTGGTTAGGCGTCAAAGGAGCTGCTCTGCTCGGCAATGCCGGCGCACTCGCCATGATCGAGCATCACGCCGTGCTCTACCGTGATCTCGTCGATCCGGTGGCCTTGTTGCGTGCGCCACGCGGGAGCAGCGAGCTTGCGCAGTACTGGCCCTATGCCACAGCGGATGCACCCGCGCGTGCCGCACCGCAGCAGATTGGCGCCTACACCACGTTGATGGCGGCCTCTCAGGGGCTCGTCGCCGACGAAATCCTCGACGCCTACGATTTCAGCCGACATCGCCGCATCCTCGAGATTGGTGGTGGTGACGGTACTTTTCTTCGACATGTGCGCGCGCGTGCGCCACAGGCGCAACTCGTGCTCTTCGATCTGCCCGCAGTCGCGGCCGAGGCGGGGCGGCGCTTCGCCGCGGCGAGCGGTGTCGAGTGTGTAGGCGGTGACTTTGCGCGCGATGCACTGCCGAGCGGCGCGGATCTCATCACCCTGGTGCGCATCCTGCACGATCACGACGACGAGCTTGCGAAGTCCTTGTTACATCGCGCGGCAGCCGCGCTCACACCGGGTGGCTGCTTGCTCGTTGCAGAGCCGCTCGCGGGTACGCCGCGGGCCATGCGCATGGGGAACGCTTATTTCGGGTTGTACCTCTGGGCGATGGGCAGTGGGCGGGCGCGAACGGCCGAAGAATTGAGCGCTTGGTTGCGCGATGCGGGACTCATCGAGATCGAGGAGCGGGCGACCCGAATTCCCCTGCAAACCCGTTTGATCGTCGCTCGTCGGGCCCGTTGAGGCGGCAGTCCATCCGGTGTCTCCGCCCGCGAGATTTCCGAGTGTCTTTAATAGTTGACACTTTAAAGCGTAAGCGTAGACTGACACTTGGATCGTCAGGCCTAAGGAGCCTGCATGGCACAGGGATGGAAAACACTCGCCGTGGTAATCGAGGGGCCGGAGCGCTTGGCGCTCAATCGGCTGTCCCTAGCAGCGCCTGCGCCCGATGAGATCCTCGTCGATATCGAATGGAGTGGTATCAGCACCGGAACCGAGCGTTTGCTCTGGTCGGGACGGATGCCACCTTTTCCCGGTATGGGGTATCCCCTTGTTCCGGGGTACGAGTCCGTCGGCCGGATTCGGGAATTGGGCGCCGCCGTGACCGGGTTTACGGTCGGCCAGCGGGTTTTCGTGCCCGGCGCTCGCTGTTTCGGCGACGTCCGCGGATTGTTTGGTGGTGCGGCATCGCAGCTGGTGGTGCCCGCAGTGCGGGTCACCGCGGTCGACGATGCCTTGGGTGAACGGGCGGTGCTGCTCGCGCTGGCGGCGACGGCGTATCACGCGCTCGCCCATCCGGCGGCCATACCGGCGGATCTGATCGTAGGCCACGGGGTGCTCGGTCGCCTGCTAGCGCGGATCACGATGGCGCTTGGTGGTCCCGCGCCGATCGTGTGGGAGCGCGACGAACGTCGTCGTCAAGGCGCGACGGATTACACGGTCATCGATCCCGCGACAGACCAACACCGTCGTTATCGGTCCGTTTACGACGTCAGTGGCGATTCGCGGATTATCGATTCTTTGCTCGGCGTTCTCGCGCCGGGTGGTGAGGTGGTTCTCGCCGGTTTTTACACCGAAGCCATGCAGTTCGACTTCACGACTGCCTTCATGCGCGAAGCACGCATCCGTGTTGCGGCTGAGTGGAAAGAGCCCGACCTGAAGGCCGTGATCGCCTTGCTCGAGCGCGGCGCTTTGTCCCTCGATGGACTCATCACGCATCGGCGCGACGCGCAGTCCGCCGATGCCGCATATCGTCAGGCTTTTGGCGATCCGGATTGTCTCAAAATGGTTCTCGACTGGAGGCACGCAGCATGACCCCGCCCGGCGACACGGTCTCCATTCCAGTTGAAAAGCTCAAGCGTAGTCTGCGGGCCGAGGCTGCGATCGCGCCGCCGTCGGTGACGCCGACACCCG
>SXGQ01345939.1_pt1 | contig 11470 bp, 10 predicted proteins | sample 3178371 | NCBI WGS metagenome assembly SXGQ01 (sample SAMN11356859, study PRJNA531348) | freshwater metagenome | isolation source: freshwater sample F1-20 | place: China: Fuxian Lake, Yuxi | collected 2017-12-25 | reverse complement strand
TTCTCCGGCCTGAAGATGAAGCTGATCGCCTCCATCGTGGCGATCTCGGGCATCCAGCTACTCAAGTCGTTCATGAACATCGGCAAGCCCGGCTATCCGCTGGACGAAGCGGAGATGCTGTGGGGCGTGACGATCCACCTGACCTTCGTGGTCTCGGGCGTGCTGCTGGCCCTCATGGACTGGCTGTCGGCGAAGACCGACAAGCATTAGGCGAGTGGCGCTGCCGCTCGGCTCACGGAGCCTCGCTGCTTGAGCGCATGTTGGGCGCGCTTAGGACCTCGTTAACCTCGCCGCCCCAAGGCTGACTCAAACGTCGCCGACCCTGACGGGACGCCGAGGGGGGGCGACGACGACTGATCCCCGGGGACCCATCCATGCACCGCCGCCAGCTGATCCAGACCGGCTTCGCCGCAGCGACCGCCACCGCCCTTTCGGCCTGCGCCACCCAGCCGCGCCAGCCGGTCGAACCGGCCTATCCGATCGCATCCGACACCAACGCTCCGGCCTATACCGCCGACGAACTGGTGGCGGCCGGCTCGCGCGAGCTGGGCATCGCGGCCGAGGCGATGGGGGCCGCCATCGAGCGCATCTTCGCCGACCAGGGCGATCGCCCCACCGCCTACATTGCGGGCGAGGAGGGCGCCGGTGCCGCCGTCGTCGGCCTGCGCTACGGCCGCGGCGCCCTGCACATGAAGGACATGAGCGCCTCCATCGAGGTGTTCTGGCAGGGCATTTCGGTGGGCTGGGACGTCGGCGGGACTGCGTCGCGCGTCTTTACCCTGGTCTACGGGCTCTACAATCCCGATGCGATCTACCGGCGGTACCCCGGCGTCGAGGGCTCGGCCTATCTGGTCGGCGGCGTGGGCGTGAACTACCAGCGTGCCGACGGCATCGTCCTGGCCCCCGTGCGGACGGGCGTCGGCCTGCGTCTGGGCGCCAATGTCGGGACGATGGCCTACAGCCGTCAGAGGAACCTGCTGCCCTTCTGAGGACGGTCCTGCATGGCCCGTTGACACCGAGCCTTCGGCCCCTCTATGTCGCGCGCTCCTGTCGCCGATGGCGCGGGGCCGTAGCTCAGTTGGTAGAGCGCGTCGTTCGCAATGACGAGGTCAGGGGTTCGACTCCCCTCGGCTCCACCATCCCTTATCAGACAATGACTTAGGTCGCCCGGAGCAGCGCTGCTACACGCGCTTGCTACACGAGGCTCCATGTCACAGCACCCGCACGTCATCCGGCGCGGTGGTTCCTACAGTTTTCGGATCCGGGTTCCGGAGCGCTTCAGAGCAGTCCTGGGGCGCAAGGAGCTGTGGAGGTCTCTGGGGACGGGCGAGCTGAACATCGCCCGCCAGCGGTCCTTTTTAGCCCTCCTATTGACCCAGCAGCTCTGGGAGGATTTGGAAGCGGCGATGTCCAGTTCGCCTACGCCGCCCTCGCCTCTCCAGATCCAGAAGCTGATCAACGGGTGGCTGAAGGCAGAGCTGGAGCGGGACGGCATCCTGCGCCGCAGGAACGAGCCGGACCGCGAAGGTGAATGGTTTGCCGGGGTCATCATGGAGCGGACTCCAGACGGCATGCCGGACCGACTGATCGAAACGCTCAACGAGACCCAGCTGGACGAGCTGAGCCAGCTTGATCCTGCCAAACGCCAGGAGCGATGCGGACCTCCGCGATTTCTCCTGACCGACGTGACCAACGCTCACCTTGAGCGCTTCGCCAGGCACAAGGTCTACGAGGCGAGCGCCAGGCGGTTCGCCACAGCCGACACCTCGATTGCGTCAAGTCACGCGGAAGAGCTGTTTGCCGCCGCTGGTCTTGTGGTGCCTCGTGACAGCGACGCCTTCGATGTGGCGAGCCGTCTGATGGCGCGGGCTCACCGCGACCTCCTTCGGGCGGTGGAAAAACGTGACCTTGTCGTCTGGCGTCCCGTCCTTGATGACGACCCTGCTCAAGATCTCCTCGACAAGGTGAAGGAGGACGCCTCTGAGCCAGCACCGACAGCGAGGGTCGAGACCGCGCCCGTCGCCCCCTTGTCACGGCGAGCGGGTCTGCTCTTCTCCGAGGCTGTCAAGGAGGCCCTGCTCGCCATCAGCCGGACCGAAACTTTCAAGCCCAAGCGGCGTGACGATGACCAGACCGCCATCGACCCCTTCATCGACTGGTTTGGGCGCGATCCGTCTCTCGGGGAGATCACCTCCCAGATCGCGGGCGACTACCAGGTCGCTCTGGGCGGATACCCCACCAACGCACGGAAGCGACCCGCCTATCGAGACGTCGGCTCCTTTGCAGCGCGACACGCCAAGGCTACCGAACTGGACGATCCGGCTACGCTTGGTCCGGTGACGATCAACGGAAAGTATCTGACGCCGCTACGTCGCATCTACGCCTGGCATGAAAAGGCGGGCTCCGAGCTCAAGAACCCGTTCGACGGCATCGCTGCGCAAAAGCCCCGGAAGATCGACCTGCGCAAGAAGCGTCGCGACTACACCATGACGGAGGTGCAGCGCTTCTTCGATCTGCCCGCGTTCACCGGCGCGAAGTCCCTGCATGGATATGGATCGACGACGCCCGGGGACAAGCGCATCCGCGACTATCGGTTCTGGGTGCCGTTGATCTGCTTCTTCTCAGGCATGCGGCTGAACGAGGCGTGCGGGTTGGCGATGGCTGACGTGAAGGAGGAAGGCGGCATCATCTTCTTCCACGTCCGGGACGACTTCGAGGACCAGAGCGTCAAGGGCAACGCCTCGCGCCGCAAGGTTCCGCTCCATCGTCAGCTGATCGAGCTGGGCCTGGTCGATCAGATCAAGGTCTGGAAAGCGGAAGGTCGAGAGCGATTGTTCCCCGAGCTCGTTGCGGGCTCGACAGGATACTACAGCCACGGGCCGTCCAAACTGTTCAACAAGTGGACCAGGCATATTGCCGATAAGGATCCTGACGATCCTGGACGTCTGGTGTTCCATTGCTCGCGGCACACCGTCGTCACCCGTCTGCGGGCCGCCAAGGTGCGGCAGGACATTTCCCAAGAGATCGTAGGACACGAGCAGGGCGACGTTCACTCGGGGTATGGTCACGTCGATGTCCCGACCCTGAAAGAGCACATCGACATGATCGAGTATCCTGGGCTGTATCTCGGAAAGCTGATGTCGAAGTCCTAGGGGCAAACGAGATTGAGCAACCCTGGTGGAGTCCATCAGCCGAGGGAGGGGTTGCTCGCCTTATGCCCGGCGTTGAGCCGCTCCTGGCTGCCTGGATCGGAGATTGTGCGCGTGAATGGATCAAAGATTTGGGCTGCAAGAACCTATAATCAAGAACGTCAAAGATTTGGTCGTTTTCCAAAACGACGAGGCTCAAGTTGACGCTTTCTTTCAGGCTCGGCGTTGGCCGTAGGCTGTGACCTGCCCGCTGCGCAAGCGGCACTAATCCGTTGATTAGTTTCAGGAAATATACCTGCCTCGCCCATTTGAAAAGCAGAATCAGCGTGTTATATATGGATGGTCCCGGCGGCGGGGCTCGAACCCGCAAGATTGTCACATCACACGTTCCTAACGTGCCGCGTTTACCAGTTTCGCCACACCGGGATTGCTAGGGGTTTTGGGTTTTGCCCACCGGACAGGTCGAGAGGTCTGAACTCTCTCCTGTCCGGCCCGACCTCGGGCATCATCCGACCGCCAGTCGGTTTTCAAGGGCGGTCGGGCTATCTGGGGGGCGGCGGGCGCACTTCGCATCTCCTTTTTCTTCGCGGTTAGTCGGCGGCGGGGGTGTTGGCCCCCGTTGCTCCGCCGAGATCCAAAACGCCGTCGTCTATGTCTTCCATTGGGGGACGCGGTTCATTTCGTAGCCACCAAACAGAACTGCGGCCCCAACGGGTGGAAATGAAACGGTCATCCTTGGACAAGGTGCTAGACACATTGATCAGAGGGTCTTGCCCTCCGACCTTCGCGCCCTTGGATTTGATGCCGTCAACAACCTCCTGAGTCGTGAGCGCTCTCCCCGCCTCCCTGATGACTTGTTCCGCTGCGTCGCCCTGGGATGGTCGATTCAGCTTGAGGCGCTGCTGACGAGGACGTTCAGGATCAAACGTGCGCTTGATATTGCCCCCAACCGCCGACCCGCGCAGGGCATCAAGCATGTTAGACGCCATGACCCAATCGCGGTATTCCGGAAGCCTATGAAGGCGTTCACGCAGGGCGGCTTCTAGGGCTTCCGCGTGCGCAATGGGCGACTGGCTGGACATGGCTAACTCCTTGAGCCTTGCCATATAGAGGGTGGGAATGGTTTTGCAAGTCGGCTCCGCCGAAGAAAACCAAAGTGGCGACGAGCGATGGTCGCGCGACCTCAAACCCATTCAAACCGGAGGCGACCCTTCAGCGTCGTTTCAAAGTAGCTTTGCCTTGTCGCTCGGTATGGAGTGGTCGCCTTCCGGCGGGTCCTTTGCCTTCTTGAGCCATCGCGCACATCGGACAATGTCATCAATCTTGTCCGAGACCTGAACCCGTGAATCGCGGTGTATCGTTCAGCTATGGCTCTGCGAGACGTCCCAACCTCCTCTGCGCCTCCAGGCGGGATTCTGATTGCATCGGCGCCGATCGCCAGGTGAGCCGGGGTCTAATGTCTACCGAGACATAAATCGCGGCTGCCAGATCGCCGTCAAAGTGATTGGGTTTACCCTAGGTCGACCTGTCGGGCAGGTGTATCGTTTGGTTCAACGACCATTGAAACAAATGTAAAATGTCGAAGCGATACATCGCATACTATCGATGCAGCACTCGCAAGCAGGGACAGTCTGGCCTCGGACTAGAGGCTCAACGCAGTGCGGTTGAGCGTTTCATCTGTGACGGCAATCTGATCGCAGAGTTCGAGGAAGTTGAAAGCGGCAATCGCGCGGACCGTCCCGCACTTGAAGCAGCCCTTCGCGAATGCCGCCTGAGGGGTGCGACGCTAGTCATCGCGAAGCTGGACCGACTGTCCCGGAGCGTGTCGTTCATCGCCCGGCTCATGGAAGAGGGGGCAGATTTCGTTGCAGTGGATATGCCATCTGCCAACCGCTTTACCCTACACATAATGGCGGCGATGGCCGAGCAGGAGCGGGAGATGATTTCGCACCGGACCAAGGCCGCCCTTTCGGCAGCCCGAGATCGGGGCGTCGTTCTGGGCGGAAGACGCGGCGCGTGCAGGATTGAGGACTACTCCGGTGCCGGAAGGGTTCGTTCGGCGGAGGTCCGCCGTTCTGCTGCCCAAGCGCGCGCGAAGGAGTTTCTTTCGATTGTGGAAGATATTCGGATGACGGGCGTCACCAGCTTGCGCGGCATCGCGCGGGAAATGAACACACGCTCAATAGGCGCTCCCCGAGGTGGTTCGTGGTCTCCGGTGCAGATTGCGAGACTTGCCGAACGGGCAAGATCGGGTAGCGCCTCGACATAGCCGGATCGCAGCGCGGCTCCTTCGCGGTTACCCGAGCGCCCACCGGATCTGGACCGTCATCTGCGTAGCCAAGTCCGACGCCTTGGGGCGATAACGGAGGCAATATGTATTCCTAGCAAGTCGATCTTGACTATTGAAAATCTTGTGTCATTCGCAGGCGCGCTCAGGCGTCTCCAAGGACACCTCCGGTGCTCACGCCCGCGCTCTTGTATCCCCGTTTCATTATATTGAGATTTAGAGAACTTCGCCTGTCGGCGAAGGGGCGATGAGCATTCGCCTGGGCCGCGCAAGCGCGGCTGTTCCAGGCTCACGCCCATCGCGCTTCTCTTGATCTCCGGATTGACAGAACAGGCGGATTTCCATAGACTGTCTACGTGCCTTGATACTTTCAGGTGCACGGCTACCTCAACCGGTTTCGACCGGCGTCTGGTCCCCGGGGGCCAGCATTCTAACTACCGGACTTGACCACGTCCGGCTCTTGGACTCCCCCCCTTAAAACAATGACTAAGAAAGCCCTTCGGCGCGCGAAAGCGCGCCATGCTCTATCGCGGCCCGCGATCATCAGCGCACTCAACACCATCGAGGAACTTGACTGGGACATCGGATCGGACGACCCAGCCAGCGGCCCCTACTTTTTGCTTCCCGGTCACGAACTGAAACCTTGGTTGCCCGAGGCTCCGACAAGGGCTTATCGAGACATTGCCCGCCAGGTTGTTGTGGAAGCGCTGGAGCAGCTTTGCTCTCGGCTCTCGCCTTTCTCCGTCCGCAGGACGCTCGGTGGCTCTCCCTGGGAAGCGCCCACCGATGACGACCATTACCAACGGATGGGTCATCTGCGAGCGCGGCTAATGCGGAGTCTCCGCGACGCATTCAGGTCAGACGGCGTGTCGGGCCTCATTGCTCTGGCCGAGAACCGAAGTGTTGACGATGTGATTGCGGAGCGCACTGTCTCTGCCCCCTTGGCGCATGAAGACCTGGAGAGGTTGCTGGCAGATTTCGAGGCCGAGGTATTCGTCGAGGGGGATGCGCTCGCTGACGACCTTGCTGATCAGAATGTCCCGTCCGCCAAGTCGCTCAAGAAGGCGGCAGCGTCGATCAGAAGCGTATCTTGGGAAGTAGTCCTGACTAGGGCTGGCCGCTGGACAGTCCGTGGCGGACGGGCGTTCAACGACGCGCTGAAGGCAAAAGAAGGTGCCGACGAGCGGTCTGTAGCCCAGACATTGGTGGCGAGGGCTGTGCGGTATTTGGTGCCGCGTTGGACGCAGCAGATCAACGGGTTGAAGGCGGGATCTTGCCGGTTCGAAAGTGATCGGGCAGTCCACACGCTGATCTGCGACCACATCGCGGATGCCGTGAGGAATGACGGTTACGGAGGTCTGGGGCGACTTATTGCAACTCACCGTTAGGCGGGTCGTAGGAGCGGGTCGATCCTGCTCCTACGGCACCCTCCTGAACCAGTTATCGCACCCCTACGCCGATCTTTTTGTATGACCCACCTACAGCCTGAAGCGGGTCAACCTCACCGCGTCGATGACGGACCGAAAGCTGATCGCATCTACCGGCGAGGTTCGAGACGCAGCACGCGGTTCATGGGACCAACTACGGAGTCGATTGACTAGAGCGTGACCCTCATGACGGATCGGAAGTCCTAGAGATTTCGTTGATCTGCTGACCCGGGTCGGCAATGTCCCAACAGGCCAAATCAAGGTCCCTTATATAGGTATCGTCCCTGACTGCATGTTGACACGCCTTTTACACTCCCAGACGGCGTTCTAAGCACACAAGCCCCCACAACATCGAGATGCTACGTCGTGCGGCACTCTTGTTCCTGTCCTTGCGGGCGTAGTCCGCAGGCATAAGAACTTCAGGGTGGATTACGATGTTCGCATTTTGTTCGGGTGACCAGTTCTGTGTTGCATGGTTGAGATGGCTTTGCCCTTAGGGTCACGACCCCGCGCGACCCAAAATCGCCTCCAGGCTCTTCAGAGTGTGTCCCATGCCCGTCGTCCTGCCCGTGATGATCGCGCTCTCGCTGATCCCCCAGGAGATGACCTCCGCACGGCCCGGTGACATGTTCGATCACCGCGTGGTTGTCGCCTTCGCAGATGAAGATGTCGCCAGCGCTGTCGATTGGTGGGTGGATCGTCCGGACGGCATCCGCCTCGCGTGGGTCTACACGGTGCATCGAGGCGGCACGCCTGACACAAACTGGACTACACCAGCCTACAACTGGGATGCAGCCCAGTTCGATTGCGAGGCTCGTGGGATCCGGACATCCATATGGAGGCTCTATCGGAGCAACGGTGACCCCCTGGTCCGAAACTATGGTCCAGAAGAGCCGTTCGAGGACGTCGACACTGACCCCCGAAAACTGGCGCTATGGTCAGCAGCCTGCACGAATGATGTCCGCCCCGTCTACCGGGACTGGTTCCACTTCATGGAAGCCTATGGGCTGAATGACGGGCGTGAGCCTCGTGTGCCGCCGGGACCTCCGTTCCCCTAGCCATGGGGATCACGCTCATGTCCGGCAGATCGGCTCTTCGCGGTTGAACCGATCCCAGACCACTGCCTTACCGCTCCGGACCATGGCGCAGTTGATCTCTTGGTTCTCCGGCGTCCAGCAGATTGCGGTGACGCGGTCGTAGCTTTGGCCTGTCTGCGAACAAGAGAGCGATTTTCCGCTCGCAAGGCTCTGCAGCTCAGCATGGGCCGACGCCCCGGACGCATCTGGACAAGGGTGCCCGGTCGGGCAAGTCTCATCCATTTCGCGCGCGGCAATGGCATGGAGCCGGATCCTCACCCCATCAGAGCACCGGAGGGTATCGCCGTCGGTGATCGAAGTTACCCGGCAGGAAAAGCGGTCATCGGGCTGAGAGGTGCCATCGACCTCGCTCTCTAAGTCCGGTGTCGGTGTGACTTCGACGCCTTCAGGTGGATCTAGCGACGGAAGCGTGACTATGGGCGAGTTGGACGTGATACTGGGCCACCAGTAGGTCAGCCCGAACGCGCCAATCGCAGTCGCAATGACGACCAGGGCGAAGCTCGGCGGTTTTGCTCTCCGGCGACGGTTGAACCAGGTTCCTGCCATAGGTTCATAATGCAGGAGCAACCTTAAGAGCGGCTTGATCGATCTGCATGGGCTCAATGATGGGCGTGAGCCCCGTGTGCCGCCGCGACCGAGGTTTCCCTAGGTCGCCAGCGAGGTGGAGAGCGCTGTCACACAGGAAATGTGACGGTGACCACCAGCCCCGTAGGCAGCCACTCGCGGGAAACAGCGCCCTTGATCTGCTGCATGACCGTTGCCTGAAGGGTCGAACCGAAGCCCTCGCGCGCAGGCGCGGTCACGGGCGGACCTCCCGTCTCACGCCAGATGAGACGAACCTCCCCGTTCTCGACCTCCCAGCTGACCGACACTTTCCCCTCGGGCGTCCGGCAGGCACCGTATTTGTTGGCGTTCGTCGCAAGCTCGTGGAGCAGCAGGCTGAGGGGCTGAACGTGGTCCACCGAAAGCTCGACCTCGGGACCGCCGTGGAGGAAGATCTGGTGCGGCGTGCAGAGGGCGCACAGTTCGTCGACGACCACATTTCGGAGACTGCCGCCCTTCCATTCCCTGTCCGCTAGCGCGGTCTGAGCGCGGGCAAGCGTGCTGAGCCGGCCTGCAAGGATCCGCTTGTAGGAGGGCAGATCCTCGGCGCTGGTCAATGTCAGCAACGAGTGGACGATCGCCAGAATGTTGCGCGACCGATGGTCGACCTCGCGCATGAGCAGCTCGCGGACCTTCTTGTCTCGGAGCTCCTCGGTAATGTCGCGGACTTCGATGATGGTTCCGATCACGGCTCCACTGTCGTCCTGCAAAGGACTGGCCGTGAACGCCACCGGGTAGAACGTGCCGTCCTTATGAACAAAGACCTCTTCACCCTGCGTGCCCGCCTTCTCCGGGAAGGCGCGATCAATGGCGCACTCGGAGATCGGGAACGGCGACCCGTCGGGATGGGTGTGGTGGATCACGTCATGGAGCGGTCGGCCTGCCGTCTCGGCAAGCGTGTAGCCGGTCAACGCCTCGGCAGCCCGGTTCATGAAGGTGCAGTGCTGTCTCTCGTCCATGACGAAGACCGCCATGGTCGTGTTGTCGAGGATGACATCGAGCTTGCTGGATAAGGCCCGCAGGTCGGCCTCCACCTGAAGGCGCTGAGTGATGTCCTGGATAGCGGCGTAGAAGACCCGATCACCCTCCTCGACGAAGAGCTGAAGCCGGACGTCCACATCGTATTCCGTGCCGTCCTTGCGTCGGTGAACGGTCTGGAAGTCGAGGCGCGCGATTGACCCGTTCACGAGCGGCTCGATCAGCTCCTGGAAACCCGATGGCGAGATCCGAGGCTTCAGGTCCCACGGCGTCAGAAGGCTCAGCTCTTCGATGGAGTAGCCGAGGTTGTCGCGTGCGCCCTTGTTGACCAGCCGAAAGCGAAAATCGTCCGCCGAGAAGACGTAAACCTCGCTCGCCGCCTCTTCGACGATCCGGCCCAGGCGAGCCATCGACAAACTGAAGCCAGTCATCGCGCGATCACTCCAAGGCTACGCCACAAGAATAGCTGGGCAGCGCCATTCTGCATTTCGACTGCCGGATAGCACATGCCTCTCCGTCAGGCTCCAAAGACGCCGCAGCGACCGGAGCGCTCCCGGTAGGTGAGGGAACGCCCCTGCCGCTTTGATGACCGCAGTGTCAGCGCAGGCTCAGGGTCGCGGCAACCGCACAGTGATCACTCAACGGCTCACCGGCGAAGGTCCGCTCCTCGAAGCCCTGGAGATCGGCGGTGGCCTCGCGATCCAGGACGATGAAATCGATGAAGTCGCGATAGCGCGGATTGCACTGGGCAGATCGGTCGCCCGAGGCCAGGGCGAGGTCAGCGTTCGGCGGCGAAGCGTCGTCCCACTCTGACCAGACTGCATCGTTGGTCATGGTCAGGCGACGGTTGAAGTCGCCCATCACCGCAAACCGCACACCCTCAGAGGCGCGCTGGTCGATCCACCGCTCGACGACCGGCACTTGCTGGAAGAGGACCGGGCAGGCTTCGTTGGTGTTTCCGGAGCTGCATCCGGATTTCAGATGAACCGACAGGACCCGCACGGGCTCGCCGTCGCGAGGACGAACGATGAGGTCAACGCCAGACCGAAGGTCGGGGTCGCCAAGCTGCAGATCGGTGAAGTCGGGCAAGCGCTCGAAGGGGACGTCGTTGCGGACCGCGAACCCGGTCCGCTGAGCGTTGAGGGTCAGCCCCTCCTGCCCTCGGCACTCGCTCCGGCGGTTGGACCCCGCCCGCTGCTCAATCACGACGGTATAGATCGCAGGATCGAACACCCGCTCTGCGGCGGCTTTCGACTCGACTTCCTGGAAGGCGATGACGTCCGCGTCCAGGCCAGCCACATAGTCCCGCAGGGCCGCATAGTCGCTGTCCGTGCGGGGGCGACAACCCGAACCGTTAGCCTCGGCGAGATGCTCGATGTTCCACGCTGCCAACCGGACGGTCGAACTTGACGAGGGCTGACCGGTTGGGCTGAGCGTGCCGGTGCAGGCGGTGGTCAGCAGGGCGAGGGCGGCGACGAGAGGAAGGGTCTTCATGTCTTGAGATAGAGCACAGCGGCTGACTCGCTGAAACCGGTCTTCAACCCTGACCGCCAGCGCGTCCTTTGTTGGTTTGCGGGAGATCTATTGGAGGGCCGAGGGGACGACCCGACTGGGCGCTCCGTCAGATCGTCTGAAGCGTCCGTGAGAGCACGAGGTCATCCCGAGGTGGACAAGCTTGACTTTGACCGGGCGATTCGCGCTCGCGAGGCGATTGCGATACATTCATATTTGTGAACGGTTGGAACAAACCGGCGCATCAAAGGGGAGGCTGTCAAGCGGCTCACAAGCCACGGGAGATCGCCGTGACATATCTGTGCTTCATCGAGACCCAGACCTCATCTGTGCCGCACATGGAAGCCTTGGACGCCGACACCCTCGAGGAGGCTCAGGCCGCAGCCCATCGCATGATCGGCGAGCACAGGGCACCCG
>SXGQ01850344.1_pt1 | contig 11471 bp, 10 predicted proteins | sample 3178371 | NCBI WGS metagenome assembly SXGQ01 (sample SAMN11356859, study PRJNA531348) | freshwater metagenome | isolation source: freshwater sample F1-20 | place: China: Fuxian Lake, Yuxi | collected 2017-12-25 | reverse complement strand
GCAAAATGTCCAAAAACATTTTCCGATACACTTGACAACATAGCTGAAATTTCGGCGGCACCTCCACTAGCTCCGATTATTAGTACTTCCACAAGCAGAAGAATACATTGTGAATCTTTAGTTTTACAATGACATTGTAATTTGGTCTATGTTTTAGAGGGTTTGACCTTTAATAAACCTTAAATCCCACTAAAATACTGCTAGTATTGTTTTGTGGCTAAGCAGGAGATAATTTGAAAAAAGCACTCATCATTGGTGGAGGTTTTGCTGGATGTGCAGCAGCACATCAACTACAACTTAAAGGCGGTTGGGATGTAACGTTGATTGAAAAGGCTCCGTACCTCGGAGCGGGAAACAAAACACACTGGTGGGGAGGTCATCCACATACATTCGGTCCGCGACACTTCTTAACTCAGAAGACAGAGATATTTGAGTTCCTCAATAAATATTGTCCGATTAGACTTTGCCCAGAGCATGAATTCATTACTTATGTTGAGCCAGATAGTCAGTTTTACAGCTTTCCAATAAATATGGATGACATTCCTCTAATGCCAGATTCAGAAGAAATCGAAGAAGAATTGAAATTAGTATCTGTAAAGGGCGTTAATGCTGCAAAAAACTTAGAAGAATATTGGATTGCAAGTGTTGGACAAAGGCTCTATAAGAAATTCATTTCTGGATATTCAAAGAAGATGTGGCAAGTGGAAAACAATAATTTAATTGACACATTTTCTTGGTCCCCCAAAGGAGTAGCCTTGAAATCGGGAGATCGAGCAGCTTGGGATACTGCCTTGTCAGGTTATCCTTATGCTGAAAATGGATATGATGACTATTTTAAAATAGCAACTCAAGGTTCAAATGTATTGTTGTCCACAAATATTGATCACTTTGACATTCAAAATAAGAGAATTCAGGTTGATGAAGTCTGGAAAACTTTTGACTTAATTATCAATACGATTTCACCGGACTTACTTTTTGAGGAGTGCTTTGGAAAGTTACCTTTCGTCGGACGAGACTTTCATAAAATTGTCTTACCAATTGAATATGCATTTCCGGCAAATGTCTTCTTTGTATACTATGCAAACGAAGAGGTCTTTACGCGGATAGTAGAGTATAAAAAGTTTACTCTTCATAAATCACCTTCTACATTGCTGGGGCTAGAGATTCCATCAAAAAATGGGAATCACTACCCCATGCCAGTTAAAAGTGAAATAAATAAGGCAAAAAAGTATTTAGAGCTTTTGCCTGAAGGAGTATTCTCTATAGGGAGAGCCGGATCCTATCTTTACAGTGTAGATATAGATGACTGCATTGAGCAAGCTATGGAAATTGGTAAGGTGTTATGAAGCGAAATCTGGTCTTGATTATAAACTGATTGATCCGAATGCAAGATTGATAGCAAAATTTGACATTTAGCCAACACTCCAAAGCCTTCTCGATGCCTAATATGATGTATTAATAAGTATACTTGCAGTCTCCACACTGGAGATGAGAGACAAGGAAATCTGCCATGAAATCAATTTTAATCATTGGCGGTGCAGGTTACATTGGTACTGAGCTGGCTCATTCTCTCTATCGTCAAGGCTACGCTGTAACAGTTTTGGACACGTTCTGGTTTGGCGACTTTCTCAAAGTAGAGAATAAAATAAATAAAATAAAAATGGACATTAGAAGTCTAGACATTCATGAAGAGCTCGGGCAGTACGATGGCGTAATTCACTTAGCAGACGTTGCAAACGATCCTAGTGCCGAACTAGACTCTTCATTGGCTTGGGAAATAGGCTGTCTAGGCACTCGAAACGTAATGGAATGGTCGATTAGACACGGAGTTAAGAGAATCATTGTCGCGTCCTCAGGAAGCGTTTATGGTGTTTCTCTTGAGCAAAGAGTTTGTGAAGACGGAGAATTGAATCCTATTTCAACTTACAATAAAGTAAAGATGGTAAAAGAACGAATTGTGGAATCCTATAGTAAAGATATATCTACAGTAATTCTCAGACCCGCTACAGTGGCTGGAGTCTCACAAAGACAACGCCTTGATTTGGCAGTCAACATATTGACTTATCAGGCCATTAGAGATGGATGTATTACCGTATTTGGTGGAAAACAAGTAAGGCCTCATGTTCATTTAATGGACATGATTAAAACTTATAGTTTTTTTCTGGAAAATAATATAGAGGGTGTATTTAATGTTGGTTTTGAGAATATTGAAATGCTGGATTTAGCGAAACGCATTAGCAGTATTACTGGTGCAAAAATTCAAATACAAGAGTCGAATGACCCTCGTTCATATCGTCTTTGCAGTCACAAACTTTTGGATCTCGGTTTTTTGCCAGAAAAGGTTGTAGAGGATGCCATATTGGAAGTTGTGACAAAATTTAGAGAAAAATCACTTCAAGAGGGGGATCAAACTCAAAACTTGAAGTGGATGAAAAAAGTATTAGGCCTAGCATGACTAATGGAACCGCTTTAACATTAGAGGAGATCAACGCACTTGAAATTGATTCTAAAAGGCTGAGACGACGCATACTCGAAGTTGCAGGGGAAAAAGGGGGACATTTTGGTGGCTCTTTTAGTTGCATTGACACATTACTCTTCATTTATAGGCATGTTCTAGCGCTAGATAAAAGCGACCCTAGAAATGAAACCAGAGATAGGCTAATCATGAGTAAAGGACATAGCGTGCTTGCACTGTATGCAGTCCTTGAAGATTTAGAACTTTTACAAAATGATGAACTAGATCAATATTTGGAATTAGATTCTAGGCTTGCAGGCCATGCGGAACATTTCCACATTCCATGGATTGAAATGTCAACAGGGTCATTGGGACACGGCGCTAGTTCAGGAGTAGGGATGGCTCTTGCAAGTAAAATTAAAAGCTCGAAATGGAATGTTTATGTTCTGGTGGGAGATGGAGAGCTAAATGAGGGTTCTAATTGGGAAGCCTTTATGTTCGCTGCGCAACATAATCTCTCTAATTTTACCTTGCTGGTTGATAATAATGGCATGGAGTCTCTCGCACGGACTGATGAAATTATGGGAGTGGAACCCTTAAAAGAAAAGTTGACCTCATTCGGTTTTTCAGTGTTTTCCTGTGATGGTCACAATTTTCAAGATATCTCAAAAGCTTTCTTGGCAATCGAAGCATCTTTGGAGAATAAACCAAAGTGCGTAATTCTCAACACAAACAAAGGCCATGGTGTTTCCTTTATGAGCGGTAATCCCATGTGGCATTATAGAGAATTGAAGCAGAGTGAAAAAGAAATTGCCATGAAAGAGCTAACACCATAATGAGACGTCAGTTTGCCAGATATCTTTGTGAATCTGCAGAAAGAGATCCAACTCTGATTTTATTGGTCGGAGACATTGGGTTTGGTGTTTTCGAGGAGTTCAGGAGTTCCTTTCCTGATAGGTATTTTAATGTCGGGATAGCCGAGCAAAATTCTATTGGAGTAATGTCTGGCTTATCCAAGGAAGGCCTCTTCCCAATTTTTTTTACTATAATTCCATTTCTACTTTATCGGCCCCTTGAGTTCATAAGGAACGATTTATTAGTCAATCAAAGAAGTGGACTACTTGTGGGCGTGGGAGCAGGATTGTCCTACGGCCCACTTGGGCCAACTCATCATGCAACTGAGGATTTATCTATTTGCCAGGCATTGCCAAGTTTGACAGTATTATCTCCCTCCACTGTTGAGAGCATGAATTGTAGTTTAGAGGAAGTGTTCCATCGCAAAAATGGCATATCGTATTTGCGTCTTGGCAAACGCGAAGAGGTTAGTTTGAATTCAAATAAAACTAATACAGCCACTGATCTCCAGTTTGTAGGCAACTCTAATTCTTCTCTGCGTGCCGCAAAACTCTTGATTATATCTTATGGGGATACAGCACTAGGAGTTATTGATACTCTATCTGGATATATCGAAAAGGGAGCGATTTCTATTGTTGTAATAGAGCAACTACAGCCATTGCCAGAAAAGAAATTACTTGAGTATATTTTGAATGTAGAAAAAGTTCTTATTGTTGAGGAGCAGCTAAATAGGAGTGGAATCTACAACGCGCTATGTGAAATTATTGTTAGAAATGGATTGAATGTTGGCATAGCTGTAGCCAATCTTGGAGATTCTTACATAGAAAGAGTAGGGAATCCGAAAGAGCTATTGGAGGAGAAATCTCTGTACGGCAGAAAACTAATAGAGTTGGTGGAGGGCTTAATTTAAAATGGGGCATGTTGATTTGATGAAAAATTATCCAAATACAGATCGTTCAAAGTTATTGAAGAAAAGGCGTGAAGTTACATCAGTAGAGCGTGCCATAGCCCAACAATTTGGAAAAGAATACTTTGATGGGCCCAGACATCTTGGTTTAGGAGGCTACCATTATGATTCCAAATATTTTGTTCCTGTTGTCCGTGACATGATTAGATATTACGGATTAAACAAGTATGCTAGTATTTTGGATATAGGGTGTGGCAAAGGCTTTATGATGAAAGATTTTAAAGATGCGCTTCCAGATGCTTCAATTTGCGGTATCGACATTTCAAAATACTGTATTGAAAATTCGCTCCCCGAAATAGCATCAAGTATTTTTCTAGGATCTTGCGACAATCTTCCTTTCCCGGATGCCAGTTTTGATTTAGTTATCTCGATCGCAACTATTCATAATCTCGAACTAGAGGGAGTAAAAAAAAGTTTGAGAGAAATAACTCGGGTTTCGCGGGGTAGTTCATATATAAAAGTAAATGGATATGAAAATGAAGAAGAAAAAAAGAATTTAAATGATTGGAATCTAGTTGCAAAAACAATTCTTCATGTCGACGAATGGGAACAGATATTTCAGGAAGTTGGCTATAAAGGCGACTATAGCTTTTTTTGTACCTAAGAAAGCAATGATTTTATTTGTCGTTTTAGGTCACCCAAACTCAATGGTTTCTGATGTCCTAAGTGCGAAACCTCTTTTGCAGCCACAAGATTAGAGACAAACGCAACTATTTCTAGCGGTGCGCCAACTCGAACCAGTAACGAGGATATGGCTAGAACGCTATCGCCAGCACCAATTTTATCGATAACGCTAGTTGCGAGAGCGGGAGCAAATCCGAATGAATCTCGATCATAAACAGTAAGTCCTCGTTCCCCTTGAGTTAAAATCGCGCAAGAGGCCTGTTTAGCTAACATGATATCTCGAATCAACTTTTCATAGTCTGGATGGGTTTTCCTTGACTGAATCTGTAATTCACCACTATTTGCCGTAAAGAAATCGAAGCGCGGGTACTTATCAAAATTGTTGAAACCCCTATTCCCGGCATTTGCCTGGACATTTACACACAAAAAACTAGAGAGACTAGCAATTAAATTTAGAGCTTTAGATTCAAGCATTCCATGTCCATAATCAGCTACAACTACTACATCAGCACTTTGGATTACTTTCTGGGGCAATTCATCCGAAATGTCACGAACAGAGAAGTAATTCGGGTCAAAATCATATGTTTCAAAAAGTTTCTGCCTCGTTCCCTTATCTAAATATCGATGTTTCGTTATATTTGGCGAGTTAGTTTTGATCAACACTGACATGCAATTAGTTTTCTGTATAAATTCCTCAAGTTGAGCATCAGAATTTCCTGTGCAGGTTATCAAAGTCAAAGTTTTTACCCAGCCTTGCATGTTGCTTGCTATTGCTAAAACGCCTCCTGGGAAGACAGTGGTTTGTCCGAGATGAAAAGCTAGTAAGGGATCCTTAGTTGTTTTTGCTAATGCATCAACGTAGGTGTATTTGTCAATTATAATCTCGCCAATAAGCACCACATCCAAATTTGATATTGCATCTAGATAAGCATTAATCTCTTGAATTTTATATTTTTCTTTAAATTCTGAAATCCAACTGTAGACATCTCTGTTGAATGGCGATAACGTCGAATTAATGAGTTTAGAACTACTCGATGTTACTCCTTGAGTGAAGTGGATTTGCCCTCCATATTTTTGCACTAAACTTGCTTCACTTTTGATGTTTCCAGTTAAGTCATCTTCAAATGTCTTGTAATCAGACCCTTTGAAATATAAGTTGGGTCGCACCTGTTCGATAATTGTATCAGCGGTCATATTATTAGATATAACAACGTGATCCAATACTTCTAACTCACTCAAAAATTCAATTCTTTGGTCTTGGTAAAATAATGGACGCCCAGGACCTTTGTTCACGAATGCATCAGCGGTGATACTTACTATCAAACAATCCACTAGACTTTTAGCTTCTTTAAAGTGGACAATATGGCCAATATGAATCAGGTCAAATACCCCATGACATAAACCAATGCGCAATCCTCTAGATCTCTTTTCCTGAATTAAAGTCTCTAAATCTCGACCTTCGACGTATTTTTTTGGTTGCATTAGCCTCCTTTGAGCCAAAGTATGCCATACTTAGACCTCGTTAAAAAGTATAGAGCAGAGTCAAGAATCCTTAAAAGTGTCAGTAAATAAAGTTTATGTAGTCAATAGTGTGGATTAGGAAAAAATCATGAAAAAAGATCAAAAAGACACCGATTACTTTGCTAAGTTAGCACAGCAACTCAAGGAAGTAGCAGAGGAAAATTTAGATTCTTTACAGCGGAGCTTGGAAAAAGTTATTCAGAGAGGGAATTCTATTTTTGTTGCAGGCAATGGTGGTTCCGCTGCCATTTCCAACCACTTTGTTACAGATTTAATCAAAATTTCTATTGATACTAAAAAGCCAATCTCTGCTTTTGATCTAACTTCCAACACTGCTTTACTAACTTGTATTAGCAATGATTATGGCTACGGAGGAGTGTTCGAATCTCAATTACAAAGCATTGCCAAGAGAGGTGATTTGTTCATATCAATAAGTTCGTCAGGAAATTCAGAGAACATCTTAAGAGCTTTAGAGTCGTCAGATAAGATTGGAATGGAATCATGGATCATAGTAGGCTTCAGCAACTCACTTGCTTTGAATATCAGTTCTAATGTCATAAATTTGAATGTTGCAGCAGGAGAATACGGCATTGCTGAAGATATTTCGTCGGCAGTTTGCCACAATATAGTTCGAAGGCTTAGACGTAATCTTGGGTAGTGCAAGTCTCTAAATATCTGTGAATGGATAGTGGGCAGGGTAGTAAGTACTTAAATTCTGCTCTCTTGACCGGACATGAAGCAAGTTATCAGTAAATATTTCATTTGGAGATAAATGCCAAAGCTCATCGGAAATAACCAATTGATATATGGTCCCCGCCATTTTGTTGGAATCCATTAAAAAAGGTTCCCATCTGACACCGTTTATTGTTTTAGGATAAATGTCATAACTGAGATTCTTAGAATAGAAAGTTTTACTTGCTAAACGACCACTAACATCCTTCCAGGGTCTTGGAATTGAAATGCAACGATTGTAGAGTTTTGCTCCCGGTAGGGTATTACATCTTATTCCTTTTTTGCCCAGTAAATTGAAGATGCTCCAAACACCACTTCCATCTCCAAAAGTGAAATTTGCCATGGCTATTGCTAAAAATTGGGAAAGCTTCGCGTCATAACAAATTTCAGAAGGACTTAAGATCCGATTATACACTTTGCTCTCCCTACGCAGCTCACCAACTTGACTCCTTGTATCTCCTAGACAAAAAATAATTGTGTTCGGAATTGTGAGCAGAAGATTAATTGTTGGAACGTAGTATTCAAGTCCAATTCCATTCCATGGCTTGCCACGATCACTCACAATCAAAGTGATTAGATTGAAACTACTAGGTTGAGGTAGTTTGACTGCCTTCCACAACGCTTCCTTAAACTCTAATATTTCCTTTTGCGAAAAAATACTGTCTGCTTCAGCTAAACGATTTATGAAAGCAAGAAAAATTAACGAGCCTTCATCGAGAGATTTAGTAGCGTTAGACTCATTCAATTCATCTGCCAAGAATAAGGATAGTTCCTCGATTGTCTGACGACTCCAGCCTAATCTCTTACTTAAATATAGTTTCGCAGTCTGATTCAAGAAATTTTTGTTATCATCCTGAATTTCTGTACGGTAATTTAATAGTCCCACTTTTTGTGCACCCCGCAACCCCTTTACAACAAGGGCGCCGACATATTTACGCAATAGAATTTGCTTGCTGAATTGAAATTTTCGATGCCAACTTGGAAGTATAATGTGTGATAGACAGTCTTGGGGGATTACGCGGTTGAGTGTGGCGTTTCTCTCATGTGCTTCTCCAATAGATATAATTAAGCAGTGCTCACGGTAAAACTCATACACACTAAAGCTATCCAATACAGAGTGCCCAAATGCCTTATAATTTATAAAGATCAAGTTTTTATTCCGCATATCCTTACGATTCCAGATAATGGAAAGTACGATTATGAGCGTTAACAGGTAAATCCATGGAATGAAGAATGAATCAATCAGAACTTTACGAAATCTTTTTTTAGACACGCGATATAGTGTAGGCTCATTAGAAGAGAATTTGAGGCAAACACATAATTATGGTGATTAGTAGGCATAGAATATTTCTAGGATTGTGATATTCTTTTATCTATGTATCAATTCCTTATAAAGCTCGAGTCGGGATTGCGAAGAAGATTGCGAGAAAGATATGATTCTATTAGAACGTGGAATAGAATCAAGGTTGAGTCTGTTTGGGATTTCCTTTTGTTCGTTCGAACAATTCAAGAACGCAGGATAAAACGCGAGCTGCAACATACCGAAGGCGCAAATTTGGTAATCGATGAGAAAAGAGGGTTCGGGTTCTTAGACTTATTGGAGAAAGATTATATTGAAAAAGTGCAACAGTTAGCTATCGCAAGAAGAAATTTAGCTAAAGACCAATTAATAAAGAAAAATAACAGTAAAGAGTACTTACAGCAGATATTCGATATGTCTTTAGTAAATCGTGAGAACATTTTTTTCCTAGAAGGTATCTTGAAATCACCTTTAGTGCCGGAAGTTTCGAGATACTTTGGCGGTAAAGTCCCAATTCTGCACGAAGCTTCAATCTTTTACTCTCCACCTAAAGACAAATTTGGCTCAGACTTGGAAGGAAGCCAGTTGTATCATCGAGATGGAGAAGGCACGAAAAATTTAAAAATTTGGATTCTTTGCGATGAAACAACTGAAGAAAGTGGCCCAACAGTTTTGTTGGACGCAGCTAGTAGTTCGGCAATTGCTAGAGAAATAAACTATATCCCTGGCATGAAGATTGACGATCAAACCATTGAGTCGACATCCAGCTACAAGAATGCTGAAAAGTTTCTTGCTATTGGAACTAAGGGGACTGTGTTTTATACTGATACTTGCCGCAGTTTTCACTACGGCTCAAGAACTTCGACTTCCTCTTCGAGGCTAGTCGCAATGTTCCATTTTGTCGAGAATAACTCTTCTTATTACCTCCCTTATATAAGTCGTACATTCACATCAAGACTTAAACCGCTAAGCCCAGATGTGCAGGCTTGGGCAAAGGAGAGTTTTACAACTAGAGCACTTTTATCTAAAAGGCTCTTGTACAGCAACTAACAAAAGACAATGGTTTGTCACCGGTGTTTTACCTTAGGATTCCACTCCGAAATGATTCTAGCTGAAGTTCTTCCCGCGTAACCTTGACCATAAATACTGGACCTTGGATACCGAACTGTAACTTTATTGTTGATTTCAGCCATCAACTGAGTTGTATCTATGGTTTCCAAATGAGTTACGTTTGACGCGCTTTGTCTGCCTTTTTGACGAGTTCCTAGATTCAAAACTGGAAGACCTATAAAAGAGGCTTCCCTAATACCAAAGCTAGAATTTCCAATCATGATTGAAGACTTTATGGCTAGCGCAATGAATTGCTCTGGAGGAAGATTTATAAGGAATCTTACATGGCGAAGCCTTCCTGATTCGCGCGCAGATCTAATGAGCTTTGACGCAAGGCTAGAGCCATAATCTGGATTTGGCCAAAACCACACCCACTGGAGTTCGGAAGCTGCGACAATATCAATTATCGTTTTTATCCAGAGATAACTCTGTTCAGATTCTAAAGTATCGGGATGAAACATAATAATCCCGAATTTAGCTTCCCAATCAATATCAGCACCTACTCCCCCTAAGTTTTCTAGATTTGGTACGGTGCTTAATATTTCACTTTGCACTAGATCAATTGAGGGACATCCAACTATAAAAATTGAATCCGAACTCTCACCAATCCCCTCTAAATACTTCTTAGTTTCAGAATTTGTCGTTAAGTGAAGGTCAGCAAGTTTTGAGTTTGCATCTCTAACTTTGTCATCAATTGACCCTGAAATCTCACCTCCTTGTAGGTGAATTAAGGGAATTTGCATCAGCGCAGCGACTGTAGATACACCCAGCGTCTCTGACCGATCTGCTATAACAAGCACACAATCTGGTCTAGAGTCATTCCATTGATGGGCCAAAGCCTGTGACCCGTTAAGGCACGAGAGAGCAACAGAAGCTAAGTCATCAGAGTCTCGCAAGGAGGGATGAGTTTTTACAGAAATATTTCTAGGAACAATAGTTGATAAATCACCATATCTAGGACTAACAGCTGGCCCTATCAAACTAAGACGAACATTCTTTACTCCAGCTATCTCAATGTACGAAGTAAGAACCGTTTTTACTCGAGACCAACTGGGTCTAGCCGTTACGACAATATCAAGAAAAGGAAAAAGTCTATTCAAGTTTGCTCCTTATCTTGAAATTTTCGCTCAGACATTCTGAACCTTGATTTTGGACCTTGAGATTGGTGTTTTAGCTTGAACTTCACATAGAGTAATTTTACCAATTATGTCTCGATATTCCAGTGCAGGAACTTCACTGCTAGGTTTTAGAAAAGCAAGGTCATCTATTGAAATTACATGACCTGCGGGTAAATCTCTTTTCCAATAAATTCCTTTTCCAAAGATCCTCTTTGTCTCCTTTACCATATTCAACATTTCGTCTCTTCTGAGTTTGTTTGAATCAATCAAATTCCATTTATCTGACATCGAAAGTAAAAACTCAATATCAGTACTCAACAAGCTAGAGGTTGTATCCGGTCCAAAAAATTGCATATGAGGAGTTAAATGTACTTCAATCGTTTTTATTCCAATAGACATCGCGCGAAGCGCCACAGCGACATCCCCAGAGTGATCTGATAGTCCCACATTTACATCAAGTTTTCTAAGGTCACCAATCAAATTCAATGCTGAGAATTCAAGAGGAGTTGGATACTGGCTTACGCAATGCATTAGAGTAACTCGTTCCCAGGTTCTGCGGGCAGTTAAAAACTCTCTAATCTGTAAAAGTTCATTCCAGGAAACAAGTCCAGTTGAAATGAGAATAGGAAGTTCAGACTCAGCGAGAAAAGAGAGTAAAGGAAAATTCGTGGCGTCACCAGACCCTACTTTCCATCGCTTCATTTCAGCATTTTCGAATAGCCATTTTGCGGCCTCTACACTAAAAGGCGTACATAAAAATTCTAAATCTGCACCTTTTGTATAGGAAAT
>SXGQ01540772.1_pt1 | contig 11471 bp, 9 predicted proteins | sample 3178371 | NCBI WGS metagenome assembly SXGQ01 (sample SAMN11356859, study PRJNA531348) | freshwater metagenome | isolation source: freshwater sample F1-20 | place: China: Fuxian Lake, Yuxi | collected 2017-12-25 | reverse complement strand
GCGCCCCTGCTGGCGGCAATGCCGCGATTGTGGGAGGGTTGGCGGGTGATCGAATTCGGCGTGTTGAGCATAAGCCTTCTGGTCGGCACGGCGCAGGGCCTGGTGTTGGCGCTGACGCTGTGGCGCGTGGCCACCAATCGCGCCGCCAATCGCTGGCTGGCGCTGCTGATTGTCGCCGTGGCGGCATTGATCACGCCCTACATCATTGGCTTTGCCGGTTTTTATGATCGCTGGCCGTGGCTGAGCTTCACGCCGCTCAGCTATACGCTGGCCTTTGGCCCGCTGCTCTGGCTCTACGCCACCACCTTGTGCGGCCGGCCGCCGAAGCGGGCGTGGCCGCATTTTGCACCATTTGCGGTGCAGTTCGCGGCCGATGCGCTGGTGTTTCCGTTCCCGCTGGAAACCAAGGATTGGTGGGACACGGTCGCTCACGCTCCGATCATCGCGCCCATGTTGCGGGTGGCCACCTTCATCTCGCTGGCCGTCTATGGTCGCCTCGCCTGGCGCTGCTGGGCCGATTATCGCCGCTGGTTGTGTGAGAATGTGACCGATGCGGTGGATTTCAATCCCGACTGGATCCGCAATTTCCTGATCGCGCTGGGATTGGTGACGCTGGTGTGGCTGGGCTTCTTCATCGCCAATGTGCGCGATCCGTCCCGCAATTATTTCGATCAGTTCTGGCTGTATGTGATCTTTTCGGGGCTGGTGATCTATCTGGGGGTGGAGGGCTGGCGCCATGCCGCCATGCGCTATCCGGTGCCATCCGCGCCTGAGGACGAACCTGCGCCAGCCGGCCGCGACTGGGCGGCGCTGGGTGCGCGCTTTGAGGCCGAGATCGAGGCGAAGGGCCTGTGGCGCGATCCTGACCTGACCGCCGCCAGCCTGGCCCGCGCGCTGGGCACCAACAGCAATTATCTCGCCCGCGCCTTCAATGAAGGGCTGGGCGCCAATTTCAATGCGGTCATCAACCGGCGGCGGGTGAAACAGGTGCAGGCGTGGTTGGCTGATCCGGCCGACACGCGCGCCATTCTGACCATGGCGATGGATGCCGGCTTCCGCTCCAAGGCGAGCTTCAACCGGGCCTTCGCGGAATTTGCCGGCATGACGCCAACGCAGGCCAGATCGTCTCAGGCACGTCTCAGATCCTGAAAATCGCGCAAAATTCAGTGTTTCGGGCGATCTGCGCGACTGAATCGGGGAGTGGACAGGGCGTCAACCCGAACCGAAAGACCCGCCATGATCCGCACAGCCCTCCTCGCGGCCCTGCTTGCCTCTGCGCCCGCAATTGCGGCTGATATGCCCAACCCGATGCTCACCCCGGCGCAGGTCAGCAGCGATGTTGCGCTGATGCGGCGGGCGCTGGAGACGATTCATCCCGGCCTTTATCGCTATGTGCCCAAGGCCGAAGTGGATGCCAGCTTCGCCCGGCTGGAGGCGCAGGCGAAGCACCCTACAGCCACGCTCACCCTGCACCGCGAGATTGCAAGGCTGGTGGCCAGCATCCATTGCGACCATTCCAAACCCGAATTGCCCGACGCCATCGAGACCTGGCGCAAGGCCAATGCCAGCCATCTGCCGTTCCGTTTCCGCCTGATCGAAGGGCGCATGATCGTGGCTTCGGGGGCCTTGCCCAAGGGGGCGGAAATCACGGCCATCAACGGCCGGCCGGTGCCGCAGATCCTGAGCGCCGTCGCGCCGCTGGTGGCCTATGATGGCGATACCGATCAGGCCATTACCGCCAAGATTTCTGACGACAGCGACCTTTACGGCAGCGACCTCGAGGAATATTGGCCCGGCCTGTTCGGTTCGACGGAGCGGTGGGACATCGGCTGGAAGACGCCGGGCGAGGCCGCCATGCAGACCCGCCAGCTGGCGCCGATCAGTTTTGACCAATGGACGCAGCTCGCCACCCCCGATGCCCCGTTCCGCAGTGAATTCTACAACGGCATCACCTGGCGCATGGCCGGCAGGGTGGCACGGTTGCGGATCGACACGTTCGTCAATTATCGCAATCCGGTGGCGGCAACGCCGTTTTTGGGCGGCTTCTTCAAGGCCATGAAAGACGCTGGCACCGACCATCTGATCCTTGATCTGCGCGCCAATGGCGGCGGTTCCGAAGACGTGTCGATCGCGCTTGCCCGCCACCTGTTCGATGCGCCGTTCACCTGGAGCAAGCCCGTGCGATACAAGGCCATCCGGGTGGGCGATCTGCAGCGCCACATCAGCAGTTGGGGTGACACTGCGGCGCTGTTCAATCCGCCGGAATCGGCGTTCACCCGCACAGCCGATGGCTGGTTTGATCGCATCCCGACCGGCACCGACGAAGCCGACGATGATGACAGCACCATCGAACATCAGCCAGTGCCGGCTGGCCAGCGCTTCACTGGCCGGCTGACCGTGCTCACTGGCCTGCGCAATGGTTCTGGCGCAACGCGCACCGTCGCCTGGCTGAAGGAAAGGCGCGGCGCGACGCTTGTGGGGGAAGAGGGCGGCGGCAGCGCAGAGGGGCCGACCGCCGGCAATATCTTTCTGCTCACGCTGCCGGAAAGCGGCATCAAGGTGCGGGTGCCCAATGCCTGGAATCGTACCAATATCAAGAGTTTCACGCCGCGCCGGGGCGTGGCGGTGGATGCACTGGTGGTGCCGACTGTGGCCGATTTCCAAGCGGGTCGCGACCGGGCGGTGGAGGTAGCGCGCACGCTCGGCCAGCCGGTACCCGTGCTTGATGCTTCCGCAACGATTGCCGCCGCGCTGGCCGGCAATTGGGCCGGCACGCTGGATTATCGCGATTATGGCAATGACAGCCGTGTCACCCTGCCGACGCTGATGAGCGCCAATGGCCTGAGCATCGCCTGGACGTTCGATGATGGCCCCGGCAAATCGGTTCGCTCCGCCGAGCGCTGGTCCTTCACGCCGGATGGCAAATCGCTGGTGATAAGGGCCGGAAAATCCAGTGAAACCATGGCCATCGCCGAATTGCGGCGCAGCGCCAATGGCAGCATCACTTTGGTCGCCGATGGCCGCGGCGAGGAAAATGGCCGCACGGTGATGGTGCGGGAAATCCTCACCCGCGATGGCCCGGTGTTGCGGTTGACCCGGATGAGCCGCACAGCGGGCCAGCCGTTCATCATGCGCCAAAGCTATCAGTTGCGGCCCGCCGCCTGAGGGGTTGGCACCCCGCCCACCGACATGGCAAGACAGGTGGATGCAGGCCGGCACCACCATCTTTGAGCATATGTCGGGCCTAGCCCGCCAGCATGATGCCATCAATCTGGGGCAGGGCTTCCCGGATTTCGGTTGGTCGCCCGATGTGCTGGCGGCTGGAGCAGAAGCAATTACAACGGGTTATAACCAATATCCGCCGATGCGCGGCCTGCCTTCACTGCGGGAGGCCGTGGCGTCATTCTATGGCCGGCGGCAGGGGATGGCGATCGACCCAGGCCAGGTGATCGTCACTTCCGGCGCCACCGAGGCGCTGGCGGCCAGCATCATGGCGGTGGCGGGTGCCGGCGATGAGGTGATCCTGTTTGCGCCGGCCTATGATGCCTATGCGCCGCTGGTGCAGAGGGCCGGGGCACGGCCGGTGTGGGTGGAACTGCAGCCGCCGGATTGGCAGGCCAGCGCCGAGACGATTGCGGCGGCCATCACGCCGGTTACCCGCGCCATCCTGTTGAATACGCCGCACAATCCCACTGGTGGTATGGCCGGCCCGGCGATGCTGTCCGCCATCGTGGACCTGGCCCGGAGGCATGATCTGATCATCATCAGCGACGAGGTGTGGGAGGAAGTGATCACCGGTGATGCCCCGCATGTGTCGCCCTACACGCTGGCACCTGAGCGCACGATCAAGATCGGATCGGCCGGCAAGCTGCTGGCGCTGACCGGCTGGAAGGTCGGCTGGGTCGTGGCCGAGGCGGCGCTGGCGGAGCGGGTGGCGCAGGTGCACCAGTACCTCACCTTCACCACCGCGCCGCCGCTGCAGACCGCGGTTGCCGCCGGTCTGGCACTGCCGAACGACTGGTTCGCTGCCGCCCGTGCCCGTTTTGTGGCGGCGCGGGACCGGCTTGTGCCGGTTCTTGCCCGCCACGGCTGGAAATTGCTGCCATCGCAGGGCAGCTATTTCGTCATGGCCGATCTGGCGGCGTCGGGCATCGAGATGGGTGATCGCGATTTCTGCGAGGCCGCGGTGATCGATCCCGGCATTGCCGCCATCCCGCTTTCGGCCTTCATGCCCGATGGCCAGCAAACGCCGTTCATCCGGCTGTGCTTCGCCAAGTCTGATGCCATCCTCGATGAAGGCGCGGCGCGGCTGAACCGGGCGCGGGCGATGTTTGCGGCCTGAGCCTTGCGTGTATTGCTCTAGTAAGGCAGTATGGCGCCGCAATTGGGAGACAGGACATGGCCGAACAGCGTCTGCGCAGCGGGGAAGTGGTGCGCACCGGAATTGGCCTCGGTTCGGCCATTGCCGTGACCATCAGCTGGAGCCTGCACAAGTCGCTGCTGTGGGTGATCATCCACGGCATATTGGGGTGGTTCTACGTGATCTGGTACGCGATCACGCGTTAGGCCGCGCGGCGGCTTTCCAGCACTTCGGCAAAGCCGCGGAACAGCGCTTCGAAATGTGCATCGATGGTGCGGGCAGAGGGCGCCGCCATCACCGCATTGGCGCGCATCGCCGGCAGCTGCGGAATCGCTTCGGCAATGGTGCTCGCGAGGCTGGCGGCATCGAGTGACTTGAACGCCATACCGATCCCCGGTTCGAGCTGGTCATAGGCCGCGCCTTCATCCGGCACGATCAGCGGCAGGCCGCTGGCGCGGGCTTCGGCGCAGGCGATGCCGAAGGTTTCGGCCGGCGCGCCGTGCACCATCATGTCGGCACTGGCCAGGATGCGGGCGAATTCCGGCCGGTCGCGCACCGGCGCGATCAACTGGATATGCGGATTTTCGCCCACCGCGCGCACCACGGCGGCGCGGGCATGGCCATCGCCCAGGATGATCAGGCCCAGCGGCCGGCCATAGCTGGCGGCGGTCACCCCGGCGATCACCATCGGCCATTGTTTTTCGTGGCTGTGCCGGCCCACCCCAATCAGCAGCGTGGCATCGGGCGGCAGGCTGCACTGGGCGAGCAGGCGGGCGCGCAATTCTTCATCACGGTTGGCCGGGGAAAACACGCCCGGGTCCACGCCCAGCGCGTTATCCACCACATGGGTGAGCCCGCCATCACGCAGCCGCTTTGACAGGCTGGGCGCCGCCGAAATTACCTGATCATAACGCGCGTCGAGCCGGCGCAGGTAGCGCCAGAACCAATCAAAGCTGCGATCGATCGTCTGGCGCGGCAGGAAGCCATCGAGATAGCGATAGACCCAGGCCGACAGCGGTTCGGCGTGCATGAACAGGCTGCGCGGCGCGGCGCCCGGCCAATCGGCGACGGCCGCCGCGCTGCCCCACGGCGAGGAACATTCGATGAAATCCGGCTGAAATTCATTCAGCGCATCGTGAATGATCCGATCACTGGCGAAATAGAAATAGTTGCGGTCCAGCGGGAAGCGCGGGCTCTTGATGTTGACCAGTCGCGCCTTGCCCACTTCGCGCACGCTGTCGTCGGCGCCCGGCACCACCACGGTCAGCCGCACGCCGTTCTTTTCCGCCACTTCCAGCTTGCGGTGGGTATAGGTGCGGATGCCGCCACCCTGCGGGGAATAAAGCGCCGAGATGTCGACGAGATGCATGGGTGAAGCGATACTCCTGCACCTGTGCTTGGCGCAATCCGGTCAATCTGCCGGGCCGCGCCTGCGGTCAAGCCCCGATCAATCGCTCCTGATCAATCACCGTCCCGTAACGGGCCGAAGCTGAACAGGCCACGGCGGTAATTGAGGCGGATGGAAATCTGCGTCAGGCCCGGCCCAGTCTGGAAGCGCGTGGCGGCAGCCCTGGGCTTGGACAGGCCCAATTTCGGATTGTTCGGAAAGCCCACGCCATCGGTGGACAGGCCGAACTTCCGATTGGAATCGCGGTCATGCAGCAGCGACAGCGTGTAGGCGCCGGGGCCGGGGGTGCGCACGCACAATTGCACGGCGCCGGCCTGCGGCAAGGGCATTTCCACCCGGCGGAAGGTCTTGCCCTGGTTGATCAGGATATTGTCGTCCTGCAGGAAATCCTGATCATTATCGGGATACAGCTCGGCGCGCAGGGTGCCGCGCCGGTCCTTCAGGCCCACAACCGTCACGATCACCGCCGAACCGGCTTCGTTGGGCCGGCACTGGCCTTCAGCTTTTCCCAGATCGGGATTGGATTCCACCTGCGCGCACGCCGCCGCAGGGATCAGCACCATCAGTGCCGCCAGCCAGACCATCTTCATTTCTTGCGCCATCCAGCCGCTTCGCCGCTCACCAGCAACAGGCCAAGGCCCAAATGCGTTGCGAGCAGCAGGCTGGCCATCATCGCCATCAGCGCGCCCACTTCGGCATCCTGGCCGATCATGAACACCGCCAGCGCGGCAAACACCACATCCTTGTTGGGCAGGAACGGCAGCCGCGACAGCAGCATGCGCATGGCCGAAAGCAGCACCCACAATTCCACCGATTCCGCCGGCAGCGCCAGGTGCCAGCACAGCCCGGTGAGCACCAAGGTGGCGATCACGCGCGCGGTCTGCACGAAGGTGACAACCCAGAGATCGCGCGCCGGCAGGCTGAACAGCTTCTTGCGAAAGAACAAGACGCCGCTGGAAATCACCAGCATCAGCGCCACCGAAGCGAAGAAGGCCGTGGAATCAATGCCGAGATGCAGCGTTTCAAGCAGCGGATAGGCCAGCACCATCAGCACCAGCGTCACGCCATTGGCTGCCATGGCCGACAGGATGGCAACATCCTTCACGGCGCCGAACGGCGCCGAGGTCATGCTGGTGCGCTGCCGCGCCCAAGTGTAGAAATAGAGATCGCCGACATAACCGGTGATCAGCTCGTTGCCGATCAGCTTTCTGAGCAGCGCGAAGAAACCGGCGACCGGGATCTGCCACAGCCGGCGGAAAATGACATAATCGCCGAGCGGCCCGGCAAAATAGGACAGCGCAAACACCAGCCAGAAGGCCGGCGAGCTTGGCACGATGGCCGCCACGCGCGCCAGATCGAGCTGCGCCAGTTGCAGCATTGCGGCCACCAGCACGGCAAGCGTGATGATGGTGCCAACCCACCAGGTCCAGCCGCGTTCGCTGCGCGGCAGGGCGGGCAGGCTGGGCGGCAGGCCATCGGGGCCTGCCGGGGCAGTTGCAGCGTCGGTTCGAAGCATTTCTGGGGCCAAAATCCTAACTCACGCCGGCCCTAGAGGCCCAATATGGCAATTTGACGACCGTGCAGCGGCGGATTTTGCCGGATTGGTGCCCTATTTCCCTCATGCCCGGTTCTTCACAGCAGCGGCGCGATGGCCGCCAGCAGGGCCGGAGCGCGGCCGGGGTGGCAGATCAATATATCAGGCGTGAGCGGACGCGGCTGGTTGAACACCAGCGGGCTGCCATCAACGCGGCTCACCCACAGGCCGGCGGCCTGGGCTACCGCGGCGGGGGCGCCGCTGTCCCATTCGTGCATGTCGCCCTGGTGCAGATAGACATCGGCCTCGCCGCGCAGCACGGCCAGGGTTTTCGCGCCGGCGCTGCCCATCGGCACGAGTTCGCAGCCGATGCTGGCGGCCAGGGCATCGGCGCACGCGGCGGGACGGCTGCGCGAGACGACGATGCGCAAGCGTGCGGCTTCGGGATGCAGCGAAGGCGGGTGCTGGGTGCAGATGGTCTGATCCAGCGCTGGTTGTGCCACCGCGCCATCGGCGATGCGGCCATCGATGCTGAGCGCCACGTGCACCGCCCAATCATCGCGGCGTTCGCCATATTCGCGGGTACCGTCCAGCGGATCGACCAGCCAGACACGGGCGTATTGCAGCCGGGCCAGATCGGGCGCTTCTTCTTCCGATAGGATTGCATCATCTGGGCGCAGCCGGCGCAGTTCGGCGACAAGGAACGCATTGCTGATGCGGTCGCCCTCGGCACCCAAAGCCTTGCCTTCGGCCGGGCCGCTGCGGAGTTCCAGCAGCATCTGCCCGGCGGCGTGGGCGAGGTGGCGGGCGAGTTCAGCGTCAGTCATGCGCTTGTCCCTGCCAGCCGGGGCGGCCGTCTGCAACCTCGTCAATGCTGGTGGATAGCCTTGATCACCTGGAAGGCGCGCATGCCTTCCGGGCCATCTTCGCTGCCGTGGCCTGAATCCTTCACCCCGCCGAACGGCGAATCCGCCGCGCTCATCGCCATGGTGTTGATGCCGACCATGCCGGATTCGACCGCATCGGCCATCAGATTGGCGGTGCGGGCATTTTCGGTGAACAGATAGGCGGCAAGGCCGAAGGGCAGCCGGTTGGCCTCGGCGATGGCGTCCTCCATCGTGCTGACCCGGTGGATGAGCGCCACCGGGCCGAACGGTTCTTCGTTCATCAGCCGGGCATGCAGCGGCCCATCGGCGAGCAGGGTGGGCGCCCAGAAATTGCCGGTGCTGCCCACACGCTCGCCGCCGGCCAGCAGGGTGGCGCCCTGTGCCAGCGCATCGCCGATCAGGCTTTCCATCGCCTGCGGCCGGCGCGGGTTGGCGAGCGGGCCCATCTGGGTGGCGGCATCGAGGCCGGGGCCGACGGTGAGACCCTTGGCACGCTGCGACATGGCGGCGGCAAAGCGATCGGCAATGGCTTCGTGCACGATCAGGCGGGTGGGGGACACGCAGACCTGGCCGGCGTTGCGCCATTTGAAGGCCGAAACCATGGTGACGGTCTTTTCGATGTCGCAATCATCCCACACGATCACCGGGCCGTGGCCGCCCAGTTCCATGGTGGTGCGCTTGGCGCCGTCAGCCGCCAGCCGCATCAGATGCTTGCCCACCGGTACGGAGCCAGTGAAGCTGATCTTGCGGATGATCGGGCTGGCAATGAGGTGGCGCGAGACCGTGTCGGGCACGCCGAACACCATCGAGGCGACGCTGGCGGGCAGGCCGGCATCGATGAAGCATTGCAGCACCAGAACGGCCGTGCCCGGCGCTTCTTCGGGCGGCTTGATGATCATCGAACAACCGGCGGCCAGCGCGGGGGCGAGCTTGCGCGCCGGGTTGAGGATCGGGAAGTTCCACGGGCACAGCGCCAGCGAAGGCCCGACCGGTTCGTGGATGACCAGGCTGCGCTGCCCGGTGGGGCGGGTGAGCACGCGGCCATAGTTGCGGCGCACTTCGCCGGCGTAGAAATCGACCAGCGCGGCGCTATACGCCAGCTCGGCGCGGGCTTCGGCCAGTGGCTTGCCCTGTTCCAGGGTGGCAGTGGTGGCGATCATTTCGACCCGTTCGCGCATGAGGCGGGCGGCGCCGGCCAGCACGGCGGCCTTCTCGTCCACCGATGTGGCGCGCCACAGCGGATAGCCGCGCGCGGCGGCATCAAGCGCGGCATCCAGATCGGCGGTGGTGGCCAGCGGCAGTTCGGCCAGCACGGCGCCGGTGGCGGGGTTGACCACCTGGTGCGTGGCGCGGCCTTCGCCGGAGAGCCAGTGGCCATCGATGAACAGGGCAGGGCGGGCAGGATAAGCGGTCATGCTGGGAGTCTCCTTGTCTCCTCTCTAATGGAACCAGCTTGCCAGCCAAGAGCGGCGAGGGCAGGCTGCACAAAAGTTTGGGGAGATGATGATGGAGAAGCCGCAAGGCGCGCCGCATCCGCGGCTGCTGCTGTGGACGCTGTTGGTCGTCTATATCTTCAACTTCATCGATCGGCAGATCGTGGCCATCCTGGCCGAACCGATTTCGCGCGATCTTGATCTGTCCGACAGCCAGTTGGGCCTGCTGACGGGCCTCGCCTTTGCGCTCTTCTATGCCACGCTGGGTGTGCCGATCGCGCGGGTGGCCGATAATGGCCGCAGCAACCGCAGCCGGATGATCGCCGTGTTCGTGGCGGTGTGGTCGGTGATGACGGCGCTGTGCGGGGTGGCGCAGAATTTCTGGCAGTTGCTGCTGGCGCGCATCGGGGTTGGCGTGGGGGAGGCCGGCTGCACGCCCACCGCGCATGCGCTGATTGCCGACAGCCTGCCGCCGGAAAAACGCGCCGGCGGCATCGCCTTTTTCGGGCTGGGCATCCCCATTGGCGGCCTTTTGGGCACGTTGATCGGCGGCGGCATGGCCGAAGCGCTGGGATGGCGAGAAGCTTTCTGGGTGGTGGGCATCCCCGGGCTGCTGCTGGCGGTGTTCGTGTGGTTTTTCCTGAAGGATCCGCGCCTTGGCCGCGCGGCACCGGCCGATGCGCCGCCACGGCTGTCGATGTGGGCAAGCCTGAAATTGCTGGCGACCTCTCCGGCCTATTGCCTGGTGCTGTCGGGCGCGTCGCTGGTGGCGTTCCTCAGCTATGGCAAGGGCGTGTGGGTGCTGGTCTATTTCCAGCGCACCCACAAGCTTTCGGTTGGGCAGACGGCAATCTGGGTGGGCGTGATCCTGGGCATTGCCGGCATCGTCGGCACCTGGCTCGGCGGCTGGGCGGCTGACAAGTTCGGTTCGAAGGATCGTCGCCACATGCTCACCCTGCCGGCCTGGGCGATGGTGCTGGCGGCACCGGTGCTGTTTGCCGGTTACATGGTCGATGATTGGCGGCTGGCGATTGCGCTGCTGGTGCTGCCCACTATCGCCAATTCCGCCTATTATGGCCCGGCCTATGGCGCGGCGCAGGTGCTGGCGCGGCCCGATACGCGGGCGATGGCGGCAGCTTGGATGGTGTTTGCGCAGAATCTGATCGGGCTTGGCCTTGGCCCGCTGCTGTTCGGTGCATTGTCTGACATGCTGAAGCCGGAATATGGTACGCAATCGGTGCGCATCGTGCTGTATTTCGCGGCGTGGGCGGGTCTTGTCCCGGCGCTGTTGTTCTGGTTCGGTGCACGCGCACTGGGCCGCGAGGCCAATCAAAAGGAAGCCATGAATGCGAGTGTTGCGCACGCCGGATGAGGCCTTTGCCGGCCTCACCGATTATCCCTTTGCCCCGCATTATCTGGAGATCAAGGACTGGGCGACCGGATCGCCCTTGCGCCTCCATTATGTTGATGAAGGCAACCGCGAGGCGGCACCGATCCTGCTGATGCATGGCGAACCGAGCTGGAGCTATCTCTACCGCAAGTTCGTGCCGCCGCTGGTCGCCGCCGGCCACCGGGTGGTGGCGCCCGATCTGATCGGTTTCGGCAAATCCGACAAGCCGGCGGATCGCAATGATTACACGTTCGAACGCCATGTCGAATGGAGGAGCGACTGGCTGACGGCGACAGGCCGCACCGACATCACCCTGTTCTGCCAGGATTGGGGCGGTCTGATCGGCCTGCGCCTTGTCGCAGCCTTTCCGGAGCGTTTTGCCCGGCTGGTGATCGGCAACACCGGGCTGCCGATCGGCACCGGCTGGTCGGAAGGCTTCAACGCCTGGCTGGCGTTCAG
>SXGQ01482214.1_pt1 | contig 11471 bp, 7 predicted proteins | sample 3178371 | NCBI WGS metagenome assembly SXGQ01 (sample SAMN11356859, study PRJNA531348) | freshwater metagenome | isolation source: freshwater sample F1-20 | place: China: Fuxian Lake, Yuxi | collected 2017-12-25 | reverse complement strand
CGTCCTCCAAATTCCAAGAGGATTGGCATCCATCAAGGCTTCGGGGAGTAGTTCTTGGGGCATATCTTGGAAGGCGATGGGCCTGGCAAAGCGTTTGATGGCATAGCTACCTACAGAAGTGGTTTGGCTCGCAGTAGTAGAGGGGAAAGGTCCCCCATGCTGCATGGCATGCCCTACTTCTACTCCAGTGGGTGCTCCCTTGAAAAGCAGGCGCCCACATTTTTCTTGAAGCAAGTTGACTAGCGGAAGGTTATTTTTAAGTTCTTCCAACTCTGCCCAAACCGTGATGGTCAGCTGCCCCTCAAGTTGCCGAGCAATGGTCAGAAGTTCATCTTGGTCCCGATAGACTACCATAAGCCCAAATGCACCAAAGACTTCTTGGTGGAAAATGGGATGCTTCAGCCAATCCGCAGCCTTGATTTCTGCCAAGGCAGGACTTCCATTAATCAGATGCTTTGGATCGGCCACTTTTACCCAACGAAGTTCGTTGCGCGCTTCAAGTGCTTGGATGGAATCGTAATATGCCTTTGCGATGCCCGGGTGAAGCATGGGCGCAGAGGCGATTGCATTGAGTTCGGCTGTAATTGCAAGTTCAAAGCTTTGCGCGTGTTTTTCGGGCACAAAGATCAGCCCTGGATTGGTGCAAAATTGCCCTGCTCCCAAGGTTAGCGAAGTCACAAATGTTTTTGCCAAGGAATCATTTTCTTTCTCCAATTTATTAGAGAAGCAGAAAATTGGATTGACAGATCCCATTTCTGCATAAACTGGGATAGGCACTTCACGCTGGTTGGCAAGGTGGAATAAGGCCATGCCTCCAGCATGCGAACCTGTAAACGCCAGAGCTTTTGCCATGGGGTGCTTCACCAATGCTTGGCCTTCGGCAATTCCTCCCTCTACATGTGTAAAGAGGGCGGAAGGTAGCCCAGATGCCATTAGTGCTTGCTGGATGCACTCAGCGACTTTTCTGGAGGTTTCTGGATGTGCAGGGTGTGCTTTGTATATCACGGAACAGCCTGCAGCCAAGGCCGAAATCGTGTCGCCACCAGCCGTAGAAAAAGCAAGCGGAAAATTGCTCGCTCCGAAGACAACCACCGGACCCAATGGAGTAAGAATGCGGCGGATATCTGCTCGAGGTAGCGGGCTGCGGTCAGGCATAGCCGGATCGATAGTGGCTTCTACCCAGGAACCCTCTTTTACTAAATTGGCAAATAGCCGAATTTGTCCGGTAGTCCTCCCCAACTCTCCGTTGATTCGTCCTTCGGGAAGATTGGATTCGCGTACTGCGAGCGGCACGATTTCCGCCCGTTGGTATTCCAAGATGTCTGCAAGTTTATCTAAAAAAGCCCCTTTTTCTTTGCCGGAGTGGGTTTTGTAGAATAGGAATGCCTCTTGGGCTACCTGAAAGATGGAATTGGTATTCATGGTGTATTGGATTTAGGGAATTACTGGGGAAACAGGGTAGAAATACGGTGGAGATAGAGTTGAAATAGCCCTAGCCGAAAGGCTAGGGGAAATAGAGAATTCAAATTCGAATTTCCATTTTATTTCCCTAGATTATTTCACGGAGCGAAGCGCAGTGTATTTCCACTGAATTTCCACACTATTTTTTTATGGTACTGGCCTATTTTTAATTCCCTCCGTGATTATTTTTTCAATTCGTGTTCGCTCTTCACCGATCAAGGTCAAGCGTGGTGCACGCACATGTTCGGAGCCAATGCCGCAATGCTGTTCTGCCAACTTGATGTATTGAACTAGTTTGGGATGGATATCGAGTTCCAACAAGGGTAAAAACCAACGGTAAATATCCCGTGCCTCCTCAATTTTTCCCTCTTGCACCAAGTTGTAAATCACGACAGTTTCCTTCGGAAACGCACAAACCAATCCTGCTACCCAGCCTACGGCACCCATCAGCAATTCTTCAAGTGCTAAGGTATCTACACCACAAAGAATCTGGAATCGATCTCCAAATCGGTTGAACATACGGGTGACATTGGATATATCTCGGGTAGATTCTTTGATGGCTTGGATATTGGGGCAGTCTGCCAACTCGGCAAACATGTCGATTGTCACTAGGGTTTTGTAATCCACAGGGTTATTGTAGATCATCATTGGCAAGGAGGTGGATTGTGCTACTGTTTTGAAGTAGGTGACCACTTCACGAGGGTCTGCACCATAGCGCATCGGAGGAAGAATCATCAAGCCAGAAGCACCAAGCTCTTCCGCTTTTTTAGCCCAAAATAGTGCGTCTTTGGTAGCTCCTTCGGCGATATTCAGTACTACAGGCACTCTGCCCTTGATGTGGTTGACCGTTTCTCGAGTAAGTGTGATTTTTTCTTCGTGCGAGAGGACTGAGCTTTCTCCCAAGGTTCCTCCCAAAATGATACCGTGTACTCCACAGGCCAATTGGAAGTCTAGGTTCTTAAAAAACAAGTTCATGTCCAGACTGCCGTCAGCATGAAATTTGGTCGTTACTGCGGGAAATACGCCTTTCCAGTTCATAAGGTGTCGATTTTAGCCAACGCTGGCTAGGTTGAAATTATTGTTTCTCAAATCTAGGTAGGACCAATAAAAAAATCTATTCCTGTATTAGTTCATTTTAATACTATATTGATCAATAAATTATCAATTGAGCAATTTTTGATGTAATTCTATACCAAAATTACGCTTATGGAAAAAATTATTTCCTTCCAAATCCCCAAGTCTAGTCGCGAATTTGTGCGTTACCAGGAGGACAGGGGCCCTCATTTTTACGACAAGCTGCACCAGCATCCACAGTGGCAACTGACCGTTATTGTGGAGGGAAGTGGACAATTTTTGAGTGGGGATTATGTGGGGAGATTTCAGCCAGGAGATGTATTTTTTTTGGGTGAGAATGCCCCTCATGTCTTTCGAAGTGATGCCGCATACTTTGAGGGGAATCCGAACCTAGAAGTGGTAGGGGATACCATTTTTTTTGATTTTGAGGTGCTTGAAAATGCCTTGCTCTCCATAGAAGAATTGCAGTCTTTGAGAAGGTTTCGGGAATTTTCTGGGCTTTGCTTCCAGTTGCAGGGGGATTCTGCTTCAATGATCAAGGAGGCCATGAAACAGTTTGGGGGAATGCTGGGTCTCCAGCGGTTTCAGGTGGCGATTGGTCTATTGTACCTTCTCGAGCAAGCTGGAAGTTCGTTGCAGCAGCTCAATCGAGGGGGCAGGTTGTTGGGACTTTCTGAAAAAGATGGAAGCCGTATGGATCGTGTGATGCAGTATGTACTGGCTCACCGATTTCAAAAAATCACCTTGGCTGAGGTGGCTGAAGAGGCTCATTTAAGTAAGGAGGCTTTTTGTCGATTTTTCAAGCTCCGTACTCGAAAGACCTTTACCGACTACCTGTTGCATTTACGGATCAATGAAGCCCAAAAACTACTACAAGAAACCGAATTGAGTATTTCAGAAATTGCATATCGAGTCGGGTTTGAGAATTTATCCTACTTTAATCGGAGTTTTAAGCGTATAGCTGGGAAAACGCCACGATACTTCAGGACTTAATTTTTTTTGAGTACTAAGACCTTGGTATCCATGACATTTCCAATAAAGAGGTAATCCCCAAACGGTACTGCTACTGATGCTCCGGAAAGTTGAGTTCCAGGATCGGTCCACACAGAACGTACAGTGGCTTCGCCTTCTTTTGGATAGGTAAGGGTGATCACCTCAGATGGGGAAATGGGTTTCTTTCCCAAAGCATAGGCAGCAAATGTCAGGAGGTTGGGATGGCAGCCAATCCAAAGATTCCCCTCTTCATCCAATTCAATATTGTCTACCCCTGTGCCTGCAGGGATGTCTTCAACAAAGGTAAGCCCACCATTAGGAAGCAGGGAATATACCCCTACGGAAAATGCTCTGGAACTGCTTACATAAAGAAGCTTTCTTAAGGAATCAACTTGAATTCCATTGGGAAATGAAAGGTTTTCTGCAACGAGCTCGAATTTTTTTCCATCAAAATATCCCACAGAAGCAGCTTTCATTGCAAGGTAATTTTCGGCAAGTAGTCCCCATTTGCTGGTGTAGCCATGGTCATTGGTAAAGTAAAATGATTCAGGACCCACCATCACCAGGTCATTTGGACTGATGAGTTCGGGTCCTGTAATGGTTTTGAGGTGATGCAAAGTTTTCCCTTTGAGGAGAAAGGATTCAATGGAGTGCTTGCCCTCCACATGATTGATAGCTAGAAGCCCATAGGTGATGCTATCGATTTCGAATATACTTATTCCATGAGGATAGAATGGGAAATTCAGTTCAGAAGAAATCGAAACAGCTTCGAATTGTTCAGATCGAAGGTCTACCAAGTAAATTCCATGAGGACCCTCTTTACCTGCTCTATGCGAAGCTCGATCATCTACAGAAAGCAGGAGGAAGCTGTCTTCTCGGGCAAGGGCAATATCCTCCACACCGGGTAGGTCAATGCTGCTGTGAAAAATTCCAACCTCACTCTTTGCTGTGACTGCTCTAAAATATCCGGTGGTGTAAAAGGTGTATAAAATAAAGCTAGCCACCAGGCCCAAGAGGATTGTTAGGGCAAGAAGAAATTTTCGCATGCCTAAATATAAAAATTCTGAGAGCATCTTTCCCTTTCGAGGTCTAGTGAAATATGCTTGTGTTGAAAAAAATAGATTTTAGTTTCTTCCTGTGTGGTTTAACTAAATGGTGGCTTCTCAGGATTTAGTAGTCCTGTAAATCAGTTAGGCATTTCGACAAAGATTTTCTATGTTTCTGAAAGGTAATTTCTAGCCAAAATCTTTATCCATGAAAAAATTAATTCTTGTTATTTCCCTCTCACTTTTCTCCTTGCTGGCAAATGCCACCGAGCTCGTATCCCTCATCCAAACCTACCAAGCGGATCGTGGGGCTTTAGGCCGACTGTATACCCATCGGCTATCCAGCGAGTACTTTGCTCGGATGGAATCCTTCAACCGAGACTACCTGAAGACCCTTCAATCCCAGAATTACGCTGCGCTATCTGAGGATGGAAAGATTGATTACCAATTATTCCGAAACTATTTAGAGAAGCAATTGGCTGAACTTGACTTGGAAAAGCGGGATTTCATGCAGATTCAATCCGTCCTTGAGTTTGGCAAGCCCCTAGAGGAATTTACGGTTGCTAGGCGTAGGGCAGTTCAGCCCGATGCACAAGCCTTGGCTGCAAAATGGAATCAGGTGGCCCAAGCCTTAGATGCCCAGCACAAGGCGCTTGCTTCGAGTTCCAAATACGATTCTTGGCAAAAAGCAGAATTAGCAGCTTTGGCAGTTGAAAGTTTGTACAAGGTGGTCAAAGAATCCTATGACTTTTACTTTGACTTTGATCCTGCATTCACCTGGTGGATGCCTACCCCATGGGAAAAAATAGATGCAGGTATGAAATCCTATGCCAAAGCTTTGCGTGCCCACTATACCAACTCCGTGAAAGACGATGGATCTGGCATTATCGGCAAGCCGATTGGACGAGAGGCATTGGAAAAGCAGTTGGCCTATGAAATGATTGCATACAGCCCGGAGGAACTCATCGCTGAGGCCGAAAAGCAGTTTGCCTGGTGTGAAAAGGAGATGCTAAAGGCTTCCAATGAATTGGGCTTTGGTAACGATTGGAAAGCGGCCCTTGAAATGGTCAAGAACACCTACCTCCCGGCTGGCGCTTGGCCACAGGAGGTGGTTCGTTTGGGTGACGAGGCCATTGATTTGATGGTCAAAAATGACTGGTTGACCGTCCCACCTTTGGCGATTGAAACCTGGAGAACAAGCATGATCTCAGCAGAGCGGCAGCGCGTAAGCCCATTTTTCCTAGGGGGTGAAGTGATTCAAATTGCCTACCCAACTTCTGAAATGAGTCATGAGGATAAAATGATGTCCATGCGGGGCAACAATCCTCATTTTTCTAGAGCTACGGTACAGCATGAATTGATTCCTGGGCATCATTTGCAGCAGTTTATGAATCAGCGGCACCTCATTCACCGTCGTCCTTTTGGCACGCCGTTCTGGACCGAGGGCTGGGCCCTGTATTGGGAGTTTGTCCTTTGGGATAGGCAATTCCCCCGTGACGCCAAGGACAAGGTAGGCATGCTCTTTTGGCGAATGCACCGGGCTGCGCGTATCATCTTTTCGCTCAATTACCACTTGGGAAAAATGACTCCCCAGCAATGCATCGATCTGCTTGTCAATCGTGTAGGCCACGAATCTGCCAATGCCGAGGCGGAGGTACGACGATCTTTTGAGGGGAGCTATGGACCCTTGTACCAAATTGCCTACATGATCGGAGCGCTGGAGATCTATGCCCTCCGCAAAGAGATGGTGGACTCGGGAAAGATGCTTGAGAAAACATTTCATGACTTGATTCTTACGCAGAACGCCATGCCGATTGAAATTCTCCGTGCGAAAGTAACAGGCAAGACACTTTCCAAGGATCATCGGGCAAGCTGGAAGTTTTTGGATTAAGTAAACCTTAGGGGGCTTAGCTTACGGTGTATTTGTTTGAATTCACATGTAGTTGAATGATTAAGAATACGTTTTATGGGTAACTTTTAAACTTCAATCTACGCTTCATGTGGCCTCAACTAATTCGTCAATTTCGTCATTACCTCACCCTTGAGCGGTCCTTGAGTGTCCACTCCATTGAGGCCTATACTCGGGATGTGGAGAAACTTGCGGATTATGCAGGTAAAGAATTTCCATCCAAAGGGCCTCTTGAACTGGAGCTTGAACACTTAAGAAAGTTTGTGACCGCCCTTGCCAAATTGGAAATTTCCCCCTATTCACAAGCAAGAATTATCTCTGGAATCAAGGCTTTTTACCGATTCTTGATGTATGAGGACCGAATTAAAGAGGATCCTGCACAACTGTTGGAGGCTCCCAAATTGGGAAGAAAACTTCCCGATACACTCAGCTTTGATGAGATAGAAACCTTGCTTGCAGCTATTCCGCTCGGCGAGGCAGAGGGTCACCGCAATAGGGCCATGCTTGAAATGCTGTATAGTTCGGGCTTGCGAGTTAGTGAGTTGGTGGACCTCAAAAAGAGCCAGATTTTTGCAGATGTAGGCTTTTTGAAGGTTGTGGGAAAAGGCAATAAAGAGAGGCTTGTGCCGGTTGGTCGAGCCGCTTTGCATTACCTCAAATTGTACGACGAGCATGTCCGTTCGCAGCAAGTACCTGCCAAAGGGCACGAGGAGTTTGTCTTTCTCAACCGTCGGGGACAAAAATTAACCCGTGTGATGGTGTTTTTGATTATCAAGAAAACTGCAGTGCAAGCAGGGATTCAAAAAAACATCAGCCCCCATACTTTTCGGCATTCCTTTGCCACACACCTCATCGAGGGAGGAGCAGACTTGCGTGCTGTACAAGAAATGCTAGGCCATGAAAGCATCACCACTACGGAGATCTACACCCACTTGGATCGAGATTACCTTAGGCAGGTGCTTACTGAATTCCATCCAAGAAAGTAAGCCTTGAAAGGATAGCCTAAAATGATGATTATCCAAAAATGAAGGTTGACTTACTCAGCTCCCTGTAATTCAGCGTTTAATTACTTACTTTTTTATGCAGTGAATCCATAAGTGTTCTTACTTGCAAATCCCCAAATCCATAGATTCCCTCTCGCTCGGAAAACTGAGAAAATAGGGTGTCAAAATCTGTAATGCCCTTTGCAAGGAGCTCTAGAATTAGTTTTTCTGGCCTTCTTTGGCTTGGGTCTGCCGAAAAACGGTCTACCTGGGCTTGGCAAACCTCCTCCAAATACCTAAAACAAGGGGATACACTTTTTGAAAGCTCTGCAAGTAGTGCACTATCTCCTCGTCGATACGCTTCCCAAAGATTTTTTCCCAGCGCCAAGTCAGAGAAGCTAAATGGGACTCTTGCCTCGTAGGCCTGTGCCAAAGTTGCAGCAGATGAGCTTCCAAACCCCTTCCATCTGTTTTCTGTGGGGGCTTCAGGAGGAAAAACTCGGTAAATTTTGATTTTTCTTGAATCAGAAAGGAGGTTTAGTATAAACCAAAGGTTGACTTGGCAGAATAAATCGTCTTCAAACCAGAGACAAATCTCCGTATCCTTAGGTATTGAATGCAGCCGCTCGATTTCCGAGATTGTTTTTTGGCTGTATTCTTCCCCAGTGACTCCATAACTCGTTGCAATAAATTCTGTCCGAAACCTCCAAAACTCATCTAGGCAAGTACTTGCTACTGGTCCGACGATCAAGGCCTCTCGAAAGACCAAATGAGTTTGAAAATAGGTAGCGCCTTGGAGTTGGTGCGCCAAATAATCTCCATTTAAAAGGTGTAAGGGTGTCTTCATTTGCTGTTGCCCTTAAAAAAAGTAACCGATCAAAGGCGCTGGATCCGGGCAGTTTTGACGGTAGTGATCGAGATCCTTTTCTGCTGCCACGCCTGGATAGTCGCCCCAATTTCCACCCAAATCCCAGATGAGCTGAAAGTGCAGGTGTGGAGGCCAGTCGCCGTTTTCTGGATAAGGGCCTACCTGACAAAACTCTTCCCCAGCTCGAAGAACCTGTCCCAGTTCCAACCTTTGTAAATCTTCTTGGCGCAAGTGGCCATACAGTGAATAGAAAATCTTTCCCTCAACTTGGTGCTCCAAAATAATCGTAGGGCCATAGTTGCCAAAGCCTACATTGTCTTGAAAGCTGTGAACTTTCCCCTCTAGGGGAGAGAAAATTGGACTGCCAGCGGTCACCCAAATGTCAACCCCTAGATGAATGTTGCGAAAGTCTTCTTGGGCAGTGGCAAAGACCTCGCTGCGTCGGTAGATGTCCCGCTTCTCGAGATATCCCCCATAGCCATAAGTCTTGCCAGCACGGTGCAGCTCTTGGAATACAAATACATTGAATGCTGCTGTATCACTCAGATCCACCTCACGGAGTGATCTATTGGCCTCTGTAAAATCCAAGGATAAGGCATTTTCAGCGCTCAATGGCTCTCCCATTATATAAAAAATAGGCAGGTTTTCCCAGTTCATGCCCGTAAAAATAGGGGTTCTACCCAATTAGGAAAGTGGTTTTTTATTCCTACAAAAAATAGAGGCTCTTGAAAGTTTGTGAAATTGATATTTCTCCTTTCCCCTTCAGATAATTTTTCTAATTTTACGCCAATTTGGACCTAAGTAAAAAATAATTTCTTCTCTCCCATGCCTAAAGACAGTAGCATCAAGCACGTATTAATCATTGGTTCAGGTCCTATCGTCATTGGCCAAGCCTGTGAGTTCGATTATGCGGGTTCTCAAGCCTCCAGATCCCTTCGGGAAGAGGGAATTACAGTTACCTTGATCAACTCCAATCCGGCTACCATCATGACGGATCCGGTGACAGCAGATCACGTGTACTTGCTGCCTTTAGAAAAAAAATCAATTCGAAAAATCTTAACCGACCATCCTGACATTGATGCAGTGCTTCCTACTATGGGAGGACAGACTGCCTTGAATTTGGCCATTGACTGCGACAAAGCAGGGATTTGGAAAAACTACGGTATATGCATGATCGGCGTGGATATTGAAGCAATTGATACCGCAGAAAATCGCGAGAAGTTCAAGGCCTTGATGGAGAAAATTGGAGTAGGGGTTTGTAAAGGAGATACCGCGACTTCCATGCTTCAGGGCAAAGAAATTGCTCAAGAAATTGGTTTTCCGTTGATTATTCGTGCTTCCTACACGCTAGGAGGAGCAGGTGGCTCTTTTGTAGAAAAAGCAGAAGACTTTGAGCACCTCCTTTCCATGGGGCTTCAAGCCTCACCCGTACATGAGGTGCTAATCGAACAGAGCATCACGGGATGGAAGGAGTATGAACTCGAAGTGATGCGAGACAATATTGGCAACATGATTGTCATCTGCTCCATTGAGAATTTTGATCCCATGGGCGTGCATACAGGAGACTCCATCACGGTAGCTCCTGCCATGACCCTTCCCGATACGGTTTACCAGCGCATGCGTAACTATGCCATCACGATGATGAACAGCATCGGTACTTTTGCGGGGGGATGTAATGTGCAGTTTGCCGTAAGTCCAGATAACCAAACCATCATTGGAATTGAGATTAACCCCCGGGTATCTCGCTCCTCGGCCCTAGCCTCCAAAGCTACCGGATACCCCATTGCCAAGGTGGCGGCCAAGCTCGCCATTGGCTACAACTTGGACGAATTGTCCAACTCCATCACAGGAACTACCTCGGCCTACTTTGAGCCATCCATTGATTACGTGATTGTTAAAATCCCCCGTTGGAATTTTGATAAATTTAAGGGTGCAGACCGTCGACTCGGCCTATCCATGAAGGCGGTAGGTGAAGTGATGGGTATTGGGCGAAATTTCCAAGAAGCCCTTCAAAAAGCCTGTCAATCTCTAGAAATCAAACGAAATGGATTGGGTGCGGATGGCAAAGAGCTCAAAGACCAATCACAAATCTTGTATTCCTTGGCCAACCCAAGTTGGAATAGATTGTTTCACGTCTACGACGCCTTCAAACTCGGGATTTCTTTCCGTACGATCCAGGATCTGACAAAAATCGATAAGTGGTTTTTAAAGCAAATCGAAGAGCTGATTCATCTGGAAGGCGAAATAAGCAATTACAAGCTTCAGACTATTCCAGAGAAATTGATGGAGGAAGCCAAGAAGAAAGGCTATGCGGATCGCCAAATTGCCCATTTGCTGGATTGCCTTGAAAGTGATGTTTTTCACAAGCGTTACGAGGAGATGGGTATCAAGCGGGTATACAAACTAGTAGATACTTGCTCAGCGGAGTTTGCCGCAAAGACTCCTTATTACTACTCCACTTTTGGGGAAGAGAATGAATCGATTCGCAGTGAGAAGAAAAAAGTAGTGGTGCTAGGCTCGGGCCCCAATCGGGTAGGTCAAGGAATCGAGTTTGACTACTCCTGCGTACATGGAGTCTTGGCTGCCAAAGAATGTGGCTACGAAACCATCATGATCAATTGCAATCCAGAAACAGTGTCTACGGATCCCGATGTAGCGGACAAATTGTACTTCGAGCCAGTGTTCTGGGAGCATATCTACGAAATCATTTTACATGAAAATCCGGTAGGGGTCATCGTACAGCTCGGAGGACAGACAGCCTTGAAATTGGCGGAAAAGCTTTCCAAGTATGGTATCAAAATCATCGGAACGAGTTACGAAGCCCTGGATTTGGCTGAAGATAGAGGACTATTCTCTACGCTCTTGAAGGAAAATAATGTGCCTTACCCTGAGTTTGGTACCATTCACAACACCGATGAGGCGCTAGAGCTTTGCAAGACCATTGGCTTCCCACTATTGGTTCGCCCAAGTTATGTTTTGGGTGGGCAAGGGATGAAAATTGTGATCAATGAGAAGGAACTCGAAGAGCATGTGGTCAACGTACTTCGGGATATACCCAACAACGAGATCCTTTTAGATCATTTCCTAGAAGGTGCCATTGAAGCGGAAGCCGATGCGATCTGTGATGGGGAAAATGT
>SXGQ01132527.1_pt1 | contig 11471 bp, 6 predicted proteins | sample 3178371 | NCBI WGS metagenome assembly SXGQ01 (sample SAMN11356859, study PRJNA531348) | freshwater metagenome | isolation source: freshwater sample F1-20 | place: China: Fuxian Lake, Yuxi | collected 2017-12-25 | reverse complement strand
TTTGATTGGTGCTAATTTAGTTGGAACATCAGCTACTTCTGTTGAGTTTTTATCTTACAAAGAAACACTCATCGAAAAACTTTCATACTCAGAGAAATATTTAGACTCACCTGGTAATGTAATCGGACTAGCTGGTACTTTTTCTGGACTAGCTGGTACTTTTTCTAGTGATTTTAGAGTTGCTCCTTCTAGAGAAGAAAGAACAGCTTTTTATGGCGATGGATATGTATATGATCTTGTGGCTGGGACAATAAGTGGATATACATCATCTTTAAGCCTAATGGGTGATACAAGTTTTAATTTTGAATATAAAGTAGGTGTAGACTCTTTTGTGGTTATTGGTTCATCAACTGTATCATTAACTGATAGTTTTACCTTTACTGTTAGTAGTGGAACACTTTCCAATGGAACTTATTCACAGGTATTTTACTTGAATTCTTCCGGTGAATTTAAAACCCTCAGAGGTTCTACAAAACCAACAGTTGCAGCTACAGATATTGTTCTAGGTTATACAACTTACGATATTGTTTCTGGATCATTTAGTAGCGTTACTTATTCGAATGTTACTGTAGGCCATTCCGGATATAAAGAACTTGTACATGGATCTACATCAGATTACTATATTACAGCAACTGGTTCGGATCTTAAAACATTGAACGTATTATTCCCATCAACTACCGGAACAATTCCAACATCTGATTATGAAAATTATAGAAGAATTAAAACATTCAATTCTCTAACATCTTTTTTACAATCAACTGATAAATACAAGGGATCTATTGTTTTGAACACGGCTTTTGATAAACTAAGTTTACAAAATACCGAAGTTCAAAACGTAGTAAATACACAAACACAGAACAAATCTTTTCAACTTGTTTTACCACAAGCTGTAACCACTTTGATGACTTCGGGAGTTCTTATACTATACCGAGTAGATAATGAGTTGATACTTGGTGAAAATGGATTCGAAACAAAGACAGCAGTAGCCGAGACTACAGACATGGGATCTGTTGGTGAATGGTCAACTTTTTACAGAAACTACTACGATGGAAATATAAACACTGGTGATTACTTCCACCCTAATGTACTATCAGGAACTATCAGCTACCAGTTTATAAACTCTGATCTTGATTTGATTTTATTTACTGGAACAGAACCATCAGAAATAGCAGCAGGTTTTTCTTTCGTCTTACCAGATTCCACACTCAATACAAGTGTATATGAAATTATTTCCGCAAGTGGATCATATTGGGTATTAGACAAAGTAGTTACTGACGAGACAGGTGTTGCAAATTATATTTGGGATGCTGATACTAAACATTACCTTAAAATGTATACTTCTGATACAAGTTCAAATGAAAATCTTGTATGTAAATTTACAGATGAAACATTAGCTGGCTCTCAACCTTTAGTAAACTTAGATTACAACACAAATTTCTTCCCATATTCAAAAAGAGGAAACTTCGATCAAACTGTAGATATCTTAGTTCCAACAGGTTGGACAGAAAATACTAACAAAATACTAGTAGATTCTACAAGATATCCAGAAATAAAAATCGGTGATTTTCTTGAAGCAGACTACTCAACCGCTTCTCTAGCAACTGGTGAAGTGCCAAGGAAACTTACCCGTATCTTAACAAAGAGAAGATGGACAGGTAATACATCACTTACAGAACTTACTTGTGATTCAGCAATTAAGAAAACTACAGTCAACGGTGATTATATCACTAAAAGATACAGTCAAATTGAAAGCTATGTTACAACCTATAAGGGTTTAGCATTCGAAGGTTTCAATATAAGAGAAGCATCTATGCCGGATGGAACAGAAACTCGTCAAAACCAGATTCTAAATCTGGTAGCTAAAGGAACACCACTTTTCAGAGCTCTTACAAATAAAGAAGCTCTCGACTTCAGATATGTTGTCGACTCATTTGGACTTGGTCTGATTGAGAATTCGAAACAACAACTGGTTGATATTTGTGGTGAAAGACTTGACGCTTTCGGAATTATCAACATGCCATCTATGAGAAGCTTCAGAACTTCTGTATCACCGAGTTTTGTAGACAGCGAGAATGTTCTTCAAACTAGCTTTATAGCAGAGGGTGGTGATCCCGATACGGCCGCTGCTTTCTTATACTCCTTTGGTCAAGGAAAGGGTGTATCTGCTGTTGGTTATTTCGCACCTTATGTTACAATTGATGACAATGGAAGAATAATAGATGTTCCACCAGCTATGTATGTAGCAGGTTCCTATCTTCGTAAAATTGTAACAACAAACTCAACAATCACTCCTTGGACTGTTGTTGCAGGTGTTACTAATGGTAGAGTTTTAGGAATAAACAATCTTGAAATGGACTTCTCACTAACAGATATTGAGAACCTAAACGGAGCTAAAATGAATCCAATTGTGTTCAAGAGAAACAGAGGATTTGTTATTGAAACAGAGAATACAGCACAAACTCAGTTTGTATCTGCTCTATCTTATATTCACGTTAGAGAAGTTCTCATTGAACTAGAAAGAGAACTAGCTGATATGTTACTAGACTTCCAATGGAAGTTCAACACTCCAGAAATCAGAGCAGAAATTAAACTTAGAGCTGATGTAATCTGTGAAACATATGTTAACAGGTCTGGATTGTACAACTACTTCAACAAATGTGATGAAGAAAACAACACACCTGATATTATCGATAATCAGATTGGTGTATTGGATACGTATGTAGAACCGATTAAGGCTATGGGTGTTATAGTAAATAACGTAACAATCCTAAGAACCGGGGCGATACAAAGTGGTGGATTTATCACAGCTTAATAAAAAATACCCTACAAAAAAACCAGACCTGTGTGTCTGGTTTTTTTATGCAGAAAACTTTTGGAATATTTTATATATATGTAGAAAGGTATGTTAGGAGATTTTGATAAACTATTAAAAGATGATGTTTCAGGAAAAATGTCAAAAGAATCCTATGTTAGATATCACTATCCAGAACATTATTTAGATATTCTAAATTTCTGCAAAGAAAATGAGTTAGATGGTTTACCATTCAAAGAAAAGGTATATTTATCATATCATCGGATTTCTATTCGCCCAAAGTGTAAAAGAGATGGTTGTCAAAATCACACCAAATACAAAAATTCAACTTTAGGTTACATTTCTTATTGTTCAACAAAATGCATTTCATCTGATCCGGACATAAAAGATCTAAAAAAAACTAAATCACTTGAAAAGTGGGGAACTAAAACACCAAGTGAATCACCCATCATTCGTAATAAGATAATACAAACCAATCAAAGCAAATGGGGTGGGAACTCACCTATGTCTAATGATATTATAAAAAATAAATCAAAAGAAACGCTCATCAAAAACTGGAATGTTGATAATCCATCAAAGAATAAAGATATATTAGAAAGAAGAGCCAAAAGTTTCAGGGAAAATATTGATGTTTGGAAGGAATCTTTCAAGAAAAGTTCTCTACAGAGATGGGGTACAGAACATCCGTGGTCTAACCCTGAAGTTCATAGAAAAACAATCACCGAGTTTTACAAAAACTATAAGGATAGAATTGAAGAAAAAATAAATCCATCGGACTATACATTTCTAGGGTTTGATAAGGATACAGATACAACCAGTTTAAATTTTCAATGTAAGAAATGTTCAAATAATTTCAACATCTTAACCTATCAGTTCTACACAAGAACTAAAAACTCAACGCCACTATGTACTATATGTCATCCTATAGGTGAGACTAGCTCATTGAAACAAGAAGAATTGTTAAAAATATTTCAGGAAAATTTTGATGGTATAGTTCTTATGAATGACAAATCAGCAATATATCCCAAAGAGCTTGATTTTTATATACCAGATCTTAAAATTGCTTTTGAATTTAGCGGAGTTTTTTGGCACTCATCTAGATTTAAAGCAAAAGACTACCATCTAGAAAAAATGAATAAGTGTCAAGAGTTAGGAGTAAAACTCTACACCATCTGGGAAGATGATTACTTGACTAAGTGGGATATTGTTAAATCTTTTATATTAAATAAGTTAAAAAGACCAACTTTTCGTATTTGGGCTAGAAAATGTGAAATAAAAGAAGTTCCTTATCTAGAATCAAAAAAATTCTTAGAAGATAATCATCTACAAGGAGATTGTAAATCTTCGGTAAGGTTAGGATTGTACTACGAATCAGAATTAATATCACTTATGTGCTTTTCTAAAATAAGATTACCTATTTCTAGAAAAGGTGGCAAAGGAATATGGGAGTTAACTAGATTTTGTAATAGAAATTATACCAGTTGCCCTGGAAGTGCCTCAAAATTATTAACATATTTTAAAAATAACTATTCTTGGATACAAATACAAACCTATTCAGACAATATGATTTCACAAGGGGATCTATATGAAACTTTAGGTTTTGACTATTCAGGAACTTCAAGACCCGGATATTGGTATGTAGTAAATGGTATTAGAAAGCACCGTTTCAACTACAGAAAACACTTACTTGTAAAAAAAGGGGCCGATCCTAATAAAACAGAAGATCAAATAACACAAGAACTCGGATACATAAGAGTATGGAATTGTGGTAATAAAAAATGGATTCTAAATAAGTAGGTTTTTTAGTTTATATAAAAAATCCACCTTCTTTAATAGTGGATTTTTTAAATAATATATAAACAAAAAAAAGCCTTCATGAAACCTATACTAATTGTTGAAAACAACGCAAATCCGCTTAAGGTAAATGAGAGCGCATCATCATCAAAAGGAAATAATTATGTTCTAGGTGGTATTTTCACAGAGTTTGATAAGAAAAATCGTAACGAAAGAATCTACACTGCGAATAAATTTATTCCAGCACTAAACGAGTTGAATGAAAGAATTGAAAATATGGGTGTCGTCTATGGCGAGTTTGATCACCCAGATGTTTTTGATACATCTCTTTCAAGAGCTTCCCACCTAGTTCTAGAAGCTAGATACCACAAAGATGAAAACAGAGTGGATGGTAGAATTAAACTACTATCAACTTATTGGGGTAAAGAGGCCAAATCACTTGTCGACGATGGTTGTCCGATCTTTGTTTCCTCAAGAGCAGCTGGTATTACTGAGTCCGACGGATCGGTAACACTAAAAAAACTATTTACTTATGACATTGTAGCAGATCCTGGATTTGCTTCAGCTAAGATGACTTCAATCAATGAATCTTTAGGATTCAATAATAAAAGCAACTTTAGGATATATGAAGTATCCAACGAGTCCAAAATAAATGAACTTTTTAATATGAACAAAAACGAATTTGTTACAAAAAGACAACTCACGGACTATTCAAATTATTTAATTAACGAGATCGCTTCAACAAAACAACAGGTAAAAACAGCTATCACCAAAGGTAGTGTTGAACCTAGAAAAGTTGAAAAACTTATTGAGTATTACGAAGAACTTAATAAGACTAATGGTCAAGTAGTTAAATATTTAGATTATCTCGCTGAGAAAATTCAAGTCGTTGTTAATGAAAACAAAGACTTGAAAACAAGAACTGAGAAAATTATTTCTCATAATGACTATCTAGCTGAAAATCTAGAAAAAGCAATTAACTATTCTGAATATCTAGCTGAAAATCTAGATAAGAATATTTCTTACTCTGAATATCTTGCTGAGAATGTAGATAAAAATATTTCTTACTCAAAATATTTAGCTGAGAACTTAGATAGAAATATCTCTTATTCTGAATATCTAGCTGAGAACTTAGATAGAAATATCTCTTATTCTGAATATCTAGCTGAGAACTTAGATAGAAATATCTCTTATTCTGAATATATTGCTGAAAATCTTGATAGTAGTATTAAGTATGCTGAATACATAGCTGAAAATCTTGATACAAATATCGCTTACTCTGAATATCTAGCGGAAAATCTAGATAACTCTATTGCTTACTCTGAGTATATCGCTGAAAACCTTGATGGTAACATCGCTTACTCTGAATATATCGCCGAACACCTAGATGATAACATTGCTTATTCTGAATATCTAGCCGAGAATATGGATAAAACAATTTCCTATGCTGGTCTGATCTCTGAAAAGGTTAATGGTTCGAGACTTAATGAGTCTAGAGGTGGTAAAATGATCCCTACTCTAGAAGACTATGGTTTCGAAGAGGAAGATCCCGAAGGCGAAGGATATGGAGATAAAGGATCTGGAGATGTTGGGTATGGAGATGAAGATCTCCCTATGTATGGTAAAATGAAAAAGGATCTCCCAAAATCAACCTCTGCATACTACATGGACACAGAGGGTTGTGAAGAGTGTGGTTACGATGAAGATACTATCGAATATCCACTCGAAGAAGAGAACCCTGTTTACAATGAATCTAAATTATCAAAACAAATAGATAAACTGATTTTAGAAGCTAAAAAAAGAAAAGTTTCTGAGAATAATGATTTGAATTTCTTAAAATTCCTCAACAAAACACAAGTAGATAGTTTTCACAATCTTACAACAGAAGAGCAGGAAACAGTTAAACTTTATGTAAACGAAAGAAGTTACTTTACTGGTGGAGAAGTTTTAAGACTAATCAACGAGGCCCTATCGGCCAAAAACGAGTCTTTAGAAGAAAGACTAATCAGATTGATGCCTGATAACATAAAGCCAATCTGGAACAAGATCGATGAATCAACTAAAAAATCGATTGTATCACAAGCTAAACTTTATCCAGAACTTGATTCTGAACTTAAAGTTGAACACTTCTGGAACACAAGACAATTCAAAAAAGAACAAACTTCTAAGAAGTTAGTTTCTCACGAAGCTCTTATTCAAGAAGATAGACTTAGTGAAAAAGAAATCGGATCGATATTAGAAAGATTCAAAAGCATCTAATATTCAATAAAAAATCCACCCTTCTAAAAAGTATGGTTTTTTAAAGAATATATAAAACAAAAAAAAAAATAAAAAAATGTCTCACATAAGAATTGATTCACAAAAAGCACTTAAGAAGTGGTCACCTGTTCTAGAGAACATGGGTATCACCGACAGTGATCGTTTGAATTGGATGTCAGAATATGCTGAATTCCATTCAATCAATGAGAATGCCTACGTAAACGCAGGTATTCAAGGTATGGGTGCTGTAACAGCCCCAGGACCACAAAGTTTCGCCGGTCAAACTCTAGGTAACGCAGCAGGTCAAGTTGGCTCAGGTGACGTAGCTCAAAACCTACTACCAGTTGCAATGAAAATTGCAGCACAAACAATCGGTCTTGACCTAGTATCAGTAAAACCAACACCCGGTCCAAGAATTGAACTTCTATTCATTGATTTCAGATACGATGATGTAGATGAAGAAAATGAAGGCAGACCACAAGTTTTCAAGGTTAATGCCTCAAACTTGGATGCCATCAAAGCGGGTATCACAGCTTCTTTAGCAGGTGCTAGCCCAGCCATCACAGAAACAACTGGTGGTTTATCCGGTGGTAGAATTTTTGATAATGTATTCAACTCTACAGCTATGTATCAAGCTATACCTGGTGTTAATGACAATAAAGAAGGTGTTGTTGAATTCTTAGGTTTCTCACGTATCGATGGATACCCAATGTTCAGAGCCTACAGACAAACAAATGCTGTTGGTTCGGCTAATTTGTCAGCATTCACATCTCTAAACGTATATGATCAAGCAAAAAACACATTTGGTCCAACTGCTACTATCGCAGCTCAAATTCGTAACATCGCTGGTGTAACAGCATCTGGTGTTACTGTTGAACTTGTTTCAGCACTTGAAGATCACATTCCTGGTTTCTCAGCAAACTGGACAGGAGCTTCTGCTTCTGGTGACTACCCAATGGGTCGTGGTGACGATGACAACTCATACGCAGGTGTAATCGGACCAAAAGTTTCTACTAAGTCAGTTGCTGTAGGTACTATTGAAGTATCATCAGCTCTTAGAAGAACCGAAATTGAGGATATCAAAGCTAACACTGGTATGGATATCACTCAAAAAATGGAAAGTATTCTTGTGAATGAACTTTCACAAACTATCTCTAAGCAAATTGTATTTAAGATTTTCGAAATGGGTAACCTCAACAGAGCTTCTGCTCCTACGAGAGGTGGTGCTTCTATCTTCGACTTGAACACTAACTATGTTTCTGGACCAGGTGGTGAAACAACTCACGCCGTTCAGAGAAAACTTATCACTAAGATGGTTCACGCCTCTAACTTCATCGCTACTGAAGGCCGTGTTGGTCCTGCTCAGTTCGCTGTAACAAACGGAGGTCTAGCAGCTGCTCTTATGGATATTGCTGGTTATACCATCAACCCTCTAAAATCAAAAATTAGTGGTTCTGGTCAGCTTTACCCAGTAGGTCAAATCGGTGATATCACTGTATATGTTGATCCTTATATGAAGTATAACGACAACAGAATCGTAATCGGAAGAAAGAACAACCCTGATCAACCAGGTATCATCTTTGTTCCTTACTTGATGGCACAATCTATCAGTATTATCTCAGAAGCAACATTCGCACCAAGAATGCTTTTAAGATCTAGATACGCTGTAACTGAAGTAGGTTGGTATCCACAAAAGCAGTATATGACAATCAATGTCACAGATGCTGACGGATACTTGAACTAATCTTCTTGTAACTCAAAAGAAAAAGTCCCTCCAAAAGAGGGACTTTTTTTGTTTTTATAGATACAATATGAAACATTCGCTCCTCGTCTATGGATAAAATAAGATTAGATAAACTAAATGAAGCAACACAAGGTTACCCGGTTAGATTAAGAGAAAATTTCCTCAAAAATAATTTCTCTGATCTATACAAAGAAATTGTAAGTTTTTGTAAAAATATTGAAGATTTGCCCTTCATTCAGAAAATTTGGCACTGGGTATCTAACAGACCAGATTATTATACCTGTAAATGTGGTGATAGAACCTCTTTCCACCGCAATTGGAAGGATGGTTACAGAGAGTTTTGTTCAGCAAAATGTTCAGCTACAGATCAATCAACTAAGGAAAAACGAATGAATACTACACTAGAAAAGTGGGGTGTTGATAATGTTTCTAAGTCAGATATCATCAAAAAAAGACAAGAAGAAACCAACCTTGAGAGATGGGGTTATAAATCTAGTTTTCAAAATCCAGAAATACAAGAAAAATACAAGAAAACAGCACTTGAAAAATGGGGTGCAGATCATTATTTCAAGACCGAAGAATTTAGATTGAAAACAAAAAAATATTACCTAGAAAGATGGGGTGTCAACCATCAACTAGAAATTGACCAGGTCAAAGAAAAAATAAAACAAACTTGCTTAATTAAATACGGTGTAGAAACCTATCTAAATACAAAGCACTCACGAGATAGTATAAAATCCTATAATAGAAGTAAATTTGAAGATGAGATTTCTTCTTTTTTAGACGAAAATGAAATTGAACATAAAATGGGTGAAAGAGATCTTATTTCACCTCTATTGATTGATATCTATATACCTAGCCACAATCTCGCTATCGAATACAACGGACTTTACTGGCATAGTGAATTCAAAAAAGATAAAAATTACCACCTTACAAAAACAAACTTATGTAAAGAAAGGGGTGTTCAACTTATTCATATCTGGGAAGATGACTGGAAAAATAGAAAAGAAGTTCTCAAATCCATTTTATTAAATAGATGTAAAAAATCAAAAAATAGAATATTTGCTAGAAAGTGCCAAGTTGGAGAAATAACTACAAGAGAAATATCCTCTAAATTTTTGAATGACAATCATATACAAGGTTATTCAAACTATTCAACAGCAGTGGGTCTTTTTTACGAAGATAGGTTAGTAAGCTTAATGACTTTTGGTTTTCGTTGGATTAATGGAAAAAAAGAATATGAACTTCTAAGATTTTGTAACGGTATTGATTATCAAGTTACTGGTTCAGCATCTAGATTATTTGAATATTTCATAAGAAATAACCCGGATATTGACGAGATAAAAACTTATGCGGATCTTTCTCTTTTTTCTGGTGAAGTTTATTCAAGACTTGGTTTTATTTTTGATAGAAATAGTGGATTAAACTACTGGTGGGTAGTTGATGGTTTAAGGAAACACAGATTCGGGTATAATAAAAGGAAATTAGTTAGTTTGGGTTATGACCCAACACTTACCGAAGTTCAAATTATGCATTCTCAAAACTATTATAGAATTTGGGGTTGTGGTCAAGATAGGTGGATTTGGAAAAAAACTTCTAATTCCCTAGCTGCTTCTCAGTAATAATAATAAACTCAAATCCCTTTCTTTGACAATATTCAATCATATATTTCCACTTTTGTAGGTTTTTATTGTAGGTCTTCAGGCTATATTCTAGGTTTCTGATTTGCTTTGAGTTCATATTCTCCCTAATAATAGGTTCAACAGTTTCAGAATGAGGTTTCACTTCAGCAACTACTTTAGAAAGAGTTCCATCGGGTCTTTGTAGCTCATAATAAAAATCAGGATAGTAAGTATGTTGTGTAGTCTCAAAATCTTTTCTTACAGAGCTCCATTCAGTTTGTTCATAAGGTATCTTAATATACTCTGAGCACCATCTTGTAATTTTATCATTAAGATCTAGGTAGATCATCATTTTTTTCTCTAGACCACTTCTATAATAAACTCCTCCTTCGTTGTTAGCTTTGATTAGTTTATCCGTGTTTTGTGGAACATACAATCCTTGATGGTATTTCTGTGTGTTGGTAGGTTTTTGGTTTAGCATATGTTTATATATAGAAGAAATGGGAATACTTCTAGATAAAGTTGAAACGGACAACAACCTTAAACGGGTATCTATACCGGATGCCTATAAAGAAAATTCTGCTTTTTTCTATAATAAATACCGAGGTAGTGATAAAGAGGTCCAAAATACTCCATTTAGAGAGATTAGTTTTGGTGGATTTTATTTTTTTCATTACCGAGATGAATCAAACTGGATGAGGTATTCACCGGTATTTACAGTAGAGTTTAAGAAATTTGAAAATAAAATAATTATACTAGCACTAAACTTCAATTTTATACCACTAGAGTTTCGTGTAAGAATATTTGATAACTATATGATAGAGAATGATTTTACAAAAAATCGAGATCTAGAAGTAGATTTTCCAGGTATATACAACAAACTTCTACAAATTGGATTTGAATATAGTTTAGTTGAATACAATATGGCTCAGCTTATTCAATCACACAGAATTAATACGAATTTAGTTCCGAGGTTTTTATATTCAGGTCATCCGATTAATAAATATGATCCTAAAAAACTATATGAGATTATGCTTGCTAAAAAGGATAAACAAAAACAAAGAGATAGTGAGATGAAAAAGTTATCTCTTGAGCAGCTCTATAAAGAAGCTGAGGGTAAGAACTTTACTCCAGTTGAGTTAAAAGAAAGATACGATAGAATCCAGAGAAACTTAGAAAAGTTCAACCAATAACAAAAATTTTAATATATAAAAATAAAGATCAAAAATTTTAATGGCAT
>SXGQ01395070.1_pt1 | contig 11472 bp, 8 predicted proteins | sample 3178371 | NCBI WGS metagenome assembly SXGQ01 (sample SAMN11356859, study PRJNA531348) | freshwater metagenome | isolation source: freshwater sample F1-20 | place: China: Fuxian Lake, Yuxi | collected 2017-12-25 | reverse complement strand
GGGTCTTCTTTTTTCTCAATTTCAAGCTTGGTAATGAACTTGTTGAATGCATCTGAGAAGTCCTTGTCTGGGAAAATTGGGTTTAAAGATTGAGATACATGGAAACCCTTGAATTCAGCAACGGTGTTTCGGAATTTCGCAAGTCCCGTTTTTTTGGGTGTGGAGAAATCTTCCATGTGTTCATATGCAAGTTTTCCGTTCAAATAGGTTGTAAATCCTTTTGAATTAATCCGTACTTTCAGATGGTTCCAATCACCCGGGATGTAGGAGTCCAATTTTTCCTGGCGCAGCACCTGCCAGGAATAAACATCAGGCCCATTGAATTTGGTAAGTCTGATCTGGCCATTGGATGGATAGAAACCGAAGTGTTGGTTTTTGCCATCAGAGTCAAAGACCAACCCCGCAGCGCCACTTTCGTCCTTAAGTTTGACCCAGACCTCAGCTTCGAATGGAAGCGCTGGGGAGGGGAGTTTGGATAGAAGCAGTGCCCTGCCACCAATTCCATTGCCTTGCCCTTCAGAAATAATTCGTCCCGCGCGTTGTCGCCAATTGCCATTGAATATCGGTTCCCAAAGGTCCTCATTAATTGCACCGATTGTCGCCCAAGCTTTCATCGGGATTTCAACAGGTTTTGTTTTCAGCAGTTTGTTAAGTTGTTCAGCGGGTATGGCAAAACCCAGATTGTCAGTTACAAGCGACTTGATCGTTAAAATTCCCAAGACTTTTCCTTCCATGTTCACGATTGGACCGCCACTGTTACCAGGTTCGATTGGAATTGCAACCTGTAACATTTCTCTGCCTTCAATTTCTCGTTTGCCGGAAATAATTCCTGAAACAACACTGTGCTTGAGTCCTTGGGGATTCCCAACTGCAACCACACTGGTTCCATCATTGAAAGTGTCGGACTCTGAAATTTTCAAAAATGACCCAATAGGGTTTGTTGCCTTGAGGATTGCTAAATCATTTTCGCGATCAATCGCGTAAATGCTGGTTACTTCAATCTCTTTTCCATCGGAGGTTTCGATCGTGATTTTTTTACCTTCCCCAATCACATGGTAATTTGTAACTAGCAAGCCGTCTTTTGAAATGAAGAATCCAGTGCCAAGTGCCTCTCTACCTTCTGACCTTCCCTTGCTTTTGATCACAACAATTGATGGCTTGGTGTTTTTTGCAATAGTTTGGGTTTCTGTGTCCTTTAATTGAGTGTTAATGGTGAAGCTTAGCAGATAAATAATGGGAAAAACTATTTTCAACATCACTCTTATCCCTTGCGAATATTCAAATGTGCGGCTTTTATGATCCTTGATCATGATAACAAATTTTTGTTTGGGTGGAAGGAATGAGTTGAATTTGACGATTCTTATAAATACTCAGGCAATAAGATGGTGAAAAGGTTCGGATTGAAAGGCGACTTGGAAGATATTTAAAAAATAATGACGTTTTTTTGTTAAAGTTTATCTGGAATATTTGCATTCCAGTCTTTCTGGTTTAGAATCTAGCTAGAATCGTTTAGTTGCGGTTCAAAATAGTTTTCAAATCCAGGTCAGGTTTTAATCATGTCTCAATTTTATACCTTGGAAGAAGCAGCCTCTAAGCTGAACATAAGTGTTGACCAGTTAAGAGAAATGGCCAAAAAGAGGGAGGTTAGGTCTTTCCAAGATCGAGGTGTTTTGCGCTTTAAAAGTGAAGACATTGATTCGAGGTTAAGTTCCGCACCTGCGATTCCTGAGACAGATTCTGCTGATTACACATTAAATTTTGATAATGTTCCCGCTGTTGAAGCTCCTCAAAATAATCCCATTGGGGTAGCTGGAAATGATGATTCTGAGGAATTTACCCTTCAACTAGATGGTGGTGATTCTCCATCGCCTGCTCTTAGTGCCCCTGATGGAGTTGCTTCCGATTCTGATGGGTTACTCGGTATTCAAGATTCCCCTGATTTGTTTGGTTCAGATTTCAGTTTATCCACTGAACCGGAGCCGAATGTTGCTGAGGCTAGCTCCACATCCTCCAGTGTGATACTTCCAAAGGAATCGCCATTTGAAATTTCTGAGCCTGTTATTGATTTGGATGATACATATGGCCTGAGTGCAGGATCAGAAATTGGTGTTTCTGAAGCTCCGATCGGATTGGTTCCCACTGTTGATGACATTCAGGTTGATGATGGTATTGGTCTTCAACTTGATGATAGCAATGCAACCGACCAAGGTTTGAGCAGTTCAATTGAGCTTCAATCACCCTCGGGTGATGATTCCAGTGAATTTGAACTTTCGGTTGAAGATTCAAATTCCGAAGTTTTATCATTGGACGGGTCAATGGCTGAGGAAGCTGGTTCTGGCACCCAGGTCGTTGATGAATCCAGTTCTGATAGTGAATTTGAGTTGAATCTTGATGAGGATATCGGTGGAGATTCTGGAGAAGGTGTTGTTGCAACTGGCGGTGATCTGGATAGTAGCTTTGAGTTAGAACCAAGTGATAGTGATTCTGGTTCCCAGGTTGTAGAGGTTGAGGATGGCCAGGATGCTGATCCTATGGATGCCACTGCTGAATTTAATGAAGTGGATGTGGTGGAAGATGGTAGCTCGAGTCAGGTTGTTGCTATTGAGGAAGTTGTAGAGGAAGTTATCGAGGAGCAAGAGGTAGAAACTGTTTCAGAAGATGATTCTCCTGAAATTATGGGGACAGAGGAAGAGGGAGAGGGTGCAAAAACTTTAGTTTATGCCGAGGAAACATCATGGGGAGCATTGCCTGCAATTTTCCTTATTCCCGGGGTACTTATCCTTTTTGTTGTTGGCTTGATGAGTCTTGAATTAATGCGGGGAATGTACGGATTCAACAAGGGCGTTGGTTTTACCAGCGTGATTATTAAGCCCCTTGCTGAAATGTTCACTGACATGCCCAAGAATTAACCAGTAATTAATTCTGTAGATTGAAAATTCGTTCTGAATTTCCTCGGAGTATTAATTTTCCCAGAGCAATTGTCTCTTCAAGAGTGTGCTTTTTTGTCTGTAGAAAATCCCTGGCTAAGATATTTGAAAGTATTTTTCGGTACATATTGAATTTAGGCAAACCAAATTCCAATTTATACATGTCACTGTAATAACCAATCTGCTTGGTTTTAGGCGATGCCTGCATTCTTGCGCGTGTATCTTGCTCTATGTGGACCGGGATGTTTGAATACCACCAGTGCCCATGGGCAATCACGTTTGGGAATATCCAACTATAGCTTGAGAGTTCCTGGTTTTGGTTGCTTGTTAGGACTGATATGCAAAAGGTTACATCCGGAAAAAAGTTGAATAATGGTGCATATTGAATGAGGGATGTGCGTTGGTCGTATAAATCTTTTCCCTGATAAACTCCGTTTTCATAAACATTACGGTTAACACCGATCATTAAATCGAAAGGTAGTTTCCATTGGCTGCAGGCTTCCGCTAGCTTCCAAAAAATTCCATTTTTCCAAATGTTTGAATCAAAGTCTCCATTTTTAAAACATTGATCAAGATCAGAATTTGAGGATTTGGCGGGAGAAAAATCCGGGGGAAGAGATATGGCACAGGCTTTCGCGCCTTTATTGCAAAAATGCTTGAATAGGCCATTGATGCACTTGTCAAGTTCAGCGGCATTACCCGGGTTGATTCCTGTTGTTTTACCAAGGCGATTTTGAACATTGTTTCTTCCAAAATGGAATACGAGTTCATCAGTTCTTAGGCAGGGGATGTAAAAAGTGGTGTCAAAGCCTTCAAGGGGATCATCAAAATCATTGGTGAGGAATATTTTTTCAAGGTTTGATGTTTTTAAGACTTGGGCTTCCCAGGTAGAGGAAGCCATTTTTTTCTGGGCGGAGGTCCAAAGAAAATCAGTGTCTTTGGGGGTGATACGATCACCTTTAAAATCCAAGAAAACTTGAGCAATCTCAAGAAACCATGAATACTGCGCAGTATTGTCAAATTGGTTCATATGCCTGATGATTTCAAGGACTTTTTCCTGGCCTGGAATTTCGGCGGCCAGAAACTTCTTATCCATTCCGCAGGAATGTGCCAGTTCCGTGTAGTAGTGGTAGCCAAGGATATCTTCAAGAGATTTTGAAGCTGCGGCGTGGGGATTTATGTGGGAATGTGGATCCAGGATCGGAATATCAACTAATGCCTGGTAAATTTCTTTGCTTGTATTGTCTGCTAACATTTTATTTACACCTGTGTGACAGCACTGATTGTAAGGTTCAGGAGTACTAAGTATCATGCTTTGGCGTGGCCAAGCCGAATTCTTTCAAATATACCCCAAGTCATAAAAGTTAATATAAGTCCCATGGTTAGGAGCACCAAGGATGATTTTAAAATAAGTTGAAAATCCGTCGAAGTGTCGAAAGCTGAAGGCATGATTTCTCTGAAGGCGTCCAATGCCCATCCTTGAGGTGTAAATGCAGAAAGATTTTTTGCATTATCAGGCATCATCTCCCATGGGAAAATACACCCTCCAAGAAGTGCGAATAAACAAACAGGGATGGAACTAAATAGGGCCAGTTGTGTTTCGTTTTTGGCAAGGATGCCTATGAACAAGGAAAAGGAAGCGACACAGATGGATGTTGCAAATGGTAAAAAAATCAAGGAGGTCATCCAATTTGTGATTGACCAATCATATTGCCCAATTTTTATTCCAAGAAGAATTTTTCCAAATGCCAGCAGGAACAATATTTGAAACAAGGAAATCAAAACTATGGGTAGGAATTTTCCAATTAAAATATTTATTGTGGAAACTGGTGTGCCAAGCAGCCTGTCGAATGTCCCTTGTCTTTTTTCCGCAACAAATATCCATCCTGATATTAAAATTAGGCTGAAGGCAAACATTACCGTGAATGAGGGGACCAATATTTGGTATCGTATTGCGCCCCGTTTAAGAATGCCGGCCCCATCCTCGTTCTGATAAAGGGTCAAGGTTTTATCGGTTTCAGTTGGATTGATAGACCGGGTGAGAGAAGCCCAAGATTTCCCTGTTAGATTGTAGTTTTTGAATTGCCCTATAAGCGCTGTCTGAATGCCCGCCCCGACTTTTTCCCTGTAATTCCTAGCCAGGGCCACATCTTTTCCTGAAGCTAATTCCAGTAGTTCCCCAAGAGGGATTTTTTCCTTGGGTATCAATAGTCGCAGTGACGGTGGGACTGGCAGGGAGACTTCTTTTCCCAATAATTCTATAAATTCCGGGTCTCCAAGTTTTTCGAAAGCCTGCCCTATCATCCAAGGCATGACGATTCTTAAAAGTGCGATTTGGCAAACGCTTTCTATTATCGCAGAGGTTGCAGGCTGTTTGGTGTCTTTGATAATCGAGACATCAAGTTTTTCAAGGTAAACTCCATCGCGATGAAAGGGATTTACACCTGTGGATAAAAAAGAACAAACATTAACCTTGTTGCTGAAATTTTGATTGAAAACAATCACTGCTGCTCTTTTGCCTGTTTTTACAAGGTTTTGAGCGAGTTGTTTATTTTGAATTATTTCGACTTTAATATTGGGGGTTGAAACAATATCCTCGATCGTATGATCAGCCCATGATTTATTATCGAGCCCTTTCCCCTCGTCCAGATTCAATATGCTTATTCGCATTAGATCATCGGTTTTTTGGCCAAATCCTTCCCCAAGTAGGAATCCTAGAATAAGAATCATTGAAAATGGTAGGGCAAATAACACGGTCGTGGTGAGTTTGTCCCTGACCAATAATTTCAGCTCTTTTTTTGCTATTATTAGGCTTTGCATGTTTGATTTTTAATCCCTAAGATGCCTGCCTGTGAGGGTTAAGAAAACTTTTTCCAAGTTAGGTGAATCCACATTTAAATTGATAATCTCAATTTGCCCATTCACCAAAAAGTTTATGATTTCGGGTGTTGGGTTTTTGCATGAAGTCAGGGAGTAACTTCCCGGTGTGGTTGATTCCTTTAGTGATGGCAGATTTTTTCGAAGCAGGCCAAAATTTTCATGGCGGTCATTTTTTATTGTGAAATTTATGGTGCTTTGAGCAAGGGTAAGAAGATTTTCCAGCGTATCAAAGGCAATGATTTTTCCTCGGTCCAGAATTGCAATCCTGTCGCAAAGAGATTCCGCCTCCTCCATGTAATGAGTGGTGTAAATTATCGTGGTCCCCGTGGTATTGATTTTTTTGATGGCTTCAAAAATTCTATTTCTCGATTGGGGGTCAACCCCCACTGTGGGTTCATCCAGCATGAGAATATCGGGAGAATGCACCAAAGCTATGCCTAGGTTAAGCCTGCGTTTCATTCCTCCGGAAAAAAACCTTGGGTATTGATCATTTTTGATTTCATCCAAGCCGATTATCTCGAGGATTTCATTTACCTTGTTGGCTAAAGTGGTTCCATTAAGACCGTATAATTGCCCGAAAAAAATTAGATTTTCTCTTGCGGTAAGGTCTTCATAAAAAGCGAAATCCTGTGGTACAAGACCTATGCGACTTCGTAATTGAAGATTGCCTGGTTGGATTTGTTCACCGGTAAGGTGAATGGTGCCTGTGGTAGAGGTGCTTGCACCGGAAATAATGGAAAGAAGTGTGGATTTTCCAGCTCCATTAGGGCCAAGAAGCCCGATAATCTCTCCTCGTTTTATTTCAATGGAAATATTATTCAAAGCTTTGAAGTGCCCATGCAGCTTTGAAATATTTTGAATTTTAAGAATAACCGAATGAGCTAAAGTCATTGAGTTTCTCAAAATAAAAAAAGCGGAAGGCTTATTAGCCTGCCGCTTTTAATGCTAGAAATTCAAAAGGCCCCTTACTTCTTTTCAGCCTTCTTTTCAGGAGCAGCTTTTTTGTCAGCAGGAGCGGCTTTCTTATCGCCCGCCGCCGGGGTTGCTGCAGCATCGGCCGCTGGTGCTTCCTTGGCTGCTTTTTTAGCTTTCTTACCAACCTTTAATACCCTAACCTTTGGAAGATTGAACGGCCCCATGCCTTCAACCCAGCGGTCTTCAGCTTTAAGTACAGCAATTCTCTCAGCCCTATTCAGCACATTTCGGGAACGGGCAAGTGTGTTTTTTCTTTTTAAACTTTTATCTATGGACATTTTAACCTCTAATTCAATATCCCTATCACCATTACTTAAATATAATGATCTTCATGGAAATTGACAAGGTATTTGGGAAGCAAAATAAATTTATCTTATTAACTGGTAAAGGGTTATCATGCGTATAAAGATGGATTACGGTAAAACTGGAATTTTAGTTGACCTGCCTGATGACAGGGTTGTTGGCCCTTTGGAGATTAAAGATGCTATTCCCTTGGCTGACCAGTCCAAAGCCATTTCCGATGCTTTGGCTAATCCGATTGGCTCCAAACCTCTTTCTGAAATAGCCAAAGGAAAAAAAACAGCATGCATTCTTATTTGTGATATCACCAGGCCGGTGCCAAATAAGGTCATTCTTCCCCAGGTATTAAAAACAATAGAAAATGCGGGAGTTCCCAGGTCTGGAATTACCATTCTGATTGCAACTGGGTTGCATCGACCTAATGAAGGTGAAGAGTTGGTTGAGTTGGTGGGGGAAGATATCGCAAGGAACTATCGGGTTGAAAATCATCATGGTAAAGAAAATTCTGAACACGATTTTCTGGGTGTGACGCCTCGTGGAGTTCCTGTTTATATTGATTCTCGCTATGTGAGAGCGGAGCTAAAAATAACCACTGGCCTGATTGAGCCACATTTGATGGCTGGTTACAGCGGTGGTCGAAAAGTGATTTGTCCCGGAATCGCTGGTATTGAAACTGTAAAAGTTTGGCACGGACCAAAGTTCCTGGAGCACCCCAATGCTGATTGTGGAATTGTTGAAGGTAACCCCGTGCATGAGGAAAATACACACATTGCTCTCATGACTGGGTGTGATTTCATTGTGAATGTATGCGTTGACGGGAACCGGCAGATTACCTGGGCAGGTGCCGGTGACATGATAAAAGCTTGGGAGGCCGGGGTTGCGTTTGTCAGGCAAGTGGTTAGGGTTCCAATCAAGGAGCCTGTTGATATTGTTCTGACTAGTTGTGCAGGCTATCCCCTTGATATCACTTGGTATCAAGCTGTAAAAGGTCTTACTGGGGCTCTGCCGATTCTTAAAAAAGGTGGCACAATCATCCTGGTGGCAAGTTTGACGGAAGGTTTGGGTAGCCCTGAGTTTCAGCAGGTGCTTAAAGAGAATCCTGATCTTCAAGCCTTCAAAAAACGAATTTTGGAAACCGATTACTTCATCATGGACCAATGGCAGCTTGAAGAGTTCGCGAAAGTCATCGAAAAAGGCAAAGTCAAGGTGTTCTCAAAGGGTTTGGAGCACTCGATCTTAAGCAAGTGTCATGTGACCCCCGTTGAATCTGTGGAAAAAGCCGTGGCAGATAGTTTAAAGGAATATGGCCCCTCAGCACAGATTGCAGTGATCCCCAAGGGGCCCTATGTTTTGGCCTGCGTGGATTAAAAACGCCTACCAACTATTGGACTCTGCAGGTTCCGAGCAACCAAGTATCTCGGTTAGTTGGTTGAATTGGTTCTCGTACTCATCTGTCGTGGAATGGAAGTGCTCGAAATCATTCACCAAAGGGATGGCATCATTTCTTGGTATTTTATTTGAAAGAAGAACCTTTTCAAAATCACCTATGTTTTGGGCGTAAACAACGATTACTTTATGTTCGTCAAATTGAACTTCCATGGGCCTGCCCTTGGCCATCACCGCAACTCCCGAGCAACCATCGTTCGAGATGACCTCCTCGAATTCCTGAAGATAGCTTTGAAGAATTGGAAGATCAATTTCCTCCCTGTGCAGGTCAATATGTTTGGAAATTTTTGAACCATGACTAGATTCCAAGATGACATCCACCGTGTCTCCCAGGATATCTGTGAGTTGCAAGAAAATATCAAAAACACTTTCCTTGGAGACGGTTATAGCCAGCATGGGTATATCCTGCTGGGTAAGGGAATCGGTAAAAACACTCTTGCGGTATCCGTTTGAGAAGCCAACATTGATTTCTTCTGCAGGATAAGCAGCTTGCGAAAAAGAAAAGCTATTAGACATGATTCTGCTTTCTTCTTAAAAACCACACGGGATCCAGTCCAACAAGTTCCGGGTCAGATGGGAAATTAGGAACTTACTGAACACACAAACATATGCTCTAAACAATACGAATGCCAGAAACCAAAGGTTCGATTTATTATTAATATTTTTTTCTTGAATGAATTTTCATTAAACCAAGAAAAGAAGATAAATCATGCTGCATAAAAGCGAATAATCGTAAATTTTTACTTGTATTTCCCAAATCATCGAAGTCAAAGCTTTCCTAATCCTCCCATTCTTTCTTTTGCGCTATTTTTAGCTGATTGGTTTAACTAGTTGATTTGGAATAGGGCCCATTAAAAAGTGGGATATCCTTGAAAAATTCATTTCCAACCGCAAGCAATTTAGCTGGATATTCGATGCAAAAGGGTGATTTATTATTTTGGAAGTAACTCCTCATGAATACAACTTTTGTAATTGCTCTTTCGCTTTTTGTTTGCTCCCAAAGCGAAAAATCCGAACTTATTCCCCTGACTGGAATTGTTCCAAAGTCATACCGGGAGGATATTTACAAAGGGGAAAGTCATTTAGGGTTTGTTTCTGTAACTGACCAACAAATTGAAAAAAATGGTAAAAAGACAGGCTTCATGCTGCAAAAAGAGACCAATTTAACTTTGCAACGATTTGGTTCCCTGGTTTCATTACGAATGCTTGAAACCCAGGAAATGGATCTGATTGGTACAGTTCATCATATTTCCATGAAACAGTTTCAGGGGCTAAAACAAACCCTTCAGTTATCAGGCCAGAGAGATGGCTCAAATTTTCGTGTTTGGATTGAGAATAATGGGGAAAGAACTATTCCCTGGGATATTGACGGATTTGGCCCCCTTGGAAAGGAACAAATGATCAGTGGGAAGAAATGGAGTCATCAGGAACAGTTGCAGTTTGATTGTTATCAACCCGTGGTTAACCGATTTGTCACCTATGATGTAATTGCCAACAAAAAAGTTCCTTTAGATTCTAAAGACCCTGTTGCTTGGACAGTGCAAATGTCACCCAAGAAGATTATTTCCGGTAATCTTTCCCTTCAATTACCAAAAACCCTTTACTTTCTTGATCAGAATCAAAATGTGCTTTTTTCGGAAACTGAGATGGATGGAATTGGGGAAATTAGCATGGTACGAACTAAATCAAACTCGGCATTTGTACGTGCGCCTAAGCAAATGTTTGATATAGGCAAGGCCTCATTCATACCAGTAAACAGAAAAATTCCTGCTGCTAAATCTTCTTCCTCGGCCACTTATCAATTGACAATCAATGGGTTGCAGGAAGAACTTCCGGTGATCCAGGATGAAAGACAAAAAGTTGTAAAAAAAACAAATAACAATTTTGTTTTATCAGTTAAGGCGTATCGGCTTCCGGAAGATGCCCCCGCCAGCATTGCCCCTGATATGGAGGAAATGGCACCATCCAAGTTTATTGATTGGAATAATCCAATTGTCAGAAATCTTTCCCGTGAAGTTGGTCCTGTTGAGGTGGATCCATGGCGAAAAGCTGTGTTGCTTGAGAAGTTGGTTCGCCGGAAAATGATTTTTGACAACCAATCACCTTTTGCATGCGCCTCGGAAGTTGCGAAAAATCCGAGGGGGGATTGCAGGCATGCTGCAATTTTATTGGCGGCCTTATTTCGGACAGAAGGAATACCCAGCAGGGTTGCCCATGGTTTGCTTTATGTCGAGAAAAATGGTGAACCCTTGTTTGGATTTCATATGTGGAGTGAGGCATATCTGAGGGGACGCTGGGTGGCGTTTGATGGAACGATTGGACTGGGGTTTGTTGGCGCGGATCATATAAAAATATCACATCACACATACAATGAAGTGGAGTCACTTGCCCCGATCGCAAGCCTGCAGAATTTTATTGGCAAAGCGAAAATTCAAATTGACTAAGGGGTTGCAGATTCCCTGGGTTTTGCTGTTGCTGGAAGTGTGTTTGTATCTTGGTTCAAGAAAAACATAATCCCCAATCCCTCCAAAGTATCGTTGGATTCAGGAATTTTTGCCGGAGAAGACCAGGTTTGAACCCCTTGGTTTTGGATTGTGCGGCCAAAATTTATCGCCCAGGATTTTCCAGAAGTCGCTGGCGAGCTTGAGATTATTCCCATGGGGATGGCCGCTTCAAATGTCCACCCCGTTTCAGAATTATCTATCGCAAAAAACCATTTTGGATTCCAGGACAGATCACCCCAGCAATCATCAATCACATTGCCAAAAGAATCAATTTGAAACTGGTAGCATGTGGTGTAATCCCGGTCCAAGTCCACCTGGAAAAAAATCCTATCCTGACTTTTTAGTGGTAAATCTCTGGTTGGGGTGTATTTGTTTTTAATGGCAGTTGGGTTTTTTGAAAAGCAAATTGCGCTGATATAAACAAATTCAGAATCATACAG
>SXGQ01231905.1_pt1 | contig 11472 bp, 12 predicted proteins | sample 3178371 | NCBI WGS metagenome assembly SXGQ01 (sample SAMN11356859, study PRJNA531348) | freshwater metagenome | isolation source: freshwater sample F1-20 | place: China: Fuxian Lake, Yuxi | collected 2017-12-25 | reverse complement strand
TGATCAGACGTTGGGATGGTAATCCTGCGCTGCAGGAATGGCACACGCGGCGGAGCGTGGGTAACCGTGGTCCAGCTGCTGGCAGAGCGCACTGAATGTTTAGGGCTAACAATGCTGGATTATATTAATTGGGTAATTGTGGCTTGTTGCGCTGAACGTTCCTCCCAGAATACCTGAATGTCCCACAAAAGTGATCATTGACCATGAGGTAATGGCGGGGTGGGGGTTAGCGCGAATTAGTGCCTGACGAGTGTGGGCCCAGCGGTTGCACTCTGCAGGTGCTTGAGGGCTTGAATTTCCTATCCGTTATATAACGCCAACCGAGTGCAATAGAAACAAGTACAGTTGATAGCGCGGCGATAATACCCTGCAAAACAATACTGCCCGTCCCCGGATCCAGATAAGCCAACGCGTGCTGTGTTGCTAACAACCAAAAACTCACTGTAGCAAGTGTAATCCACATATTTATATTCCTAGTATTTTATCTGTTTCTCAAGCTATAGAGTGCAACGGCCATAATTTATAGTAATTGTACGCGGATCATTTATCGTGGCTTTTTCTAAAGTGCCAATTCGCCTTACATCCTATCGGATGTATTTCTTCTGACGGTTTCCATAGGGGGCGGCTTTTCAGTGAAGGTCAGCGCATTGCCGCCTCCGATTTCAGCCTCCTTTACGCTTGTCATTCCCCCATTGCGCCACTAATCTGGCCCCAGTAAGCTCTTCATGAAGCTGCCTCAAAATGCGGAAGGTACAATAACCAGATGACAAAGCGTATTCGGTGCGGGTTGGTGGGATTGGGCCGGATCTCGGCCAAGCATCTGGAAGCTATGGAACGCCATCGCGAGAATCTCGACCTGGTGGCTGTGTGCGACGGCGATGATGTGGCACTTAAGAACTTGGCCGCGCCTGGCATCCAGCGTTTTACCGATCTTGGAAAAATGATCAAGGAAATTCAGCTGGATGCAGTCAGCGTCTGCACGCCCAGCGGTCTGCATGCCGAGCACGGTATACAGGCGGCTGAAGCCGGCTGTCACGTGGTGATGGAAAAGCCCATGGCCGTCGCCTGGGAGGACGGGATCAGGCTGCACGATACCTGCAAAGCCCGCAAGGTGAAGCTGTTCGTGGTGCTGCAGAACCGCTACAACCCGACCATCCAGGCGCTGAAACAGGCGATTGTGCAGGGGCGCTTCGGCCGAATCTACATGATCAGCTCCAACGTGTTCTGGGCCCGCCCGCAATCCTATTACGACCAGGCGCCGTGGCGCGGCACTTGGAAAATGGACGGTGGGGCGTTCATGAACCAGGCCAGCCACAATGTCGACATGCTCTACTGGCTGGGCGGTGAGGTGGAATCGGTGCAGTCGACCATCGGCACGCTGGAACGGCGCATCGAGGCGGAAGATACGGGTGCAACCATCGTCCGCTATAAAAACGGCGGCATCGGCTCACTCAACGTCACCATGCTGACCTATCCGCAAAACCGTGAAGGCTCGGTCACTGTGCTGGGCGAGAAGGGCTTCGTGCGCATCGGCGGCACGGCGATGAACGTCATCGAGACATGGGAGTTCAGGGATGCGCTGCCGCAAGACGCGCAGGTCACCGCCGCCAGCTACGATACCGATTCGGTCTATGGCGACGGCCATCACATATTTTATGCAGGTGTAATCAAAGCGTTACAGCAAAATGTCGCGCCCGAGATCGACGGAGAACAGGGGCTGCGCTCGCTGGAGATCCTTACCGCTATCTACGACTCGGCAAAGGCGCAGCGATCTGTTACACTCCCGCTGGCAAAATCATGAGCGAAAAACCCGTAAGCCACGACTTCAAGCTCTATCCCGGCGTGGTGCTGGGGGAGGGGGCGCATATCGGCTTCGCGGCGGAAGTCGGCGTGCCGGTGGCGCATCTCAATGAACCGCTCGCCATCGGGAAGCAGGCCACCATCCGCTCGCACAGCGTGCTTTATACCGGCAGCCGCATCGGCGATTTCTTCGTCTCCGGTCACGGGGCGCTGATCCGTGAACAGGCCACCATCGGCAACCAGGTCAGCATTGGCAGCCACAGCGTGCTCGAGCACCTTGTCACGATCGAGGACGGAGTGCGCGTCCATTCCAACAGCTTCATCCCCGAATATACCATCGTCCGCGCCCAAGCGTGGATCGGACCGGGAGTGGTCATCACCAATGCCCGTTACCCGGCCGGCAGCCGCTCGAAGGAGATGCTGACCGGGGTGACCGTCGAGACCCGCGCTCGCATCGGCGCCCATGCCACCATCCTGCCCGGTGTTCGAATCGGCGAAGGAGCGCTGGTGGGGGCGGGCAGCGTCGTCACCCGCGACGTCGAGCCGTTCGCCATGGTGGCGGGAAACCCGGCAAAATTAGTTGGCGATACGCGGGAAATTCGTCACCATGATGGCACGCCCATATACGGATAGCGCATGCAGGTACCGTTTAACGATCTGAAAGCCCAATATCTCTCCATCAAGGATGAGATCGACGCCGCCATGCGCGAAGTGGTCGAAAGCACCTCCTTCATCAACGGCCTGGCCGTCGGCGAGTTCGAGCAGGCCTTCGCGAGGTATTGCGGCAAAAACATTTACTGCACTGGCTGCGGCAACGGCACCGACGCCATCATCCTTGCCCTTCGCGCGCTGCGCATCACTGCCGGCGACGAGGTGATCCTGCCCGCCATGAGCTTCATCGCCACTGTCGAGCCGCTGATTACCTTCGGCGCGAAGCCGATCTTCGTCGATATCGAGGAAGGCACCTACACCGTCAACGCCGAACTCATCGAGCGGGTGATCACCGATCGCACCCGTGCCATCCTGCCGGTGCATCTGTACGGGCATGTGTGCGACTTGGAGAAGATTCAGGACATTGCCAACCGCTACCGCCTGCACGTCATCGAGGATGCGTCGCAGGCGCACGGGGCCGACCTTAAAGGCCAGCGCGTCGGCAGTTTCGGCGACATCTCGACCTTCAGTTTCTATCCGGGTAAGAATCTGGGCGCGTACGGCGATGCCGGCGCCATCACCTCGCGTGACGAACATGTGGCACTGACGGTAGCGCGCCTTTCCAACCACGGCCGCGGCGAGCAGCGCAGCCAGCGCTCAGACAAATACCGGCACTTCATGATCGGCTATAACAGCCGCCTGGACACGCTGCAGGCGGCAATCCTGAACGTCAAGCTGTGCCATATCGAAGCATGGACCCAGCGCCGCCGCGACATCGCCGCCATGTATGACAGCAGCCTGTCGTCGGCGGTGAAGGTGACGAAGCCGCGTCCGAACTCCCGCTCTGTTTACCATCATTACATCATCGAAGTGCCGCAGCGCGATTCCGTGCTGGCGCAGATGAAGGAACGTGGCGTGCAGTGCGGCGTGCATTATCCTGACGCGCTGCACCAGCACAAACCGGTCCAGGACGTGGTGGGTAACCTCGAAGGCAATTACCCGGTAGCCGAGCGCCTGGCCCGCCAGTGCCTGTCGCTGCCCATCTATCCCGAGATGACCGACGACATGGTTGCCTATGCCTGCGAGACGCTGAAGAACGTGGTGAAAAAACCCGGCAGCGTCATGCAGGCGGAACGGGTGCTGGGCGGATGATCGAGAAGGGCAAACAATATCTGGTCACCGGCGGCGCCGGCCTCATCGGCTCGCACCTGGTGAACGCGCTGATCGACGGCGGTGCCAAAGTCACCATCCTTGACAATCTCGACCAGCAGACGCACCCGCACGGCAAACCCGACTGGATCAATCCCAAGGCCCGTTTCATCCACGGCGATTGCCGCAGCCGCGAGGACTGGCTTTCGGCGCTGTCGGACGGGGTGGAGTACGTTTTCCACCAGGCGGCATTCGGCGGCTTCACGCCGCAGCTCAGCCTTTACATGGATTCCAACGCCACCGGCACGGCGCTGCTGTTCGAGACCATCCGCGACCACAAGTTGCCGGTTAAGAAAATCGTCGCTGCTTCCAGCCAGGCGGTCTACGGCGAAAGCGGCTACCGCTCGCGTTCTGGTGAAATCTATTATCCTGCCACGCTTCGTCCGCTGGCGCAGCTGCAGGCGGGACGCTGGGAAATGGAACATCCGCAGACGGGCGAGGTGCTCGCACCCATCGCCAACCCGGAGGACCGGCCGCTTTACACTGAAACCATCTACGGTGTTTCCAAGCTGGCGGAAGAAAAACTGATCCTGGGGCTTGGCCGCTATTTTGGTATCCCCACCGTGGCGCTGCGCTATGCCGTGACCTACGGCCCGCGCCAGTCGCTGTTCAACCCCTACACGGGCGTGGTCAGCATCTTCTCGACCCAGCTGCTCAACGACCTACCGCCGGTGGTGTACGAGGACGGCGAGCAGACGCGCGATTTCCTCTATGTCAGCGACAATGTCAGCGCCAACCTCACCGTCATGGCCAATGCCGCCGCCAACTACCAGGTCTTCAGCGTCGGGCGCACGGAAGCGGTGACCGTCAACCGGCTGGTGAATCTGCTGGCGCGCTACTACAAGAAAAATACCTCGCCGAATTATACGGGCGAATTTCGCGCCGCTGACGTAAGGCATTTCGTTCACGACTCCACCAGGCTCCGCGCGCTGGGCTGGAAGCCTGCCGTGTCGCTGGAGGATGGGCTGGAGCACTACGTGCAGTGGATCTCGTCGCAGAAAGACGTGCGCGAATATTTCTCTGCCGCGCGGGATAGCATGCGCACTTCCGGCATCGTCCGTGGCTGCGCCGGTTCCGCCTCCGCCTGATGTGTGGATTTGCCGGCATGCTCCGTTTCGATAACAGCCCGGTCAGCCAGAAGACGCTGGAGCGCATGGGGGGGATCCTGTTCCACCGCGGTCCCGACGATGCAGGGATCGAAACGCTCTCTACGCGTCCGGGCTCGCAGGTAAAAAACCTTGGGATGGCTTTCCGCCGCCTCGCCATCATCGACCTTTCCGCTACCGGCCACCAGCCGATGTACAGCGACGATCGGCGCATCGCTATAGTCTATAACGGCGAGGTTTATAACGCGCCCGAGTTGCGCCGCGCGCTGGAAGCAGAAGGGCAGATATTTCGCGGCACTTCCGACACGGAAGTGATCCTACGACTTTATGAAAAGAAAGGCGGTGTCGCCTTCGCTGAGCTTAACGGCATGTTCGCTATCGCTCTGTGGGACGGAAGAAATCATAAGCTGCACCTCGTGCGCGACCGCATCGGCATCAAGCCGCTCTATTACGCCGTGGCTGGTGAGACACTGCTCTTTGCTTCCGAGATCAAGGCGCTTTTCTGTCATGAATCGATAAAGCGGTCCTTTAATCCGGTCGGCGTGGTCGATTACATGAGCTTCCAGTTCTGCCTGGGCGAGGAAACGATTTTCAAGGACGTGCGGCTGCTGCCGCCCGCCACCATCCAGACCTATGACCTCACCAAACCGCAGGCCATGCCGACGGTCCAGCGTTTCTGGAGCTGGCAACGGCGGCCGGACCATCGCCGCAGCCTCGTTTCCTTTGCCGAGGAATTACGCTTACGGCTGGAAGCCGCGCTCAAGCGACAGGTACGAAGCGACGTGCCGGTCGGCACGTTCTTAAGCAGCGGCATGGATACCGGCGCCATCAGTGTCTTGGCGGTGCGTCACCTTCCGCACATGCACAGCTTCATCTGCGGTTTCGACACGACCGGCATGGAAGGCGAGGAGACTCTCTACGACGAGCGGCGTGATGCGCAGGCGTTGGCTGACCGGCTGGGCACGAAGCACCATACGCTAACGCTGGGGCCATCCGCATTGCGCGACGGGCTTCGCGCTACCGCCTGGCACATGGAATCGCCGCAGGTCGGCATCAGCTACCAGATACTGGCTATGGCCGGCGTCATCCGCGACCATACGTCGGTGGTGCTGTCGGGAACCGGCGGCGACGAGCTGTTCGCGGGCTATCACTGGCGTTACCAGCCTCTGATGAATCTTGCTAAGCCCGAAGCACTGGATACGGCGCTCTACCGCCAATGGTGCCGCCTGCTGGATGACGAGTCTCGCTGGCAGGTGCTGTCGGATCGGTTGCGGCCAGACGCGGGCGATCCCCGCCAGCGCTTTGACGCGGCGATGGCAGACTGCGATAGCGACGAACCGCTTTCGCGCATGCTCTATTTCGAGCTGCATGGTTTCCTGCATGGGCTGCTCCAGCTCGACGACAAGCTCAACATGGCCCATTCGGTCGAGGCGCGGGTGCCGCTGCTCGATAACGACATGCTCGACCTCGCCCAGTCCATCCCCTCTGCCATGAAATACGACGGAACCAACACCAAGATCGTGCTCAAGCAGGCGTTGCGCGGCATCCTGCCCGACGAAGTCATCAACCGGCGTAAGCAGGGCTTTACCCCGCCCGACGCCTCCACCATGCGGACGCTGCACCGCCCGTGGCTGGAGGAGATACTGCGCTCGTCGCGCTTTGAAGCTATGGGGCTTGTGAAAAAAGAAGCGGTGTCACGCATCCTGGAAGAGCATATATCAGGGGTAAGGAACCACCGTTTCCTGCTCTGGGCGTTTTTATGCCTGCATGGAGCGCAGGAGCTTTATATCGAGGATAGCGACAACCGCTTTACCGGCGCATGACAGAACGTACGCAACGACCCCTGATCTCGGTAGTGGTGCCCGTCTTCAACGAAGAAGCCAACATCCGCAACTTCTACGACCGCCTGACCGCGGCGGCGGCGGGCAAGCCTTACGACATCGAGATGATCCTCATCAACGACGGCAGCCGCGACAACAGCTTCGCGCTGCTGAAGGAGCTGGCCCTGGCCGACGGGCGCGTGATCGCTGTCAACCTGTCGCGCAATTTCGGCAGCTACGCCGCCATCAACGCCGGCTGGAAACTTGCCAAGGGCCACGCCGTCATGTGCATCTCGGCCGACCTGCAGGATCCGCCCGAGATCATCAACGAGTTTCTTCCGCAATGGCAGGTGGGATACGACATTGTCTGGGGTGTACGCGCCGGGCGTCAGGACCCGTTCTTCAAGGTGCTCTTCGCCCGCTTGTTTTACACCGTGCTGCGCAGGTTAGCGATGCCGGACTTCCCGCGCGACGGCATGGATATTGGGCTGTTCGACCGGCGCATCGTGGAACATTACCTGGCGCTGCGGGAAAAACACGGCATTCCCTTCGTCACCATCTACGCCATGGGTTTCCGCCAGGCCCGCATCCCCTACGGGCGCAAGGCGCGGGTGGCGGGCGAAAGCGGCTGGCCGTTCTTGAAGCGGGTCAAGTTCGCCATTGACGTGGTGGTCGAACATTCCTACGTGCCGATCCGGCTGATGACGCTGACAGGCGTCGCCCTCGCCACCTTGTCGTTCCTCTATGGCGCGCTGCTGATTGTGCTTAAGCTGTTGTTTTCCATGGCCAGCGACGGCTGGACGTCGCTGGCCACGCTTATCACCTTTGTCGGCGGAGTGCAGATGGTGTTCCTGGGTGTGATTTCCGAATATCTCTGGCGCATGAGCCGGTACGTAAAATCACAGCCCATCTATTACATCGACGCTGTCGTTTCCCAGAATCCCCGTCCGGGCGACGCATGACCAACACCTCGCAAAGCTTCAGGGATAAATGGGAACGCAATGAGGACCTGACGTTCACGGAAATCAGCCGTGTGGGCTCCGATATTTACCAGTGGATCCTGATGCGCAACGGTTTGGCCGATAACCGAGCTGACGCGGTTTCTTGTCGGTAAATCCCGAATTCTGGACGCTGGTTGCGGCAATGGCCGCGTCACCAACCTGCTGCAGCAATATGCGCCTGCTTCATCTCAGATAGTAGGAATTGATCTGGTGGCGGTGGACGTGGCACGCGCCAACCTGGCGCACCTGCCGAATGTCGAAATCCTCCCCGGCAACCTTATGGAGCCTCTCGGCGATCTCGGAAGTTTCGATTTCATTTACTCGCAGGAAGTATTGCATCATACGGAAAATCCACGGCAGGCTTTCCTCAATCTGTGCCGCATATTGAATCCCGGCGGTGACATCGCTGTCTATCTCTACAAGCAGAAAGCGCAGGTGCGGGAATTCGTCGACGACTATGTGCGCGACAGAATTTGCACCCTGCCGTATGAGGACGCGATGAAGGCGGCAGCTCAGATCACAGAGCTGGGCAAACGGCTGCACGAGCTGGAAATTGAATTCGACGCTCCGGCCGTCGATGTGCTGGAGATCAAGGAAGGCCGCTATACCATCCAGCGGTTCCCGTATCATTTCTTCATGAAATGTTTCTGGAACCCCGATTTATCGCAGCAGGCGAATGAGGTGGTGAATTATGATTATTACCATCCGCAGTTGGCTGCTCGTCATACCCTGCCGGAAGTGCTGGGCTGGTTTGAGGAAGCGGGTCTGGCGGTTAGGCATCAATGCGTTGATTTCTACGGCATTACGGTCAGGGGACAAAAAGCCTGACGATTTCTTGCCTCTTTCATTGGCGGCAATTCACCAGCGGAATGACGTCGATTTTCGCCTAGGTTTTCAGCCAGCCGCTTTTTTCCTGCTCGCTGGCGGTCAGGCGCAGCCAATAGCAATGTAGCGAACTGCTAAGCTCCAGCACCTCGTCCGACGGCAGCGGCTGGAAAAAGACTTGGCAGCCGTCGCGATTGACCATGACAGGGTCGCCCGGCCATCCATGCAGCGGCAGCTCGTGTTCCCACAGCGCGTCGTTCATGGGCGGGATGCCGAGGATCACCCAGGCCGGCTGCCTGCCGTATACGCTCTCCAGCATGCGCTCCCATTCATAGATGCGATAGATCTCGCGGAAGAAGAACGTATTCACCCCCACGAAGATGAAATCGGCTTTCCGCAGCAGCTCGTTATCCTTCACATGCTCCATCACCGAGCGGTCGAACACCCCGCGCGACTGCCAAATCAGGTAGTCTTTGTACAGGGAGCAGAATGATGGCGCGACGAAACTTAGCAGCACCCGCTGCCGCCAGACTTCGCTGCGGATTAAGTAATGCGCGAGGCTGACGAGAATGGTTGCCGTCAGGAACCCGACCGGTGTCACGTGCCGCAAGTCCCAGCCATCGGGCGAGACGGCGCGCTGCGCCAGCACGAAGGGAGCTGAGATGGCACTTATGGCGATTAGCGCTACGGCCGCGTGGGCAAGCAACCTGCGACCGCCCGGCTTGCGGAAGCGTTCGCGCAGGACGGTCAGCCCAAGCAGCGCCAGCACGATCGGCGCCACGAGATTGACTTCGCGATGCAGCTTGCGGGGCAGGGGGTTCAGGATGTTGATATCCAGCGCGGCGCTGACATAAGATTTGCAGTAATAAAGCAGCGATACCAGCTAGAGGTCGAGGTTACGGCTGTGGGAATATTTCCCCGCGACCGGCATGAGAAACCACATGGCCGCCATGTAGCCCACCGCCGCCAGCGCGAAATCACCGTAGCGCAGGTAATGTTGGGCGATGCCGTGGATCCATGGCCGCTGCAGTTTCGACCGGATCGCCCACAGCAGGAAAGGGATGATCAGCCCGCAGACCACGAAGGACCCGCTGATATAGCTGGCCAGCAGTGCCGCTTGGGCGACCACTCGTATTCCCAGTCGTGTCTTCCGGTTCTGGATGTTGGGAGATTCCAACAGCAGCACTACGCCGAGGATGAAAAACGGCAGGGCGGTGATGTAGGTGAAGGTCGTCGACACCAGGTGGACCTGGTAGAGTTGATAGGTTATGCCGAGCAGCGCGATCATTTGGCCGGCGAATCGGTCTAGGGCGGTGTGGCGCACCAGCAGCGCGTAGAACAGCATAGCCGACAGGGTGATGGCGACCACCGACAGGATCCGGTAGCTGGTGAAGCCGCCGAAATGACTGCCGATCCACCAGTAGATCTCGCCGATCAGGATGCGGCCGTTGTGGCGCGATTCGCGGAGGACGGCTTCTTTATCGCCATCCAGGATGGGGAGGTGGTAATACCAGGCGTCCCAATAAGGCAAATCATTGGTCAACAACGATAGATGGGCTGTCAGCGCGTATAGCGCCATCAGGACGAAGGCGAAACGATGTTGGTTGATGAAGGTGCGCATGGGCCTGCTTTTCCTAGGACTACCGCTAATGCAGATCAACCTGCTTCACAAGCCTTATTAGCGGCCTTTCCCGTGACTCGAGGCTATTCCTGCGTATAGCCTCGAAGCCTGTCCCCCATGTTGGTCTTCTGAGTCGATTCGCCCATCTTATCGCGCTTACTGTCTGCTGGTTCCCGGCCCCGCTATTCGCGCAGACGTCAAAAATGGTGATCCAGAACGGCAGACTCGTTCAGGGTGGGCTTCCGGCGCCGCCGGCTCAGCCCGGATCTGCGGCCGCGCAGTGGCCTGCCGCCCCGCTGATCATCGGCTAGGAGCAGAAACTGATGCTCGCCGCCTTCCAGTATTTCGTGAAAAGGGATTACCGCAGGGCCGAGAAGCTTTATTCCCAGCCCATCGCCACCAACCAAGGAAACATCGAGGCCTATCTCCAGCGCGGCCTGACGCGGCGCGAGATGGGCGACGCGCCGGGCGCCGCTTCCGATGGACGGTCGGCGGTGCTGCTGGCCAGCGCCGCGCTCAAATCCGACCTGCGCGACGGAAGGCTCTATTACCAGCGTAGCATGGGCCTGCGCCTGCTTAGGCAGTTCGACCTAACGGCGCAAGACATGCTGGCAGCTATCCAGCTAACCGGCAAGCAGCACTGGCAGACCGACCTCAAGGCGATCGAGCTCGAGCGAAAGATGATGCAGTAGCCCGCGCTTACCCTCATCTTATCGATTGATTTTTCTGCCCTCCTCCATTAAAAACCGCCAGCCATCGTCAAGATGCCTGCAGCGGGATTGCGGGTGTAGTTCAATGATAGAACGTCAGCCTTCCAAGCTGAACACGAGGGTTCGATTCCTCTCACCCGCTCCAGCGCGGGAGCGAATAGGATTTGTCGAATAACAAAAGCAAAAAACGGAAATGCAGAAACTGAAAATGAATTGCGAAAGCGACATGATTGGCAGGATAACCGCTGCCGGAGCGTCCCAGCTGCTGAGCGACGTCGTGCCTTCCGTGAACGCGGTGATGGTGAAGTTCACCACCTCACAGATCAAAGCAGCGCTCGAAAATCTGGGCAAGCAGAGGGGCGTTGACTATAACCGTCTGCGCTGGCCTGATCCAGATATCAATGTTAAACCGCGCAGAGAATGAGAAACGAGGCCAGAAGATTATCTGGTCACGTTGATTTCGCCCAATATCGTCATGCAGCGCGCGTTGGAAACCTCCGATCAGGTTGAAGGAACACGTGCATTTGCATGTGTGCATGCTGGACGGGGTGGTGGCGCAGGGGCGGCAGGGGCTGGTGTTTCGCGGGGCTGAGGTGGATGAAGCATGTGTGGAGCGGGTGCAGGCGGCAGTGCGGCAGCGGGTGCTGGGGCTGTTTGAGCGGCGCGGGATGCTGAGCAGGGAGACGGTAGGGGTAATGCAGGGCTGGGGGCACCGGGCCGGATTTTCAG
>SXGQ01883533.1_pt1 | contig 11474 bp, 10 predicted proteins | sample 3178371 | NCBI WGS metagenome assembly SXGQ01 (sample SAMN11356859, study PRJNA531348) | freshwater metagenome | isolation source: freshwater sample F1-20 | place: China: Fuxian Lake, Yuxi | collected 2017-12-25 | reverse complement strand
TCGCCGGCGAACGCCGTTGGCGCGCAGCGCAGTTGGCCGGCTTGACCGAAGTGCCGGTGATCGTGCGCGAGGCGGACGACCGCGTGGTGGTGGAGTTGGCGCTCGTCGAAAATCTTCAACGCGAAAACCTGAACCCGATCGAGGAAGCGCTCGGTTACGGACAGCTCATCGAGACCTTTCATCTCACACAGGAACAAGTGGCGCAGAAGGTCGGCAAGAGCCGCACTGTGGTCGCCAACGCGCTGCGTCTGCTCAAGCTCGCGCCCGAGTTGCAGGCGATGCTGCGGGACGGCCGGCTTTACGTGGGTCACGCAAAGGTGATCCTCGGCCTCGCCACGGCAGCGGAACAAAAACTCGCCGTGACAACGCTGTTAAAGGAATCGCTCAGCGTGCGACAGACGGAGGAACTCGTCACGCGCCTACAGCAGCCGAAGCCCGTCCCTGCCGCCGACGGCAAACCGGCCATCGCGCCGAAGGATGTGCATGTGGCCGACCTCGAGAACAAACTCAAGCAACGGCTCGGCACGAAGGTGACGCTGCGTTATCGGGCCGGCAAAGGCGCGCTCGACATCCGCTTCTTCAGTGACGAGGAACTGGAACGTATCCTGCAACTTCTCGGAGTGGACGCGGAGTGAGCACACGCCCATTGAACGATTGAATCACTCACGCCCGCAGGCCGAACTCCACGGAACCGCACTTTAATTTCTCTTACAAAACGATGTCCCTCGAAGTCGTCAAATACGGTCACCCGGCGCTTCGCCAGAAAGGGGCGCGCATCGCGAAGATGACGCCCGTAATCAAAAAGCTGATCGGCGAAATGTTGGTGACGATGGAGGCCTATCACGGCGTGGGCCTCGCCGCGCAGCAGGTCGCGCAGGCGCTCCAACTGGCGGTGATCGACGTTCGGGCGACCGACCGGCCCTCGACGCTCTGGCTCGACGGCAAGCCGGCCGACCCAGCGGAACTGATGCCGCTGATCTTGATCAATCCCGAGGTGAAACCGGCCGGTGACCCGGTGGCGGGCGGCGAGGGTTGCCTGAGTTTTCCCGAAATCTACGCGGACATCACGCGGCCGGAGCAAGTGGAGGTGACCTGCACAAACGAGAATGGCGAACCCCTCGCCTTCCGCTGCGGCGGCTTGCTGGCGCGGGCGGTGCAGCACGAGGTGGATCACCTCAAGGGCATTCTCTTCATCGACCGCATGGAATCGAAGGACAAACGCGAGCTGCAACCGGAGCTGGAAGCGTTGCAGGCGGAGACGAAGGCGGCGCTGAAGCGGAAGAAGTAACCGGGGTCAGTACACCTTCCGCATGTTGGAAGGCAGGATGTTCAATTCGCCGCGGTACTTGGCCACGGTGCGGCGGGCGATGATGACGCCCTTCTCGGTGAGAAGCTTCACCAGTGCCTCGTCGGAGAGCGGGCTGGCGGGGTTCTCCTCCTTCACGAGGGCGGCGAGCATCTCCTTCACGCTGGCGTTGGACATGTCCTGCCCGCTGGCGGTCTTGAGCCCGGCGGTGAAAAAATAGCGCATCTCGAACACGCCGTGATGCGTGTCCATGTACTTGCCCGACACGGCGCGGCTCACGGTCGTCTCATGCACGCCGACCACCTCGGCCACCTGCGCCATGGTGAGCGGCTTCATGTGGGTCTTGCCCTTGGCAAAAAAGTCGTGCTGCCGGCGGACAATCTCCTTGGCGATGTTCAAGATCGTCTCCTGCCGTTGATGCAGGCTTTTGATGAGGAACTTCCCGTCGCGGATCTTGCCGCGGATGTACTCGCGGACCTCGCCCGAGCTTTGCGCCTGCGCCATCAGATCTTTGTAGGCATTGCTGATGCGCAGGTGCGGCACCTGCTCGTTGTTCGAAGTCACGGAGAAGCCGCCCTCGATGTGGCGCACGACGATCTCGGCGACCACATACTGCTGGTTCTCCCCAGCGAAGGCGCGGCCCGGACGCGGATCCAGCTTGCCGATCTCCTCAACCGCGTCCTGAACCTCGTCGATTTCAATATCGAGCCCGCGCGCGATTTCAGGGAACCGCCGGCGGCCGAGCGCTTCCATGTAATCCACGACGATCTGGTACTCGACTGATTCCTGCCGGCCCGCGTGCTCGAGCTGGAGCCGGAGGCATTCCTGCAAATCCCGCGCACCGACACCGGCCGGATGAAAACTTTGGATGATCTTCAGCACCGGCCCGACCGCTTCGACCCCCTGTTGGGCAGCGTGTGCAATCTCCTCAAACGTCGCCTTGAGATAGCCGTGCTCATCCATGTTGCCCACGATGCTCTCCGCCACCTCCTGCTGTGCCGGCGTCATCTCCGACTGCCGCATCTGCTCGAGCAAATGTTCATTCAACGACGGCCCTATGGTGAGCGAATCGAAGATGAACTGCCGCCGATCCTCATCATCGGCGGTCGCCCGCTGGACGGACTGGCCGGACGAAAGCTGGTCGCGCCATTCCTGGTCGATCTGCGCGAGCTTCTCGAACTCGGCTTGGAAATCATCCACCGGCTCGTCCCGCTTCTCCTCCATCGGGTCCACCTGCACATCGGCCGGCGGCTCAGCGAGATCGGCTTTCTCAGCCGCCTCGCGTTCGGCGGGTTTCTCCTCCGCCATCTCCGTGACCGCCACCTCCTCCAGCACCGGGTTCTGCTGCAACTCCTGCTCGATGATCGCCTTCAGCTCCAGCATCGGCGCCTGCAGCATCTGCAGCGATTGCTGCATCTGCGGCGAGAGCACCTGCTGCTGCGCCATGCGCTGGCTGATATGTAAACCTTGCTGGGCCATGTATCTCGGTTTTTGCGGGGGAACCATAAACCCCTCGCCGCCAAACGCCAAGCAGAAGTAGGCATTAAAAATGCTTGGCCTATTTGGATTCACTGAAAAGACCGCCTTCGGCGAAAAACATTTGCCGCCCCGACGAACCCTCCCTAACGTCGCTCCCGTGTCGGTGCGCTTCACCATTTTGGCCAGCGGCTCGAGCGGCAACTGCGCCTATCTCGAGGCCGGCGAGACGCGCCTTCTGATTGATGCCGGCCTAAGCGGACGGCAGACCCGCCAGCGCCTCGCCACGCTCGGCCGCGCGCCCGAGGGGCTGCACGGCATCCTGCTCACCCACGAACATTCCGACCACATCAGCGGTCTCGTCGCCCTCGCGGCCAAGCTGCAGATCCCCGTCTATTGCAACCGCCTCACCGCCGAGGCCGTGACGGAGATCACCGAGGCCAAGTTCGACTTCCGCCTCTTCACCACCGGCGGCGGCTTCGAGGTGAACGAGGTCGGCGTCGAAACCTTCGCCGTGCCCCACGACGCGATGGATCCCGTCGGCTTCCTCCTCCGCACCAGCGCGGGCAATCTCGGCATCCTCACCGATCTCGGCCACGCCACGCGCCTCACCGTCGAGCGCGTTCGCCCCGCCAACGTCCTCGTGCTCGAGACGAACCACGATGTGAAGCTGCTGCAGGATGACCTGCGCCGCCCGTGGAGCCTCAAGCAGCGCATCCTCGGCCGCCACGGCCATCTCTCGAACGAGGCCGGCGCCGCCGTCGCCGAGCAGATCGTCTCGGAGAATCTCCACCACCTCTTCCTCGGCCACCTCAGTCGCGATTGCAATCGCCCCGAGCTGGCCCATCGCGCCGTGAGCAGCGTCCTCCAGAAAACCGGCGCGGCACACGTCGGCATTAGCGTCACCTCTCAAGAAGCTCCCTGCCCCACGATCGAGTTGGGTGCGCAGATTCCGGCGATCGAGCCCGCCCCTGCCGCCAACTGAAAAAGCGCTCGCACCCCGCCCCCTTTTTTCCTAGAGTCCCGCGCGAATTCAGAGACAAAATCAGCAACCAACCTACCACCCTACTCTTATGTCAGAAAAAATCGGATTCGTCGGTGTCGGCCGCATGGGCGCGAACATGGCCCGCCGCCTCAAGGATTGCGGCTACACCATCAGCGCCCTCTATGACGTCCGCCCGCAGGCCGCTCTCGACCTCGCCCGCGAGCTCGGCGCCGAGGCCGCTGGCACCCTCGCCCGCGTCAGCCAACTCTCCGACGTCATCATCACCGTCGTCACCGACGACGCCGCCATGCGCGCCATCTACACCGGCAAGAAGGACACCCTCCTCGCGCACGCCGCCGGCCGCGTCTTCATCAACTGCGCCACCGTCTCCCCGAAGGTCCACCTCGAGGTCGAGAAACTCGCCAAGAAAGCCAAGGCCGCGAGCCTCGAGGCCTGCATGGCGTCGAGCATCAACCAAGCCCGAGCTGGCACGCTCTACCTGATGATCGGCGGCGAGAAGAACTCCTTCGACAAGGTGAAGGTCATCCTCACCAAGCTCAGCGACGACGGCAAACTCCTCCGCCACATCGGCGCCTCCGGCAAGGCCGGCCAGGTCAAGGCCCTCGTCAACATGGTCATGAACATCAACACCGCCGGCCTCGCCGAGGGCCTCGGCCTCGGCGCCGCCCTCAAGCTCGATCTCAAGATGCTCATGGAGATCTTCAGCCAGACCGGCGCGAACAGCCGCGTGCTCGTCACCGACGGCGAGGATATGCTCAACCGCGACCACTCCTGCTTCTTCTCCGCTTCCCATGCCGCGAAGGATTCCGGCATCGCCCTCTCCCTCGCCAAGGAACAGAAGCTCGACCTCCCGCTCGCCGCCGCCGCCACCAAGCAGTATAGCAAGATGGTGAAGCTCGGCCTCGGCGAACTCGACAAGTCCGGCATCGCTGAACTCACCTTCAAGGGCCGCGGTGGCCGTGGCCTGAAGAAGTAAATCCGTTTTTAAAACCGCCAAGACGCCAACTGCGCCAAGAGAAAATCCTCTTGGTGGCATGGTGCCTTGGCGGTTAATACTTCAGCCCATGTCGCACCGGATCGAAAAGACTTGGAAGGATCGCCTCGCTCGTGTGCTTCCCTTCGGCGTCGGCGTCGCCAAGCCGAAGCATTTCCGCGACATGCTCGGCGTCATCTGGAAGAACCGCGACAACCTCGGCTACGCCTACAAAGTGCTGACCAAGGGCGTCTGCGACGGCTGCGCGCTCGGCGTCGCCGGCTTGCACGACTGGACGATCTCCGGCACGCACCTCTGCATGACGCGGCTGAATCTGCTTCGCCTGAACACCATGCCGGCGCTCGACGCGCGCCTGCTGGAGGATGTTTCCAAACTGGAGCGACTCGACAACGCGCAACTCCGCGAGCTTGGCCGGCTTCCCTTCCCGATGGTGCGCGAACGCGGCGCGAAGGGTTTCCGGCAAATCACGTGGGAGGAGGCGAACGCGCGCATCGCGGCGAAGATCCGCGCCACCACGCCGCGGCGTTGGGCGATGTTCGTTACCGCCCGTGGCGTCACCAACGAGATTTATTACATGGCTCAAAAGGCCGCGCGTTTCCTCGGCACGAACAACGTGGATAACGCCGCGCGCCTCTGCCACGCGCCGAGCACCAGCGCGATGAAGCACGCCGTCGGAGTTGCCGCCACGACCTGTTCTTACAAAGACTGGTACGGCACTGACCTGATCATTTTCTTCGGCTCGAATCCTGCCAACGACCAACCGGTCACCACGAAGTATCTGCACGAGGCCAAGGCGCTCGGCACGAAGGTCGTGCTCGTGAATCCGTATCTCGAGCCGGGCATGAAGCGCTACTGGGTGCCCAGCAACGCGGGCAGCGCGCTCTTCGGCACGGACATCGCCGATTACTGGTTCCCCGTTTCACAGGGCGGTGACATCGCCTTCCTCTACGGCGTGCTGAAGATACTTTTCGAGCGAGGCTGGGTGAATGACGAGTTCATCCAAAAGCACACAGCGGACTTTGACTCGCTGAAATCCAAGGCCACCGCGATGGATTTTGAAACGCTGGAAAAACAAAGCGGCCTCGACCGTGCCGCGATGGAGGAGTTCGCCGCGCTCATCCGCGACGCGAAGAACGCCGTCATCGTCTGGTCGATGGGCCTCACGCAGCACACCTACGGGGCCGACGCGGTCTCGATGGCGCTCAACCTCGGCCTCGCGCGCGGCTACGTGGGGCGCGACAAGTGCGGCCTCATGCCGATCCGCGGCCACTCGAGCGTGCAGGGCGGCGCCGAGATGGGCGCCTACGCCACCGCCTTCCCCGGCGGCAAGCCGGTCAACACGGAGAACGCCAAGAAGCTCTCCGACGCATACGGATTCCCCGTGCCGGACTGGCCCGGGCTCACCTCACCCGAGATGGTCGATGCCGCTGCGCGCGACGAACTCGACCTGCTCTACTGTCTCGGCGGGAATTTCCTGCGCACGCTGCCTGATCCCGTTTACGTCCGCGACGCGCTCGCGAACGTCCCGATGCGCGTGCATCAAGACATCATTCTCACCGACCAGATGTTCATCGAAGCGAAGGAGGAAGTGATTCTCCTCCCCGCCAAGACGCGCTACGAGCAGGACGACGGCGGCACTGAGACCAGCACCGAGCGACGGATCATGTTCAGCCCGGAGATCCCGCGGCAGGTCGGCGAGGCGCGCGCGGAGTGGAAGATCCTGCGCGACATCGCCGGGGCCGTTCATCCCGAGCGCGCCGCGCAGCTCGGCTGCGAGACCGGCTGGAAGATGCGCGAGGAGATCGCCCGCGTGGTCCCCTTTTACGACGGCTTCCAGCATCTCTCGAAGACTGGCGACGCCATCCAGTACGGTGGCGCCCACCTCTGCGCCGATGGCGAGTTCCCGACCGCCGACGGCAAGGCGCACTTCAAGGCCGTGCCGCTGCCGAACCTCGAAAAGGCGGCGGGCGAGTTCGAGCTCAGCACGCGGCGCGGCAAGCAGTTCAACACGCTCATCTACGCCGAGATCGATCCCCTCAACGAGGCCCCGCGCGACGCCGTGCTGATGAGCGCGGACGACGCGGCGGCGCTTCACCTCATCCACGGCGACCGGATCGCGCTCGTCAACCGGCTGGGGCGTTACGAGGGCCGCATCCACCTCGCCCCCATCGCCCGCGGCAACCTGCAGATCCACTGGCCCGAGGGGAACCATCTCCTCCGGCGCGACCTGCGGGACGGCCCAAGCGACACGCCGGACTACAACTCCCAGGTGCGCGTGGAACGGCTTTGAGTTGGCGCGCGCGCGCCGCGCTGCTACGTTCGCACCGATGCGCATCCAAGCTTGGTTCCCGACGTTCATCCACCACGCGCCGTTGCTCAGTAAAGGGCTCGTGCGTTTCAATGCCGAGTTGCTCAAGGAATGCCGTCAACTCCGAGAGTTCGATGACGCAGGCCGAAAATGGTCGGCCAAGAATTACCCCGGCGGCTACACCAGCTATGGTTCGATGGATAAGCTGCATCAGTTCTCTTCCACGTTCGGCGAACTCGAGCGGCAACTGGACCGCCACGTACGGACCTTCGCCAAGAAACTGGAGATGGACCTCGGCAACGGACGGCTCGCGATGAGCGATTGCTGGGCGAACATCATGCCGCGCCAGACAACGCACGGGCTACATCTGCACCCGAATTCCGTGCTGAGCGGCACCTACTACGTCCGCACGCCGCGCCACTGCGCCGGACTGAAGTTCGAGGACCCGCGCCTCAGCCGGATGATGGCCGCGCCGCCGAAGCTCGCCGACTGTCACGCGGAGAACCGCCGGCACATCACCTATCCCGCCGAGGCGGGCAAGGTGGTCCTTTTCGAAAGTTGGCTGCGGCATGAAGTACCGGCCAACCCGGTCGCCGCCGAGCGCATCAGCATCAGCTTCAACTACGCCTGGCTGTGAAACGGAAACCGACTGCCACAGCACCCGCCACATCGCCCGCCATCGCCACCGCAGAAATCCTTTCCCTGCGTGCCGGCACCCGGCCACGCAAGCGTAACGATTGCCTCACGCGCGAAGAGCCGCTGGAGATCCGCGTGCGCGGGAAAAGTGTGGCCGTCACGATGCGCACGCCGGGCCACGACGCCGAACTGGCGGCGGGCTTCCTCGTCACGGAGGGGCTGCTCCACCGGCGCAGCGATGTGATAGAGATCGCCCCGTGTCAGCAGGGTGAAGCGGCGCTGCACGGGAACGTGCTGAACGTCTTCCTCGCTCCCTCCGTGGAAATTAATTTCGAGCGGCTCACGCGGCATGTCTTCGCCTCGTCGAGCTGCGGCCTGTGCGGCAAGGCGAGCATCGAATCGGTGCAGCAACAGTTCCCGCCCGTCACCTCCAGAATGCGGATCAACGCAAAAGTGTTACTGGCGTTGCCGGAAAAACTCCGCGCGGCACAGGAAACCTTCCAGCAAACAGGCGGCCTGCACGCCGCGGCCCTGTTCGATGCGCGGGGCAAGATGCTCGTGCTGCGCGAGGATGTCGGCCGGCACAACGCGGTGGACAAAGTGATCGGCCACGCCTATCTCCACGGACTACTCCCTCTCGATCGCCAATTGCTGCTGGTGAGTGGCCGGGCGTCGTTCGAGATTTTGCAGAAAGCGCTCGCGGCGAAAATCCCCATCGTCGCGGCTGTCTCCGCGCCATCGAGCCTCGCGGTCGAGTTTGCCCGCGAGAGCGGCCAGACGCTGGTGGGCTTCCTGCGCAGGAACACGATGAACGTGTACGCGCACCCGGAGCGGATCGTGTCGCGCTGACTGTATCGTGCCGTCTTTAGCCGCGACTCACCACGTCACCTGCGGATACGGCCACCGCGTGTTCGCCTTCAGTTCGCGGCTCTTCCGTTCCAGCCAGCCGTCGAGCGAGAAACGTCCCGCTCCATGCAGGAAGGTCAGCACGAGCAGAAAGAGCATCACGACGCCCACCTCCGATTCGGCGGTCTGTTGAAGTCCGAGCACGTGTGGCATGTGCACGATGAAAATAGCGCCGAGCAGAATGGGTATCTGCGCCAGCGCGGCCCACCGGGTGAGCAGGCCGAGCACGAGGAACGCGCCTCCGACCAGATGCGCCAGCAGCACATAATGACCGATGACGGCAGAGGCGAACCCATACGGGGCGGCTTCCTCCATCAACTCGCCGAGCTGATCGCGGTTGGCCGCGAACTGAAGCCCCTTCGCGAAAATGAAGAGGCCGAGCGCGAGGCGGACGGCGTCGAACAGGATGTCGCGATGAGATTCGATCAAGTGTTTACACTGCTTGAGGGCGGTTGTGATCATACGCTATCGCTCGCATGGCCGGCGCTCCCAGCAAAAGCGGACGAGTCGATGGCGCGCTTCGGCGTCTCGCTCAAACCGTGGCGCACGGAGAAGTTAGAGACAACGAGCTACAGCGAATTCCAGATCTCCGACAGCTCGCGCAATCCGACGTTCGTGATGTTCAGCCAGCGGTTCCACTCGTGGTCCACGACGAACCTCGCCATCGGCCGGGCTACACGTACGTCCTCAAATCGAAACTCGACGATGACACCGGGCTGGCGCGGTACAAGTACACGCACCGCGGCGAGTTCGAGGTAAACCCCCGCTGGCAGCAGGACTGGGGGGGGCGATCAGCCTGCGCAACCGCATCGAATACCGCTGGATCGAAGACGAAGGGCGCAACAACACGCGCTCGCGTGATCGCGTCGAGTTTACCTTCCCGCTGAAGCAACACGGGGCGTGGGTGGAGTTCTTCACCAGTGCCGAGGTGTTCTATAATTACCGCGCCAACGAGTATGAGCGAACATCGGCTCGTGCGCGCGGGGATCAGCTAGAAGCTCAATGAGCACCTCGCGCTGCGAACCTTTTACATGCTGCAATCCCAGCATCACTCACGCGACTGGTCCCACAATCATGGGCTGTACACGCAGTTAATTCTAACGCTCTGACTCACGCGCCGGCCGCAGACGGGGGCGGCGCCAGCACGGCGGGAGTGGGGCGCAAAAGGCGGTTGATCCGCGTGAAGGTTTCCTCGCTGAACCCCATCGCCCGCTTGAGCTGATATTCCCGCTCGATCACGTTCGGCTCGCGTTGGCAGCGCCGATAATCCTCCCAGCTCACCTGCCCCTGAAGCCACGGAAAGAATCCGAAGACGGGCACGGGATAATCGCTGCCGTGGACGATGCGCTCCGCCACCGGCGACCGCAGGCACTCGGGAGTGACGCTGCCGCGGAAGTTGGCGTTGAACGCACTGTTATCCGCGTAGAGATTGGGATAGCGCTCCATCAACGCCACGAGCTTCGGGAAATAATTGGGATCCACAAGGCCGCTCTTGTTCGCGGCGTGCGCGGCGATGACGGTCACGCCGCATTGCAACGGCCGTTCGAGATAGGCGGGATCGGAGAACTCGGCGCGCACGACCTGCAACGTGTGTTCGCCGCCGGTGTGCGCGAGGAGCGGTAGCTTCGCCTCGGCCATCCGCTCCCAGAACTTCGTGAAACGCCGGTCGCTGCAATCGATGTTCTGGCAGTTGGGCAGGCACTTCATCATCACCGCGCCGCCGGCGAGACAGCGTTCCAATTCTTCCAGCGCATCGGGCCGCGCGGGATGGATCGAGACAGCCGGCAGGAACTCGGGATTCTCCCGCGCCAGACGCAGCACGTAATCGTTCGGCACATAAGCGGTGCCGCAGTCTTCCATCAATTGACCGTGCGAATCATAGACCTGTTCCTGCGCGAGGATCACCGCGGCGTCGAGCGAGGATTCCTGCACGAAATGGAGCAGTCGCGCGGCAAAAAGGCGGTCGAGATCCCCATCGAGCGCGCTGATCGGCAGGCCGATGTGCCGAAGCATGAGCGCCTGCAACGGCCAGCGCAGCGGCGAGGAACGAACCCAGCAACCATTGCCGCCGCGGGCGTTGCCCACGATATGGACGTGAGCGTCGATGCGTTTGAGCAGAGCTTGCATATTTGAAGATGGCGGAAGGGGAGGGATTTGAACCCCCGGTACCCTTGCGAGTACGCCTGATTTCGAGGCATGACCTCACTGAATTCAACTATCTTTTGATTAACGACTTACGTTTTCAAAATACCCCAGTGGAGGCTTCAGTGGAGGCTTTTCATCAAACCCTCCACCGGCCCCGGAAATGTTACCTAATCGCTCCCACCTCCAAAAATCCGACTGCGACAGGATGTTGCACACTGCTAGATGCACTATTGTGTCACACCACCCGGCTTTATCCGGTAATGAGGCACCCGCATCACGCGCGTGCAGGTGAGGATGCGGAAGCCGCGGCGTTCCGCAATGCTTTGTTTGCACAGGAGCAAGACCAGTAGAAACGTGTGCGGCCGGCTTTTGCCGGTTTCGGCGGCGATTTGAGCAATGGTCCGCCACTCCGGGGGGACGGCTTCGGGCTGTTTGTGCGCCAACCGCGACAGCGCCTCGGCCCAGCTCAGGCGACCAGCGTTTTGAGTTCGATTGGAAGCAGCCATGTGTCGTCAATCCGTTCCGCTTGCCAGACGTGGTAAGACCCAGTTTTCTCGCTCAACACCCCGTATGCCCAGCCGTGCGCGTGCCGGAGCGTGACCGGCATCCGGTTGTTATACGGCATATCCAATTTGCACAAAGCACCAACGGCCCGCGCCGTGCGGCGGTCGAGGCCCGGCACACTGGCTTCGTCAAT
>SXGQ01508443.1_pt1 | contig 11474 bp, 9 predicted proteins | sample 3178371 | NCBI WGS metagenome assembly SXGQ01 (sample SAMN11356859, study PRJNA531348) | freshwater metagenome | isolation source: freshwater sample F1-20 | place: China: Fuxian Lake, Yuxi | collected 2017-12-25 | reverse complement strand
TATGTTTGTTCTGGTCACTACGAGAAATATGGTGCAGATTCATTTCAACCAATTAAAACGCCAGATGATAGCGAAGAGTTTTTATTGAAACCGATGAACTGCCCTCATCACTGTGAAATTTTCAAAACGAAACCACGTTCTTATAAAGATTTACCAGCTCGATTTGCTGAATTTGGAACGGTTTACAGATATGAGCAAAGTGGTGAGTTACATGGACTTACGCGTGTAAGAGGGTTTACACAAGATGATGCGCATATTTTCTGTATGCAAGAGCAAGTGAAAGATGAGTTTAAAAAAGTAATCGATTTAGTTTTGTACATTTTCAAAACATTGAAATTCGAGAATTTTAAAGCTCAAATTTCTTTGAGAGATAAAGAAAATCCGACAAAATATATTGGTTCTGATGAAAACTGGGAGAAAGCAGAAAATGCTATTATCGAAGCAGCGGCAGAAAAAGGGTTGAAAACTTTTATTGAGTATGGAGAAGCAGCATTTTACGGACCGAAGTTAGATTTCATGGTGGAAGATGCTTTGGGTAGAGAATGGCAACTAGGGACAATTCAAGTAGATTACAACTTACCAGAAAGATTCGAATTAGAATATACAGGTGCTGATAATCAAAAACATAGACCGGTAATGATACACCGTGCACCGTTTGGTTCTATGGAAAGATTCGTTGCTGTTTTGTTGGAACATTGTGCTGGAGATTTCCCATTATGGTTAAGTATTGATCAGGTTGCGATCTTGCCAATTAGTGAGAAATACAATGAGTATGCAAAAAATGTGTTGGAATTGCTAAATAATTCCGATATTCGTGGTTTCGTAGACGATCGTAACGAGAAAATAGGTAAAAAAATCAGAGATTCTGAATTGAAAAAAGTACCTTTTATGCTTGTTGTTGGTGAGAAAGAAGCTGAAAATAATGAAGTTTCTGTAAGACAACGAAACGAAGGAGATTTAGGTTCGATGACTATTGAGTCATTTGATCAATTTGTCCAAAAAGCGATTGAAAATGAATTGTCAGTTAATGCATAATATATTGAATGAGAAAAGATAATAGAAAACCTTTCGTCAAAAGAGAAGAAGATCAACACAAGATCAACGAAAAAATCACAGCTCGTGAAATTCGTTTATTAGTTGAAGGTGCTGAACCAATAATTATATCAACTTTTGAAGCTATGAAATTAGCTGAAGAGCAAGATGTTGATTTGGTTGAGATTTCTCCAAACGCAACCCCTCCAGTATGTAAGCTTATGGATTACCGTAAGTTTTTATACAATCAAAAGAGAAAAGAAAAAGAATTAAAAGCAAAACAAAGTAAAGTTGAATTAAAAGAAATACGTTTCGGTCCTAATACAGATGAACACGATTTCAACTTTAAATTGGCTCATGCTCGTAAATTCTTAGAACAAGGAAATAAGTTAAAAGCTTATGTGTTCTTTAGAGGTAGAACAATCGTATTTAAAGACAGAGGTGAAATTTTGTTATTGAAATTTGTAACAGAATTAGAGGATGTTGGTACAGTTGAGCAATTACCAAAATTAGAAGGAAAACGTATGATCATAATGATCAACCCGAAAAAAAAATAGTTTAGTATTTAGCTATTAGTAGTTAGTAATTAGCCAAGAGCGCTAAAAACTAATCACTAAAAAGAAGCTGATATAGAGGTCACACTTTAAAAACGAAGAGAGATGCCAAAAATGAAAACTAAATCCAGTGCGAAGAAGAGATTCACAATAACTGGAAGTGGTAAAATTAAAAGAAAACACGCTTTTAAAAGTCACATTTTAACTAAGAAGACTAAAAAGCAAAAAAGAAATTTGACTAAAGATGGTTTGGTTCACAAAGCTGATATGTCAAATATCAAATTACAATTGTGCATGAAATAAGCACAAGGTTTTATATTGTTTAACCCGGTAAATATGTAACTAAGTCATCTGAAACAATGATGCGCTGTTTATCAAAAAACTAAAAAAATTATGCCAAGATCAGTAAATCACGTAGCTTCAAGAGCTCGTAGAAAGAACTTCATGAAATTAGCCAAAGGTTACTTTGGTAGAAGAAAAAATGTTTGGACAGTAGCAAAAAATGCTATTGAAAAAGGATTGAATTATGCTTACGAAGGTCGTAAGCAAAAGAAAAGACATTTCCGTTCTTTATGGATTGCTCGTATTAATGCGGGAACTCGTCAGCATGGATTAAGTTATTCTAGATTCATCGGTGACTTAAACAAAAGTGGAATTGAATTAAACCGTAAAGTTTTAGCTGATTTAGCTATGAACCACCCGGAAGCGTTCAAAGCAGTTGTTGAAGCAGTAAAAAATAAATAAAGTTTTAAAACTCTATATCGCAGAAGTCCTTGGTCGTTTGATCAAGGACTTTTTTTGTAAATCTAATATCGAAATTAGTAAGTAGTTTCTGAGTATAACTTATAATTACGTAATTAACAATCATTAAACTTTTTTTTCTATTTTTGTTCAAATTAAAACAACAAGCCTATGAAAAAAACTATTTTAACTATAAGTTACCTTGTATTCGGTCCTTTTGTTTTCGGACAAACAACTATCATTTCATCAGGTGGTGGAGTTTCTAATCCGTCTGGATCTATTAGATATTCAATCGGGCAAGTAACGTATCAAAGCACTTCCAATACTTCTGGAACTGTTAGTCAAGGGATTCAACAAGCCTTTGAAATTTCTAATTTAAGTTTGGAAGAAAACGTCTTGCCATTTTCTTTGAAGGCCTATCCAAATCCTGCTCAAGAACTTTTAAATTTGCTTGTAAGCAATTACAATCAAGAAAAATTAACATACAAGTTAGTTGATTTAGAAGGAAAAGTAATTTCGGAAGCAAGTATTAATTCGGAAACATCAGCAATAGATATGAAACAATTGCCAGTAGCAACGTATTTCGTTGAAGTGCACAAAGATGCTAAAAAATTACACGTATTTAAAATAATAAAAAATCAGTAAGTATGAAAAGAATTTTTACAGTTTTTACAGCGGTCCTATTGTCCGTAAGTTTATGGGCACAAGCCCCTCAACAGTTTAGTTATCAAGCGGTAATTCGTAATAGTAGCAATACGCTTGTTACTTCAGCTACAATTGGAATGAAAATTAGTTTGTTACAGGGTACTGAAATAGGAAACGCTGTTTACGAAGAAACACATACTCCAACTTCCAATGCAAATGGTTTGGTAAGTATCTCAATCGGTGGCGGAACGGTTGTTAGCGGAACTTTCGCAAGCGTTGATTGGGCAAATGGACCTTACTTTGTGAAAACAGAAACAGATCCTTCGGGTGGAACAAGTTATTCGTTGATAACTACAAGCCAGTTATTGAGTGTGCCATACGCATTGTTTAGTGCTAATGGAACACCTGGTCCAGTAGGACCTCAAGGCCCTATCGGATTAACAGGAGCACCTGGAGCTGACGGTGCTAATGGAATACCTGGTCCAGTAGGTCCTCAAGGCCCTATTGGATTAACAGGAGCGTCTGGAGCTGACGGTGCTAGTGGAACACCTGGTCCAGTAGGACCTCAAGGCCCTATCGGATTAACAGGAGCGCCTGGAGCTGACGGTGCTAATGGAATACCTGGTCCAGTAGGACCTCAAGGCCCTATTGGATTAACAGGATTAACAGGAGCAACCGGCCCAGCAGGCCCAATTGGATTAACAGGTGCGTCAGGATTGCCAAGTGGAGGTACAAATGGGCAAATTTTAACTAATTGTAATGGTTTACCAACATGGACAACCGGAGGAATTTGTCCTGGTGTTATCACTGCTTTAAATTGTGCTGGGGTTTCAGTGAATGGGTCATTAAATAACGGCGCATTAACATCAAATGTTTCTTTTGTTATAACTTATTCCGGAGGAAACGGTGGCCCGTATTCATCACAAAGTATTAGTTCTACAGGTGTTGTTGGTTTAACTGCTACTTTGCAAGCTGGTTCTTTAACTACTGGTAACGGAAGTTTAACATTTACAGTTTCTGGCACGCCTTCTTCAGAAGGTAATGCTTCGTTTTCTTTGAATATTGCTAGTCAGGTATGCTCTATCTCATTAGCGGTTCAAGCACAACCAACTAATGGTTATGGAGGAGACATAACCGATGCAGAGAATAATATCTACAAAACAGTTTATATAGGTACTCAACACTGGATGGCAGAGAACTTAAAAGTAACAAAGTATAACGATGGTACAACTATACCAAACATTTTTGACAATACGCTTTGGCAAAGCAACACATCAGGTGCTTGGGCTTATTACAATAACGATGCTTCTTACAATTCTAAGTATGGTAAATTGTATAATTGGTATGCTTTAAGCCCAACAACAAATGGTAATAAAAATGCCTGCCCTTCTGGCTGGCACGTTCCTACAGATTCTGAATGGACTGTTTTAAGAGAATATATAGGTCCTGAATCAATTGCAGGAGGTAAAATGAAAGAAGTGGGAACAACAAGCTGGAATAGCCCAAATACAGATGCTACGAATACGTCATTATTTACGGGGCTTCCGGGTGGTATGCGTTACGTCAATGGGGATTTCAATTCTATTGGCGACTTCGGTAACTGGTGGAGTTCGACTGATAATATTACTGACACTGCGTGGGCTAGACACTTGGGCTATGGTAATGGTGGTGCAGACAGAGATGTAAAGTACAAGAAATGGGGGTTGTCTGTACGTTGCCTTAAGGATTAATATAATTTTTATTGATTTTTAAATGATTATAAATGGTGGGTTATGAATTTTTCGTAACCCATTTTTATTTCAGTTCGTAAGTACTATTCTCATAAAGTTTAAAAAGTTTTATTTAAATTAATCAATTAATTAATAGACAAATACACTTTTTCTATTAATCATAAAGCCTCATCAGCTAAAAAAAGTTGGATATTCAATAAGCCATTATCGAGACTTAAATAATTTAATGAAAAACGAATACAGATGCGTGGTTGATATATTTTTCTATAAATAGCTATACTTTTACTTTTGATATTTTCTCCTGATTTTATTACTGTATTTTTTGTGAATTTTTACTCTTTATTCATATGAATAAAGTGATTTATGATGTCTGATGCATCGATTTTATTGTTTGTTAAAGTGTTTTTTAATTGAAATAATAAGAATTAGGCGAAGCATTTTAAGTGCTATATCAAGGCATTTCCTTAAAAATATTACAACAAAATAAATATAGAACTCAGTTATCATTACTTTCGTTAGACAATTTTTATGTGTAATTTTCAATTATGAAAGATTTATTTATTGCGAGTAATCAAATAAAATATTTCAATAATTTACAAGATTTACTTTCTACTCCTTTCCAAGGAGAAGTCAATGCGATGTGTTGGGATAGAATATTGACAGGTGATTTTTCAGAAATAATAGATAAAATAGATTTAAGAGAAAAAAATATTACAGAATTAAATGAGAAAATTCTTCGAAAACTTCAGTTAAGTGAAAGTGGTCAACTTGCTCGTGAAATTTTAATAAATGATTTATTGTTATTAGAAGCTGCAGGTGCATCGCCACAATTGAATATTATCAGGAATTATGAGCGAGATGAAGAATTACCTTTTTTTCCGACAGATGTATATTCTTTTCATATAGATAGAGCCACCATTCCTTCCGCTACTTTCTTATGTACATACTTTGGTTCTACGAGTGAAATTATTCCAAATTCAGAGGTAACTCCCAAAATGTTGATTCCGGAAATTCGCGCGGAACTTAAAAAACTTTACGATGGAGAAGAGAAAGGTTTTGAATCTTTTTTAATTGACAATTTCTTTGACCTTCATTATCAAGTAAATCCAAATGCAAAGCCAATAAGTTTAGGACTTGGTCAAATTTGGAAATTGGCAATCGATTATCCTGAAAGTCCAGTTTTACCTTGTATTCATCGGGCTCCTTTAGAAAAAAATGGAGAGCTACGTTTACTGTTGATTTGTTAATGTGTTGAAGATTAATAGTTATTATTTAAAACGAAAATTGAACTCCACCGTCATTTAATACGTATTCGAATTGATTTTCTCTTTTCAACCAAGGCATCAAAATCACTTTTGACTTTAAATAATTTGTACTATCATTTTCATACCTTTTTACATAGAAAATAGTATTATTTAAGTTAATTAACCTACCTTGTTTTGATTTTTTGATAGTTAATTTCAAATTTTTTGAATTCAATTCCCAATCTCTCGTTTTTATAGAACAATAATGAAGTTTTCCAGGATTTAATTTTAGATAGGATTTAGTCAAGAAATCTACCTTTTTCAAATCAGTCGAGTCTCCATCATAAAAGCAAAATATTTCATTTTCTTTTTTTAATGTAAATGTCAATTTTGAATGATTAAAAAAGCAAACTTCATTTTTTTTGAGATTTAAATAGCGTTCATGAATTACGAATGAACTTAATAAAATTGAAATAATGAATAGTCCAATTTTAAAATTTGACGAATAGGATTTAAATAAATGAAAGCTAATGATTAGACAAAAAGAAAAAATTATAATCGGCCAATTTAAAGTGAATCCGGTAGCAGTTGAACCTGGAAGTTGGTCTATAAAGGAAACAAATTGTAAAGTGAAGATGAGTACAATTAAAAGCAAAAAAACGGCAAATTTACCGATGTATTTCAACCAATGAAAACCAAAAATAAACATTCCTAAACCAAGTATTAAACCTGTGCTAAGCATTAGACCTATATTGGTTAATATGAAATAGTTGGGAAATTGATGAAAATAGTAAAGAGTTAAGGGAACGGTTGTTATTTGCGCGGCTAATCCAACAGCTGTTCCTTCCCAAACCTTTCTGAGCCACTTATTTTTTATAAACCAACTTTTTGAAATAGGTTGATAAAACCAAAAAATACCTACCATTGCTAAAAAAGACAATTGAAATCCTATATCGAATAAGAAAAAAGGATTGATAATCAGTAAAATAAATCCTGTAAAGAACAATCCATTTGTTTGATTATAGGTTTTTCCTGAAACTTGGGAAATTGCTAATACAGAAAACATAAAAGTTGAACGTAACACGGAAGCCGATAAGCCTGAAATAAAAGTATAAATCCAAATCAACAGTAAAGCGATAATAAGAGCTTGATTTTTTGAAATGAATTTGGAAAAACTTTTGAGTAGAAATAAAATCATTTGTAAAATAATTCCAATGTGCAAGCCCGAAACAGCTAAAACGTGCATAGCACCAGAATTTCCGAACGCTGAAGTTGTTTCAGCGTCTAAAAAGCTTCTATCTCCTAAAATTAAAGCTTGGACTAAAGCTAATTCCTGTCCTTTAAAGTGTTGGTTTAAGATTCCTCCTAAATAGTTTCTTGATTTTAGCGTCCATTTATCAATCCAAGAAATTGAATTTCCAAGTTTTATAAATGCTTTGTTAGAAACGAAACCAATTTTTGTTATTCCTTTGCTTTTCCAAAAGTATTCTGAATCAAATTCACCAGGATTCCCTTTATTTTTAATCGTACTAAGAGTGGCCGCTAATGTTATTTTATCTCCAATAGCTAGATGAATACCTTTCGTTTGTATGAATAATACGGCAGTTTCATTAACAGGAATTAATCTATTCAAATGTTTTAAAGCGGTTATTTCTACTACTACTTTTGACCATTCTTTTTTAGTATTATCACAATTAGTTATGATTGCAATGTAGGGATCGTTTTCATGATAGTTGGATTCAAAATCCTTTTTTAAAACTGGGTTGTTTCTCTCATTGAAAAGTAAGTTTCCAAAAGCTGTAAATAACAATATTATAGAAAAGAAAGGTAAATAAGTTAGTTTCTTTCTCAATATGACAGAAGTGAGAACTATCAGAATTGAAACAAAAACAAGATATCTAATTTGTTCATCATTAAGAACTTGATGAAACCCTATTAAAACACCAAAAGCAAGTGATGAAAATAAAGTGATGAAGGGGACGGTATGAAAATTTAATTTAATTGCAGTTAATTTTTGTATTTACTAGATCAAAAATAGAAATAATTTTTAATTTTGGAGTATGAGCCGTATTGCCTTCATCATTTTTCTTCAAATTATTTATTATAATTCTTTTGCACAAGGTTATTCCTATGTTGGTGCAAGATCCAATTCATTAGTCAATGCATCCATTGGATTAGTTGATGGTTGGGCGTATCATCATAATCCAGGAGCGCTTGGGTTGATTAAAAAAGCTGAAATAGGAGTCAGTTATTCAACTAAATATTTATTAAAAGATTTTCAAAACCAAGGCGTTGTGTATGCTCAACCTTTGAAAAGCGGCGTTTTATCTTTTGGTGCTCAATTATATGGTTTGAATGCACTTAAATCTGAAAGAATTGGAATTGGTTATAGTTTGAAGCTCGTTGATAGATTATCTATAGGGGTTCAAATGAATTATCAAGGACTTCAATTAGGTTCGAATTATGGTTCCAAAAACAATGTTACTGCTGAAGCCGGAATATATGCTGATATTTCAGAGAAATTGAAATTTGGAGCAAGTATTTTTAATTTAGGAAGAACGAGATTGGCTACATTTCAAGACGAAAGAATTACTACGTTGGTTAGGATGGGGCTAGCATATCATTTGTCTCAAAAGGTATTGTTTTTAATCGAAACGGAGAAGAATATATATTATAAATTACGTTTAAAAGGTGCTTTTGAATATCAGCCAATTAAGAAATTTTTTTTAAGAGGAGGAATAGCAACTCAACCTATTGAACTAGCTTTTGGATTTGGATATCGATTTAAAACGATTCAATTGGATCTGGGAAGTTCTTATCATCAATTGATTGGATGGTCGCCTCATATTTCTTTAACTTATAAATTCGAAAAAGAAAAATAATGCGTTTTAAATACCATCTAATCTTATTTTTTTTAATCATCTCTATTTTTTCTTTTTCACAGGAAAAAAGCGAGATTCTTCAGCAACGAATTGAATTTATTGCTGAAACTAACGAGAATGAAGAAATTGATTTGACAACCATAATGGATCAGTTGAATTATTTTTTAGAGCACCCCTTAAATTTAAATTTTGCAAGTGAAGATGAATTAGAAAGTCTAGGTTTATTGAATGAGATTCAAATCCGTGATTTAGTATTACATCGACAATTAAATGGGAAATTTATTTCTATCTATGAGCTTCAAAGTTTGAAATATTGGGATTTACAAACGATTCAATTTATTCTTCCTTTTGTGAAAATTGAAGAAAAATTAGATCAAGTTCATATTGGATTGAAAGAAGCCTTAAAGAAAGGAAGTTATGAAGCTTATTTTCGATACCAAACAATTCCACAAGTGAAAAATGGAAATGTAAACGTATCTGATTCAATTAAAATGATGAGTAATTCTTATTACTATGGAAATAAAGATCATTATTATTCACGTTTTCGTTATTCTTATAGAACAAATATAAGTGTAGGAATAACAGGTGATAAAGATCCAGGGGAGCAGTTTTTTAAAGGTGATGAAAAACAAGGCTTTGACTTTTATTCATTTCATACGTTTTACAAGGGTGGAAAATATTTAAAATCATTTGCTTTAGGAGATTATCAAGTACAAATTGGACAAGGATTAAATTTTTGGTCCGGATTTGCCTTTGGAAAAACGTCTGAAGTTACAAACGTTAAAAAGTCAGCAACAACTATTAGACCTTATACATCGACAGATGAAACCCGATTTTTAAGAGGAGTAGCAGTTGAATTAGGGTATAAGCAGTTTTCACTTTTGTTATTTGGTTCGAAGAAAAAGATGGATGCTATTAAGGATATTGATAGTTCAATAATTGACGAAGAAAAGATTACGTCTATTCAAATGACAGGTTTGCATCGAACAACAAATGAAATAGCAAGAAAAAATGAGATAACAGAAAAAATAGGTGGATTAAATTTAAAGTATAAATTTAAAAGTTTTCAATGCGGAGTAGCTTCTGTTTATCAAGGATATGATTTTATATATTCGAAACAATACCAACCTTATAATCAATTTGACTTCCGAGGAAAAAGTTTGATAAGTACAAGCGGTGATTATAGTTGGGTTATTCGAAATTTCAATTTTTTCGGAGAAATTTCATCAGTTTCTTCAACTGGTGCTTTTACTCATCTTCACGGAGTTTTAATTGCATTGGATTCAAGGGCTTCAATCAGTGTCGTTTATCGTAATTATGACAAAGCATATCAAACTTTTTATAACAGTGGTTTTTCAGAGGGTACAAACACGCAAAATGAAAAAGGTATCTATGTTGGATTGAAATTGAAACTTTCTAATGCATTGACATTTAATTCGTATGCTGATTATTTTTCATTTCCTTGGTTGAAATATCAAGTGGATAAACCTTCATTTGGACACGAATATTTAGCTCAATTAAATTATAAACCTTCAAAACAACTCGAAATATACGGTCGTTTTAGAGAACAATTGAGACAAAAAAATAGTAGAGATTCAGACGGTACTATATCAGAAGTTGAAGATGTTCTTCAAAGAAATTACCGCTTTAATTTAAATTATGCTGTTTCTGAATCCATTACGTTAAAAAGTAGAATTGAATATGTAATTATTAATAGAACAAGTAATCAACCTGAAACAGGGGTGATCATCGCGCAGGATTTACAATACAAACCAAAATCTCTTCCATTTGACGTTTCACTTCGATACGTTTTATTTCAAACAGATAGTTATGATTCACGTATTTATATGTATGAATCGAATTCACCAACTGTTTTTTCAATTCCAGCCTACTATTATAAAGGTTCAAGAGGGTATATTTTATTCCGATATACTTTTTTAAAGAAATTTGATCTTTGGATGAGGTATGGAAACACGATTTATGTTAATAAAACATCCATTGGAACCGGAACTGAAGCTATAAATGGAAGCGTTAAATTGGATATTTCTATTCAATTAAGAATGAAATTTTGAGTTATTCTTTAAACCCAATCTTTCTGTAATTTGATTCATTAACAATTGAAACATTATTTTGTTAATAATTTACCATATGTAAATACTATTAAATTGAGGTAGAAAGTAAAAATAAGTTACATTTGCGCCGTTGATTATAAATACATTTAAATATGTCTAGTAAATACCAAGCACAGATTGATGCTTTCATGGAAAAAGTGAAAGCTACAAACGGTCATGAAAAAGAATTCCTTCAAGCAGTACATGAAGTTGCTGAAGCAGTTATTCCAATTATTGAAGAAACTCCTAAGTACAAAGCTGCTAAGATTTTGGATAGAATGGTTGAACCAGAAAGAACGATTATTTTCCGCGTTCCATGGTTAGATGATAAAGGTGAAATCCAAGTTAACCGTGGATTCAGAGTTGAGTTTAACTCAGCAATCGGACCTTACAAAGGTGGTTTACGTTTTCACCCATCTGTGAATTTATCAATTTTGAAATTCTTAGGTTTCGAACAAGTATTCAAAAACTCTCTTACTACTTTGCCAATGGGTGGAGGTAAAGGAGGTTCTGACTTCGATCCAAAAGGAAAATC
>SXGQ01096732.1_pt1 | contig 11474 bp, 9 predicted proteins | sample 3178371 | NCBI WGS metagenome assembly SXGQ01 (sample SAMN11356859, study PRJNA531348) | freshwater metagenome | isolation source: freshwater sample F1-20 | place: China: Fuxian Lake, Yuxi | collected 2017-12-25 | reverse complement strand
GTTTTCGCGATAAGGTTCTGAAACAAATAAGTCTTTGTTGTTGTTGTTCATCGGCTACAAGATTTCTACTCGTGGAGCCCAATTTATCCATTTAGTACCTTTGTTTGAGAAGTCTTTTTCACGATTCAATACTTCTTCTCTATGATTCCAAGCAAATAGCAATAAGTAATCTGGAGGATTTGAAAGAGCATACTCTCGATCAACAATTGGAATGTTAGAGCCAGGTGTAATTCTCCCAATCTTCTCAGGAGTAACGTCCACAATATAGTCGATTTCAGTAGTGCTCAGACCTGCGTAATTTAAAATTGTCGTGCTCTTCGAAGTCGCCGCATAACCAGATATCTTCTTTCCTTGACTCTTCAGCGAAACTATCAAAGTCTTGAGTTTTTCTGTTTTTTCCACAATGTCTTGCGCAAAATTCTCCATAGCCTTTGAATAGTCTGAAAGGCGCGACAATTCCCGTTCAACTAGTAATCGCGGAGGCTTTGAATTGTAAACGCCTTTATGTGCCAATACATAACGCATTGAACCACCGTGAGTCCATTGCGGAATTGCATCAATTAGTTCTAAGCCAAAGCGCTGGGCAATTTTATCTATTGATTCAATTGAAAAGATATATACATGCTCGTCATATATTTGATCAAATGACACATTGTCCAACATGTCTAAAAGATAAGGTTCTTCGAAGACAAAAACTCCACGAGTCGATAACAAGTTTTTCAGGGGTTCAAAAATTGAAGAAAGTTGAGGAATATGACAGATTACGTTAGCGGCAAGCACTAAATCTGCTTTGCCAAATTCTTTTTCAATCCTCTCAGCAACAGTCATTGAAAAGAAATCAATAATTGAATGAATCCCTATTTCTTGAGCTTTCTTTGCAGCACTTGCAGAGGGATCAACACCAATAATTCGTCGATTATCTTTCAAGAAATGTTTTAACAAAGTTCCATCATTTGATCCTATCTCAACTATCACACTGTTGTTTGATAAATAATTTTGAAATTCACTGGCAAATTTTTTAAAGTGTTCCTGCATTCCATTAGACAGACCAGAGAAGAATGGGTAGTCGCTATTGAACATCTGATTGGGATCCGGTACTTCATCCAGCTGAAAGAGAGTACAAAACGGGCAAAAACTTGTTTTTAGATTAAAACGAAAACTACTTTCTTCAGGGAGCTTCTTAAAGCTATTCGCGATTGGCATACTTCCGAAATCAACGACCGGGAGAGTTAATTCCTTACAAATCCTGCAATTTCCACTTTCCACCCTATTTTCTCCCTTCTGCTATCGACAATGACAGTCTATCAAGTTGACTTCCTACATTGAGGTGTTGCTTTGAAGGAGGCAATTCACGCTCTATAGAGTATTTGCGTTTTGACAATATCGCTTCTTTAAGATTTTGCACTACTCGAGTCTCAATATCTAGGAAAAATTTTGTGATATATTCGAAGTACTGATCATGGTGTGAATGAAGCCTCTCAAGCTCCTTAAAATCTGGAACATTAAAGTTGTTAGGGTGGTTCATTACTTTGTGAACGTAAAAAAACTCATAAATTTCTTTAATGACCTTTGGTGTGAACTTAAAGTTCATTGCTTCTTTAATCACATCACGCAATTTTGAAATATCTCTTACCGGAAAGTTAAAATGATAAGCCGAGTGGGGATTGAAGGAAAAAGAAATCACGGGAATTCCAAGAAAAGGCAATTCGTGCCCTACGCTTCCATAGCATGTGAGGACTGCATTTAAGCCCTCCTTTTTTAGCTGGTGAAAACTCACATCTGGATCTACTTGTTTGATGTGGGAATTATTGCGTAAAAATCTATCTATAATTGTTTTCTCTGCAATGCTAAAGTCTCTATGAACCTTAAGATACCACTCGTATTCTGAAAGCATTTTTGCTTCACTGGACAGGTAATCTAGCCAATCAAGAAAATCGACAAATGGCAGAACTTCAAAGGCGTGAGGATTATCGAAAAAATCATGAGTTGCTATAAGAAGTTTTTTCCTCGAAGTTTGTTGAAGTTGTCTCTCTACAAAATTCTCAGAAAATGCAGATTTTTCCTGGTAAGGCATCATTACCCCTACCTCACCGCTAATTCTTCGATTTAAAACTCCCTTAGCAAGGATCCTTCCCTTATTTTTCTCTTTTGCATTAAGGTTTGAGAAGTATAGTGGGTAATACAGATATCTTTGGTGATTTTCGAAAAGATGCTCAGGAACATTTATTTCAAACACATTAGCAAAGAAGACTGGAATCTGATGGCGAAATCCGAATTTCGCTTGAAGTCCTGGTCCTACATAATTTTCATGGCTCGAAAATATTGCACCTAACTTGTTGTCCCTATGCAAGCGCTCAAGGTAGATTAGTTGTGAAAATGCTAAGAAGGCCCACTTTCTGTATCGAAAATCATAAATATTGACAGTTGGGTACCCAGCGCGTAAATAAGACTCATAAATGTCGATTCCGATTGCAATATTATCAATCTTATAATCCAAAAGTTGTTTTCTCGTCTTGCAAGTCGAAAAGAATTCTCCATAATATTTCAAGAGCTTGCCTAACTCACATGATCTTACTTTGATACGTGAAAAATAAGTAATGCCAAGGGCCTTATATAGCTCTCGATCTTGTCCACTCGGTCGATAGAAGTCAATTACTCTCAATTGACCTTCTAGTAAATTTGATACGTATCTGGAAGAAATACAATTTATCACAGACCATAATGGGACTGGGAAGAAATCCATTAGGACTATTTTGCTACCTTTTTCTCTCCTTTTCTTAATCCCGACAGATCCTAATGACACAGTTACTCTCAATTTCTTAAGCAATTCTTTAGAGTATTTTGCTCTTCTTTTAAGAAAGAGCGTTTTAATAAAACCAAGTTCATGGTGAAGAGCCAGGATTATAATTTGCAGAAAATAAGGGGTCTTTACAAATATTCTATTCAGCATTTGATACTTCGATATATCTATATGGTTGTGTGCCAAATGAGGACTTATAAAAACCACGTTTTGGAGAATTAATTCCTACTACATCAAACCAAGTCACGCCTCTGTTGATAGCGTCTTTTATCGAATTTAACATCAATAGCGTTGGTGCATTGTGACTCTTTCCCCTATGGTTTGAGCAAGCGAAGTGATAATAAGAAGTAGATATATCGCTCTGTATGAGCACGCCGCCTACAAGGTCCCCTGATTCTTTATCATTTGCAAGTGTTAACACTCCACTTCCATTCAATTGCGAAGTTAGTATTATTCTTCGAATCACCTGGAGTTTAGTGGGAGGGACAATTATGCCTTTATCGGCAAACATTTCAGCATATAAATTTGTGAATGAATCAATGTCGTTTTCTGTTGCTACATCTAACGATAGTCTTGCACGACTTTTTTCAAATTCAGCTTTACGGCTAGATTTTAGTGAATAGAAGTAATCATCAAAACTCATGTTCCGAAGGTCTATTAGGCCCGTGTATTTGTCTCTAAATCGCACTACTTTTCTTCCTAGATCATAATTGAGCCAATCAAAGGCCCGTGAATCTACAATTGAATGGTGAAGAGATAAGTCAAAATTTATTCGTAACTCGACCAAAAGGCTTGTAACCGCGTACATTACCTCTAGTTCCAAGTTGCTTGCAGAGCTCTTAGATAAATCGTGGCAAAAGAAAAAGCTTTGATAAGTAGAGAAATCTGACACTTTGCCATCTCTGAAGGAGTCAACATCGAGGAAATCTACAAAACCACCAATATATGAATCATTGTGTGAGATGAGATAAATTGAAAATTCTCTTTCTGAAGCATAAAGATAACTTGAGGTCATGAAAATATTGAGTTGTTCACTCTTAGATAGAAGGTAATCCCAAGTATTTACATCGTCCGTTTGGATAAGGTTTATACTTGAATCTCTAAAAGGCAATCGAATGATCTTTTCAAGTCGCTTCTTAGCCATTATTGTTTAGACCCGTCCAAACTTTTCGAAAAGCTTGGCCTATTCTGCTTACATCCCTCTTACTCAAATCTAGCCCTGTTATCCCAATACAAAAGAAGGTTTCATTGTGTAATCGCTCCGCTACTGGAAACTGGCCCAATTCGTACTTTATGTCAGTTTGTCTTTGGGTAAATGGGAAACCTTCATTTCCATAGGCTTTTTTCTGTTTAAAAATCGGTAGAGTATGAAGTAGTCTATAACCCACCCCAATATTTGAAAGGCCTTCAGCCCGTAATGCGTTAACCAACTCGGAACGTCCAAATCCAGCTTTCTCTGGAATAAGCTGTAAAGGATAAACATAATAAACGTGTTCAAGATCCCATGAAATTTTAGGCGTTACGAGTCCAGGCAAGTTCCTCAATTCTCCCGTTAATGCATTTGCAATCCACTGCTTCTTTATAATTACTTTTGATAGTTTTCCAAGTTGTACCATTCCAATTGCTGCTTCAATTTCTCCTAGCCTAAAGTTGTAACCAATTATGTTATCAATTCTTGAGATTCCCATCCCTTCTACTACAGACTCGCCATGATTTCTGATCAACTTCATTCGTAGAGCCAGCTCATCATCATTAGTGAACAAGACTCCACCTTCACCAGTATGGATGTGTTTATGGTAGTTCAGACTAATTCCGCCAATATCTGCAAGGGTCCCAGCTACTCTGCCTTCATAGTTTGCACCTGGAGACTGAGCTGTGTCACAAATAAGTTTAAGGTTAAATTCATTAGCAATCTCACGAAGCTCCTTCATCGGGGCTGAATTTCCAAATATGTCGACTGCGAATATAGCTCTTGTTTTTGGGGTGATTTTTCTTCTAACGTCCGCTGGGTCGAGACAGTAATCCTTATCACTTATATCAGCAAATATTGGGATAGCGTTCCAATGTAGTATCGCCATCGCTGTTGCGGACATGGTCCAAGGTGGAAGAATTACCTCATCTCCAGGCTCTATGCCAATTGCGCCAACCGCACAAATTAGCCCGGAAGTCCAAGAGTTTACGGTTATCGCATGTTTCACACCAAAGTACTCGGCAGATTTCTTCTCAAATTCCTGAACTTTTGGACCACCGAAAAAGTCTGGATGATTCTCGCCAAGAAACTGTGAGAGAACTCCTGTTTTAAGAACTGAAAGTACTGCTAATGCCTCTCTTGCTCCAATGGTGTTGAACCGACTAAACGGCTTTTTGACTGACTTTGGACCTCCATTTATCGCAAGAGTAGCTCTACTTCGCTTCACCTTCATATACTAACAAGTTAGCCGAACAATTGCTCACCTCAGTAAAGCTTCAAGAAGGTTTCTATACTCACTAAGGGGCATCTCTTTGACTAGTTCGGCAAATTGTTTATCACTTATAAAACCTCTTCGCCATGATGCTTCCTCAGGAGAGCCAATAGGAATCTGCTGTCGCTTTTGAATTGAATAAACAAATTGAGAAACATCGAGTAGATTCTCCGGCGTTCCGGCATCTCTCCAATAGACGCTTCGAGGTAATGCTCTACATTCTAATGAGCTCTCATCAAGATATCTACTCAACAAAGATGTAATCTCAAATTCTCCACGAAGGGAAATTGGGATATTTCTGATTTTGCTTTCAAGATCTGAGGGAAAGAAATAAAGTCCAGTTACGGCATCTTGCCCATTTGAATTCGTCGGTTTTTCAACTATCTCAATTACATTACCTTTTAGATCCTTCATAGCGATTCCATAGTTTGATGGATCTTTTACAACCTGAGTCCAACAGACCGCATGCTTGACATTTTCTAATGCTCCCAGTTCCAGTCCTAAGCTAGGTCCGTAAAAGAAGTTATCGCCCAAAATCACTAGGACAGGTTCGGACACTTCAGAGCTTGTGCAAAACAAACTAATGGCATGGGATATTCCTCTTGGATCGTCCTGTATCAAGTAATTCACTTCGATGCCTAATCTTTCTTCTGTATTTCCTAATACTTTTTTAATTTGCTCAATCCCCATTGAAGTAGAAACAATGGTAATTTTGTTTGCTCCTGCCAAAATCAGATTACACAAAGGATAAAAAATGAGCGGTTTGTCATATAAGGGAAGAATATGTTTATTTACCGCATTAGTTGTAGGAGCTAGCCGGGTGCCATGACCGCCAGCTACCAGTAGCCCTCGCAAGGATTTTTCTCCTTTTTACTTGAAATAGAGTTATAAACTACCACTTAGGAAAGGGCTCTACAATACGCTAATGACAAAAGTGCTTGTAACTGGGGGGGCTGGATTTATCGGTTCTAACTTTGTACATCAAATGTCAATTGAAAATGATTTCAAAATAACTGTGGTAGATGCACTTACTTACGCAGGGTCGATGTCCAATTTGAATCCTCTTATACAGAACAATAAAGTAGAGTTCTTCCACGGAGACATTGCTGATCAAGAATTAATGGCCAAATTAGTCAAATCTAATGATGTCATTATTAATTTTGCTGCCGAATCACATGTTGATAACTCAATCTCGTCCCCTGACTCATTTGTAAAAACCAATATTGTTGGAACAATGGTCCTTCTCAATCAAGTTAGAGAATTTAATAAAAGACTCATTCAGATCTCTACGGATGAGGTTTATGGCAGTCTGGATTATGGATACGCTGATGAAGAGTTCGCTCTCAAAACTAATTCACCTTATAGCGCTTCAAAAGCATCAGCTGATCTACTTTGCTTAGCCTACTTTAAGACTTATGGGATAGATGTAAGTATTACGCGTTGCAGTAATAATTACGGAATTAGGCAAAATTCTGAAAAATTCATTCCTAAGGCTATCTTGAGTCTCTTGAACGCGAGGAAAGTTCCAGTCTATGGTACTGGCGAGAATATTAGAAACTGGATTCATGTCAATGATCACGTGGATGGAATACTCGCTGTAGTAAAAAATGGTAAGTCTGGCCAAATCTATAACTTTGGAAGTAATGAGAGTTTTACAAATCTGCAAGTTCTAAATTTGATTGCGAGCCGTCTAAATGTTAAGTATGACTATATAAAATTCGTAAAAGACAGAAAGGGTCACGACTTTAGGTACGCGATAGAATTCTCTAAAGCTTCAAAAGAACTTGGATGGAAGCCGGATAGAGTTTTCCTCGACAAGATTGATTCAATCATAACTTGGTACAAGAATAATTGAGTGAATTTCAAAATGAACTCTTCCAGTACGTTTAGCCGCGTAAGAATTATCGCGAGTGTTGCTAAAGCCTCCTTTAGACTTCTTTCAAAGAGTGATCTTCAACGAATTGTCTTACTAGTTTTAGCCAATATTTCGGTTTCTAGTGCTGATCTACTTGGTCTTCTGCTTATTGGCCTAATTTCTTCGCAAGCGATCTCACTAGTCTCAAAGGGAACGATTGAACTTCCAGAATCTATCAGCTCTTTAAACATCCTAAAAGATTCGAGTGGAGAACAAGCTATCGTCATTATTGGCATAGTCGTGGCACTTTTGCTTGCCTCAAAGACTGTGATTTCTGCGCTCATAACTCGCCGCACCATAGGATTTCTTGCTTATAGAGAAGCAGTTATCTCTAGCAAGTATTTTGAGCTCTATTTAAATTCTAGTCTTGAAAGTCAAAAAAAACTAACACCTCAAGTGATCGCAGGTAGAGCTTTTGCCTGCGTTAACTCTTGCATTACTCAGATGGTTGGAAATTCTACTAAACTCGTTACCGAGTTTTTCTATCTGTTAATTTTGCTTTGCGGCGTAGCGATTATTGACTGGACCATTGCACTCCCGGCTATACTGTTTTATACCTCTGTGGCCCTAGTCTCAACTCGTCACCTTGGTAAAGACATTAAAACTTCTGGTCAGCAGATTTACTCGTTTGGCGTCAGTGGAGCTGAGTTAATTCAATTTAGTGGATTGACTTTCAGAGAAATTAAGGTGTCTAATCAAGAGTCACATATACATAAGACTTTTGAAAACAATCGTATGTCTAGCTATAAGGCAATAAAGAGGCAGTCATTTCTCTCGGTAATCCCAAAGTATTTAGCTGAGATTACGCTAATTATCGGTGCATTCACTATGACAGGTATACAGTTATTGATTAAGGACTTCCAATCAACAATAGCTGCTTTGGCGATTTTTACCGCAATGAGCCTCAGAATGATTCCTGCAGTCTTACGTATACAAGTTGGAATTTTAGAGATGATTGCAGCTATTGAGCCTAGCCGAGAGTTTCTTCAAAGCTTTAAAGAGATGTCTACTTACAAAAAAAGTGCCTCACTTGACGAATTAAAGGTGTCTAAGAATATTGAAAAACCTCAAATCTATCTGAAGAGCGTGACAGTCAAATTTGAAGATTCTGCACTTGGGGTAATAGATGACTTGTCTTTGGAAATCAATGAAGGTGAGTTCGTCGCTATCACAGGACCATCAGGCGCGGGAAAAACAACGCTAATAGACACGATCTTGGGACTGCAAGGTGTCGAATCTGGAATTGTTGAGATTGAGGGAGTAAATCCAACTGTTTTCATTAAAAATAACAAAAATGCTATTAGGTATGTTCCTCAAAATGTCCAACTAATTCCCACTACTCTAAGAAATAACTTACTTTGGCCAGGAGCATTTGATGCTAATTTAGACAAGCACTTGGTAAATTGTCTAAAACTTGCAGAGCTAGAAACTTTTCTAGAATCACTGCCAAAGGGTTTAGATACTGTGATAAGTCCTAATGGAGCAAACCTTAGTGGTGGCCAAAGGCAAAGAATTGGAATCGCTCGTTCTTTAGTGGCAAACCCACGAATTCTTTTTCTTGACGAAGCAACTTCATCTTTAGATGCGAAGACAGAGGCAGGAATCTCTCATAAGATATTCTCAAAACTTGTCGATATAACTCGAGTTGTAATCGCTCACAGAATATCAACGATTCAGAGCGCTGACCGCATAATTTACCTAGATGAGGGCAAAATTGTGGGGCAAGGAAGCTTTTCAGAATTGATTAATCAAGTTCCAGCTTTTCGGGTAGCAGCAAATGCTAGTCTTGAGAAATAATGGAGTTAACTTGGCTACCTTAACTATATTTTCTATCGCAACAGGAAGGTACTTTCCATTTTGGGAGAATATGGTGGCAAGTGCATCAAAAGAAATAGATGATTCAATCAAAGTGGAGTTTTATTTGGCAGGTGACTCTCAAGCCATTTTCAATGAATGGAGAGAAAGGAATAAAGGTATAGAATCTAGATTTGTAAGTGTGCCTAGTCTTCCATGGCCTCTACCAACTCTACTGAGATTTAAATACTTGAATATGATTCTCAAAGAAATAGAGTCAGATTACTTGATGTATTTAGACGCAGATATGGAATTTATCTCCAAGTTTCCTCGAGAGAGTCTTGATTTCATTGGAGATTCAGGAGTAACTCTGGTTAAACATCCCGGTTATTTTCGAACAAGTCGGTTAGAAATACTGAGTAAATTCGGATTTTCAAGATTTTTGCGAATTTTCGCAAGCGATATAAAATTGAAACTGAAGTACTTTGGTATCGGAACATGGGAGACAAATAAGTCGTCTTCAGCCTTTGTTCCGAAATCACAACGGAAACAGTATGTCTGTGGAGGCGCTTGGTGGGGCAAAAAAGAGAGTATTCAAAAACTCTCCCATGAATTAGAATTAAATATAGATCAAGATTTGTCCAATAACTTAATTGCTAAATATCACGATGAAAGCCATCTAAATTGTTGGGCTGCGAATAATCCATGCTTATTGGTTGGTCCTGAATTTTGTTTCGATGCTCGTCTTGTCTTTGCCAAAAATATGAAGCCAGTAATTAGAGCTGTAAACAAGAATGTTGATGGACTTTGGAGCCGCATGGAGCCTGTGAAGGAAAATTAGTGAAAATTAGTGTCGTACTACCTGTAATTAATGCATTTACACAATTAGAGGATTTGTTAATCAGCCTTGTTGGCGACCTTAAATCTGGAGATGAAGTTATCGTCGTTAACGATGGATCCAAAGACGAACCTCCCAACAGATACCTTAGTTTAGAGAAGCTGAACCCAGCCATAAAAGTGATTAATCAAACTCACGGTGGTCTGGTTTCAGCGTTGAACAATGGAATTTCTCATTCAAGAAACCCTCTTATTGCAAGATTAGATGTTGATGACACCTATCATGAGGGTAGGTTTCACCATCAAAGAACACTCTTTGAAGAGGACCCTGAACTAGTTTTAGCTTTCACCGATTATGTAATCGTTTCCGAGAGGCAAAAATATCTTGGATATATCCCATCTGGCGTCACTGACTATGCTGTTAAACTTTCACTGATAAATCCATCTAGAACCGCTCATCCATCAGCAATGTTCAGGAAAGACACTTTTTTAAGCTCCAATAAATATCGACAGGAAGATTTTCCTGCAGAAGACTTAGCTTTGTGGATTAGGATGCTCGGTAAAGGAAAATTTGTAAGTATTCCGCAACCCTTTCTAACCTATACCCTCTCTCCTAACGGAATTACGAGTAACAAAAGACTTGCGATGAATTCCAAGGTGAGTGAATTCCGACGCATACTTCTTGCGGAATTGCTACTGAGCAAAAGTGAGGCCAAGAAAACACTTTCTATATATTCGTCATGTTCTCACAAAGAAGAAAGACGTATCTTGCTCGCTAAAGATTCTTTAAAAGTCTTAATGTTGCGCAGAAAGTTTGATTTTTCAAACCTTATTTTAGTCTTCAAGATTCTTGTTAAACCAAGTTCAATCTTAGCTATTCTTAAGCTCTGGCGATATAAGTATTTGAGAAGACGCCAGCGAAGTCAGTCAAATCATTAGATTTTAACCCAATTGGAAGGCAAAAGATTTTCATCTTCTAGGGTACTTTTTGTGTACCAAATTCTTGGAGTAATTGTTAGTTCGCAATGCTTGGAAATTAATCCACTCCACAACGAAAACGTCGAGTTTGCGGTGACGATTACCTTGGCTCTACTCATAAGTTTCATGCTTTCAACTGGCGATAGAGAATTACTTAAAATCTGATCGATTTTGGTGTCAATTCTGCTCAAAACTGTCGAAGAGTGCTTCTCGTCATCCGTGAAGACAACTATAGGTAAATCATGATGTCTAAGGCGAACCAATCTAATTGCCTTTTGATAATAATCACTCTGAAGTATCAAGTGATAATTGTTCGAAGTTATGTAGTCCCCTCCACGAATATGAATAGCGATAAAATTGCCATCTAGCTTCACCAACTGTTTTTTATACTCTTGTGAAACATTCTCTATTTCAAACATAAAGTTGTATTTTTCATTAACGAAATTAAAGATTCTTATGTCTTGGAAATATCCAATAAGATTTATTCTAGAGGCATTTTGCCAATCTGTGGATTCAAAAAATTGCTTATCAGATCTGTATCGCATAAACTTTGCAGGAATTAAATCTCGAACACTCAAAGAGTTAAATAGATGAGAGAACAATTTCTCGGTTTGATGCATCGAGCCCTCTTTGATCGAGTAGTTTGGAATATTTTTCCAATTGAATGCAAAGATATTTGAGTTTGAGT
>SXGQ01788336.1_pt1 | contig 11475 bp, 10 predicted proteins | sample 3178371 | NCBI WGS metagenome assembly SXGQ01 (sample SAMN11356859, study PRJNA531348) | freshwater metagenome | isolation source: freshwater sample F1-20 | place: China: Fuxian Lake, Yuxi | collected 2017-12-25 | reverse complement strand
GCTGTTGGACGAACCGGTGTCGGCGCTCGATCCCGAAAATCGCGAACGCGCCATCGACCTCATCTCCGACCTGTCCGCTGCGGGTGTCGCGGTGCTCGCGGTCTTCCATGACCTCGATGCCATCGCACGACTCGCCTCACGTGTGATTCGCATGGCGCGGGGCTCGATCGTCGAGGACGGACCGACCGCAAAAATTCTCCCCCACCTTCAACCAGCAGAGGTTCAGATTTGAAGCGCTTCATCGTCACAAACGTCACCGCAGTTCTGCACGATTCGGTCATCTCTGATGCTCGAATCGTTGTCGAAGACGGAGTCGTCGTTGAAATTGGTCCGCATCGTGGCGGCGAGACCACATTCGACGGTAATGGCTCGTTCTGTATTCCCGGGCTGGTCGACACGCACAGCGACGGTTTTGAAATGGAACACCGCCCGCGACCGGGTGCGAAACTGCCCCTCGACTTCAGCCTCCGTTCGTTCGAAGCAAAGGTGCGCGCATCGGGGATCACCACTCTGTTTCACGGCATCGGATTCGAAAATGACGGGAACCGCACCGTCGATCTGGCCAACAACTTCGTCGACTTGATCCACGGCTACGCCGACAGCCGCACGATGATCGACCACCGGGTGCTCTACCGCATCGACGCGCGTGACGCTGCCGGATTCCAGGCCGTTGCGGCACGTCTCGATGCCGACCGCGCGATTGATCCAAAACCTCTCGTGAGTTTCGAGGACCACACACCGGGCCAGGGCCAGTACCGAGACCGCGGCTACTACGAAAACTGGATCATGGGCACACGCAACGTCGACGCAGCGACGGCCCGCGCCGAGGTCGACGCATTGATCGCCGAACGGGATGCGCTCTTGCACCATCGAGCCGCCGCGTTGCCGTGGCTCACGGCCAAGGCGGCCGCAGGCGAAATCTCCCTGATGGCGCACGATCCCGCGACGATCGACGACATCGACGAAGCATTGACTTGGAATGCCTCTATCGCCGAGTTTCCGACGACCATCGCCTCGGCACAGCACGCAAAACTGAACGGCATGCGCACCGTCTGCGGCGCACCCAACGTTCTGCGGGGCGGTAGCCACTCGGGCAATGTCTCCGCCGCTGAATTGGTGTCACTCGGCCTGTGCGACGGGTTGTCGTCGGACTACCTCCCGTTTGCAATGGTCGGGGCCATCGGCACGCTTGTTCGCATTGACGCATGTTCACTTCCCGATGCCGTTCGCCTCGTCACATCGGGTCCAGCCCGTACCGTCGGCATGACCGACCGCGGAACCCTCGCCGTCGGCGCACGCGCCGATCTTGCAATTTGCAACCTGATGGATAAGGACCCGACGGTCATCGGTACTTTCCGTGCCGGCCGCGCAAATCTACCCAGCCTCGCAATGCAGGATGCCTGAGATGAAGCCATTCGCCGAGTTTCTCCACGACATGGCGCGAGCCGCTGATACGGCATATCGCCATGCGATGACACACATGTCGAAGGCCGAGCGCAGCGCAGACATCGGTGTCGGCGGCGATGGTACGCCGACCATGTTTCTCGACCGCCATGTTGAGGACCCTGTACTCGATGTCATCGAAAAGTACGGCGCCAACGTCTTGTCCGAAGAGGTCGGCTGGGTCGACCGCGGCTCACCAATCACTGTCGTGATTGATCCGGTAGACGGCACGGCGAATTCTGCGTCGGGCGTTCCGATATCGGCATTCGCGGCAGCCGTTGCGGTCGACGACAACGTTGTCGAGTCGCTCTGCACATGGCTCGGTACCGACCTTCAGTGGTATGCCCACACGGACGATCCGGTCGTAGCCAAAACCTCGCGACGCACGGCCATTCGTGGTTCATCACTGTCCATGCTTCGTCCCCGCCCGTCGACATGGCGCGCCTGGTCGGAACTTGCGCAAACCGCCGAGCGTCTACGCATTCTCGGCAGCTCCGTCATCGAGGGGTGCCTCGTCGCCGACGGTGCGATCGACGGCTTTTGCGATCCGGGCGGCGACATTCACCGCATCGTCGACATCGCGGCGATGAAGTTGATCGTCGAAAAAGCCGGTGGTTGCGTGATCGACGCGCACGGCCGCCCCTTCACCTTCGAGCCGGATTTGTCACTGCGTTGGAGCGGCGTTGTTGCAGCGACACCCGAACTTGCCGAATCGATTGCCGGAATCATTCGCTGGACGTCGAAAAAATAGGAGCGAGTTCAGTCGCAGCAGCTATCGCGCCAACCGCACGACGTGCACTTGAAATGCGCGTGCTCAGGAATCAGACCATTGCCACACAACGGGCATTCGGGAAACGTACCGAACCGCGAACGACACGTGTCGAAATTCGAGGGATCAAACCCCAGCGTCGGGGCCGATGTTTTGGTGTGTCTTGCCGAATCCATCCAAACATTGTGGTCCGATCCGGAACGCGAGCGGCGGATTTCTATGCCGTGCGTCGCACCGATCGATATGGAGCAGTCGTCCACGCCGTCACCACCACCATCAGCGCCGCGAGCACCAAGGCCAGCGTCGACAGTACGTGGTATCCCACCGCCTTGCGGATGAAGCCACTCGAGAAGCCGGCCACTCCCCCGAAGAAGCTCATTGACATGTCGGCCACACCCTGCACGGCCACACGCGAGTCATCGCGCACCGAGTCGACCAACAGGCTCGACCCGCCGATCAGACCAAAGCTCCACCCCACTCCCAGTAACCACAGCGCGGGGAACAACAACAGGTAGTGATCGCCGGACAGAGCCGAGAACGCGGTCGCAGCCACCAGCAACACTCCGCCAACCCGAATCGATGCGTGACGACCCCTGCGGTCGCAGAACCGCCCGACGAAAGGGCTGAATGCGTACATGCCCGCAATGTGCAGCGAGATGATGTACGCATTCACGGTTTCATGACCGTGGAACTTCAGGTGCACCGGCGTCATCGTCATCACCGCGACCATTGACATTTGCGATACCACCATCGCAAACACCGCGATCCGACCGTTCGTGGTTTCGAACGCCGCCGCATACGCCTGACGAATGCGCAACTGCGGCACCCGGCCAACAGACTCGCCACGCAGCTCGCGAGCAAGGAACAGCGGATCGGGCTTCAAGCGAAGCGACGCGTTGAACAGCGAGAAGACGAAGAAGCCCGCAGAGAAAATCCACGGTCCCGTGTACTTGTGCCAGCCGAAGAACTCTTCACCCGCCCACTGCGCGGGCTGCACCAGCACCGGTCCCAGCACCGCGCCGAAAGTCGAAGCGAAGAGAATGCGGCTCATCGCCGTCGCACGTTGATCGGCAACTGCAAGGTCGGTCGCCGCGTAGCGCGACAACAGGTTCGACGCCTGGCCCGAGCCGTAGATGAACAAACCAATCACGAACACCGCCAGCGACTTCGCCTCGGCGCCCACGCCCGCCGTCAGGCCACCGACGATCGCCAAGCCGTAGCCAAACCTCAACCCGTAACGACGTCCGTGTCGGTTCATCATGCGCGCCAGCACCTGCGACATGAACGCTGTCCCCGTCGTCACGGTTGCGGTGGCAATGCCCGCCCACGGTGTCGTCTGGCCGAGGATGCGCTGCACCACGAAGGCTCCGACCGTGACGGCAGACGACAAGGCAGCAGCGGCAGCCAACTGCCCGAGCACCAGAACGCGGATCGTTCTGCGCTGAACCTCAGCGGTGTTGTTGGGGTTGGTCACCCTCCAAGTGTTGCAGGTGACCAAACCGGCGTTCTTCGACTTTCCCCCGCGCAGACACCCATTTCAAGCCGAATGCGGCCACACCAACTTCACCGTTGCCACGTATCTCGATCACCGCTCCGGGCTGCACCTCGGTCACCGTCCCGGCCCCGTTCACCGCCGCGAACAACATGGATCTGTTGCCGACCTCCACGAGCACCGTGTCCTCTATCGGCACCGCAACATCCAAGAGGCCGGTGATGTTGGCACCTGTCGGGGTGTCCTTCATTGAGAGTCCACTCTTACCACCAGATGACCGATTCAGATCACGCGCCAGATTATCGGCCACGGTCTGCAGAGACTGCACCTGGGCGGGTGTCCGATCCTGCGGATCCAACTGGCCCGCAGGCAAATCAGCGGGAGTCGCCACCGTAAGCGCAACCGTCTGGCCATCCACGATCGCCTTCGCTTCTTCCCGGAACCCGGGTCAACTTCGATTGATTCGAGGAGTTCACCAAACTCGGACCTGACGAAGCCAAAGTCGTCGCAGAAGCCACCGTCGTCGCAGGGGTGTTGTCGACTGCGGTCATCGTGAATGCCTCGGCCGCAACGCTTGGGGCCCTGAACTTTCCGACAGCGACACAGTCCCCCGCCGACGCACACGACACCGAAGCAAACCGGGCATCGGGGGTCGAATTCTGCACGTTGGAAGCAAACACAGCCGGCCTCGCGTTCTCCCACGTCCCCGACACCAACGACATGGTGAACGACTCCAACACGAACCCAGCGGTCGCGCGCTTGAACTGTCCGACAGCGACGCAATTCCCCGCTGAGGCACACGACACCGACCTCAAGGCGGCCCCGGGGGCCGTCAGGTCCGCACTCGCGCCGACGGCCCACGAAGGAGCGATGAGCAAAGACACACCCGTCGCGTATTTTGAAAGTCATGGAAGCCTTGGCTGTTGTTGCCGTCGTCATCGCCCTTGGGGCGGTTGCTCTCGTTGTCATGAACTCACGTCGCACCACCCCACCACCGATCGTTGCTGCGGCGCCTGCTCCGGTCGTCGACACCGCCGCCCTGCGCGCCGAAATGTCGGCCGAGCTGGCGCGCACGGTGGGCGAAACGGTGAATGCGTCATTGGCGGCGGCACTGCAGCAGTTGAACGAGCAGTCGCGTCGCGATCGCGAAGAGTCGATCAAGATCGCGGCCGAGAACATCGCCAAGTCGGGTGGCGAGCAGCTCGGCAGTCGCGCCGAGTTGATCGACAACACCCTGCGCAATCTGACGGGCGAGATGAACCAGCGCATCGATGCCCTGTCAAAGGAACTGCAGGTGCTGCAGCAGGTGAACACCTCGCAGTACGACAACGTGGGCAAGGCCGTCGAGGCGTTGGCACGTCGCACCGACAACCTCAGCGAGATTCTGTCGAGTTCTCAAAAGCGTGGCCAGTGGGGCGAACGCGTGGTCGAAGACATGCTGCGCGCAGTGGGCTTCATCGAAGGCGTGAACTACTCGAAGCAAGACGTGAATGCCGTTGGTGGCCGGCCCGACTACACGTTCCACATGCCGCCCGACCGCGTGTTGTTCATGGACGTGAAGTTTCCGCTCGACCGGTATGCCGATCACTTCAACGCCGACAACGACGCGTTGCGCCAGCAGGCTAAGGCCGAGTTCGTCAAGGCCGTGAAGGGACACGTCGATGCATTGGCTCGTCGCGATTACACGCTGAACGCCAAGGAAGAGGCCCTGGATTACGTGCTGATGTTCCTTCCGAACGAGAGCATCAGTGGTTTCGTTCACGAGGCCGACCCGGGAATGATCGACTATGCACTCAGCAAGAAGGTCGTTCTGTGCTCACCGTTGGCGCTGTATTCCTTTCTGTCCGTCATTCGTCAGGCCACCGACAGTTTCCACACCGAGCAGACGGCGGCATCGATCATGCAGCAGATCGCCAAGTTCAACAAGGAGTGGCAGAACTACGTCAAGGCTGTCGACGAGGTGAAGGACGTGTTCCACAAGCTCACCGACAAGGTCGACAGCATCGGCACCGACGGCACACGTTTCAAGAAGTTGAACGTGCCGATCAAGGCCATCGAGAAGATGCGCACGAAGCAGGGCATTCTGGAACTTTCGGCCGGCGATGATGCCGAGGGGTTGTCTTTCGACGACGAGTAATCTCGTTGCGTGTCCTCAGTGCGTCGTTCGACCGTCTCCGTCGCGCTGATTTTCTTCATCAACGGAATGGTGTTTTCGAACTGGGTTCCGCGCATCAGCGAAGTGCGCGACCGCATGGGGGTCAGCAATTCGAGCCTGGGAATTTCACTGTTGGGTGGCGGTCTGGGTGGCTTTATCGGCTCGCTGTTGGTGGCGCGGGTCGTGCGCGAGCTTCGTTCGAAGACGGTTGTCGTGGTTGCGACCGCCGCGCTTGCGGGATTGATTCCGCTTGTCGCTGTCGTTCCGAATCCGGCAACCCTGCTGTTGTTGCTCACCGCGACCGGTTTCGCCGACGTGCAGAACGACGTTGCGTTCAATGCCCAGGGCGTGATGATTCAAACGAGACTGCGCAAGCCGATCATGCAGCGTCTCCACGGAATGTGGAGCCTGGGAATGGTCGTGGGTGGCGCGACGGGTTTGGCCATGTCGGCGCTCGACGTGGGCCTTGGCCTTCACTTGGTGGTTGTCTCGATTCTGATGTTGGCGGCAGTCGCATGGGCAGTGGGTGGCTTGTTGCCCACCGACGACCCCCACGAAGCTGAGATCGTCAAACCCGATACACGGGTAAGAACTGCCTTTGGCGTGACCGTGGCGATCGGATTCATGGGCCTGGCGCTGGCGGTCATCGAATCTCTTCCGAACGAGTGGAGCTCGGTGGTGTTGAACGACGTGTTCGATGCAGGACGCTGGAAAGCCGCGGGCACCGCGGTGTTTGCCGCATTCATGTTGGCCGGGCGCCTCAGTGGTGACCACGTGGTCATGCGTCTCGGCAGCCGGCGCACCTTCGACGCGGGCGTGTGGGTGTGTCTTGCCTCCGCCCTGCTGCTGGCGATTGCACCGGTGACGGCGGTGGCGTTCGTCGCGTACGCGGGATGGGGTCTGGGTGTCAGCGTGCTGTTTCCGCAGTTGTACGAAATCGCCGCCAAGTTGCCCGGCCTCAGTGCAGCGCACGGGCTGGGGGCGATGACCTTCGGGCAACGATTGGGCTTCCTTGTGGCGTCAGGCTCAGTCGGTGCGATTGCCGACCTCACGAATTTCCGTGTGACGTTGGTCGGCCTGACCTCCCTGGCAACGATGATCGTCTTCGTCGCACGACGCCGCACTTCGGGCCACGTGCACTGAGGGCGCTCCTCAGCGTTCGGAGTTCCAGAAGTCGATGAGTTGTTGCGCGGCGGTTGACGGGTCTTCGATCATCCACCAGTGTCCTCGGTCCGCCAGTTCGATTGTCGTTGCATGAAGTGAGCGCGCGACCTCGCGTGCCATGTCGGGCGTGCCCGGGTAGGTGTCGGCCGTCGGGATGATGACGGCTCCGCGTGGCAGCTTCGATTCAGCAAGGTGTCCACCAAGGTCGCGCATCGCAGGCTGGCTCGCCGAGCGGTAGAGCGCAAGGATGCAGCGACCCATTTCCTGGCTCACATGCGGAGCAACTTGCGCCGCAATGTCATCGCTCATGCCGAGGCCCTGCAGGATCCCCGCCAGGTCGGTGGAGTCGATGTGGGTCAACATTCCGACGGCCTCTTCGCCCACACCGGGCGTCTGCCATGTCTGTGCGGCATCATGCCATTGGTAGTTGCGGTTCAGAAGACCGCCACAGTCGGCAGCCCACGATGCGAACAGCTCGGGGCGTTGGGCGAGCACTCCGTAGACGTGTCCCGCTCCCCAGTCATGACCAACGATGTCAACGGGTCCATCGAGCCGCTCGACTTCTGCAATCAGCCAGTCGACGTACTCCTGCCGGGTTGCTCCCCAACCATCTGGGGTCGGCGCACCGAATCCGGGCGGCGAGAGCAACACAATGTCGTCCACACCTCTCAGCGCAAGTTCGGCTCCGAGAGGTTGCCAGATGGCCGACGTTTCGGGGTTGCCGTGAACGAAAACCTTCATGCTTGTGTCTCTTCCGTCATTTCGGCTTCACGGCGACCAATTGGACAGTCGAGCTTTGGCCATCGTGGTACTTGCCTTCGATGATGTTGCGGTCGATCGCACGGTGAATTTCGAGTTTCCAACCGGCGAAGTCGGCCTCGAGCTCTTCCAGTTCAACCGTGAGGTCGGGGCTTTGCGGGCCGCCGACTCCGCGGCCGATGTTTGCAGCGTTGTACGACTCGACAACGAATCGACCTCCCGGGCGCAGCGCCACCTTGACGTTCTCATGCACACGACGACGAATTGTCGATGGGACATGGCAGAAGATCGACACGATGTTGTCCCATGCATCCCGACCCATGTCGAATGTTTCGAGGTCACCGACACGTGCATCGATGGTTGTTCCGCGTTGTGCTGCGAGTTCCTTTGCCTTCAGGACACCGACCGAGCTGAGGTCGACGCTGACAACGCGGTGACCCCGTTGAGCCACCCACACGCCGTTGCGACCATCTCCGTCGCCCAACATCAACGTGTCACCCCTCACCATCGTCGGCTCGACCTCGACGAGAAAGTCATTGGGTTGGTCGCCGAAGGCAAAGCCCTCTTCGCTGTACCGCTCGTCCCAGGTCTGTCCGCTTGATGTGGTGTGCGACATGACCGCAACGCTATGCGCTTCGACGAATCCGACAAACGCATAGTGTCATCGTGTGACAACCAATGTCCGGAATCTCGTGCGCGACGTTCTTCGACGCCTGATTGGCAAGCCAAACGACTGGCGCCTCGAGCGTCCAAGGAAGCCGCACATGCCCCTCGTTGGATTTCATTGGGTCGGGCCGTCCCTCGCGGTGACTTCGATGTTGGTGGGATGGAGAGCTTTCAAAGATGCGCGCGGCGACGAGTCGAACGTCGGTTTTGCGCTGTTCATCGGTTCGGTGTCGATTCTGCTGATGGCATGGAGCAACATCCTCGCCACCCGGATGTCGCTGCTCGAGGGGTTCTTCGGCGGCCTTGACCGCATGTACAAGTGGCACCGGTGGTTCGGGGCGCTGGCCGTCGGGGCGATGTGGCTCCACACGCAGACAATCGACGACGTGAAGGGCATCCGCGGGGCTTCGCGCGATGTCGCCAAAGCCGCAGAAGATTTGGCCGGAACGGGGACGTATCTCCTCTACGCATTGATGGGCATCAGCATTCTCCGCTGGATTCCCACACGTTGGTGGCGTCTCACACACAAACTGCTCGTCGTGCCGTATGCCTTCGCGTGTTGGCACTTTTTCACGGCGACAAAGCCGTATGCGAATGACTCGGCCTGGGGCCGATGGTTCCTTGCGTTCATGATTGCCGGTCTCGTTGCCTGGGCCTACCGCGTGGTGTGGCGCGATGTGATCCGTCGCGGCCGGATTCATCGCGTGCGCACCGTCGAATCGTCGGGAGACACGGTGACTCTCGAGCTCGAGCCTCTCGGCCAGCCGTTGCACTACGACCTCGGACAATTCGCATTCCTCAAATTCAGAACTCGAGGTTTGGCGGAACCCCATCCATTCACCATCGCATCCTCACCCGAGGAACCGGTTCTGCGATTCATGATTCGCAATCTCGGAGACTGGACAGAACGGCTCGGCGACAAGGTTCATCCCGGCATGCGCGTCGTGGTCGAGGGCCCTTATGGACGACTGCATCCGCTGCCGTCTCGGCCCGCAGACAACGTCGTATGGGTTGCTGGCGGCGTGGGCATCACCCCGTTCGTTGGCGCCGCGACTTCACGTGATCGCGCTGACGGGCCGGTGCCGCACCTCTTCTATTGCGTGAAGTCGCGCGACGATGCCCCCGGGTTGGCGGAACTGGAAACCGCCGATCGCGAGGGTCGCATCATCCTGCATCTCCACGCGTCGAACGACGGAAGCCGACTCCGAGCCGACGACCTTGTTCGTACCTTCGGTTCGGGCGGTCTACGCGGCGCACATGTGGTCATGTGCGGGCCGACCTCGTTGGTCAAGTCGATGCGCGGTGTTATCCGGGAATTGGGCGCGCGACACATTCACGTCGAGGGCTTCGACATTCGAACCGGCCTAGGACCCGACTTGTCACGTGACATCCACAAGTTGTTACGGCGCTGACCACCAGTACTGCAGCATCGCACGTTGACATATGTCATCACGTGGCACGCTACTCATGGGGCAACTGGCTTCAACCGATATGCGACTGACTGACACGCAACGGCGCCGATTGCGGTGGCCGCCACGAAAATCGGCACGGCCGACAACGAAAGCAATTGGACAACGCAACCCGCGAGGATCGGCCCAAGGGCACTTCCCAGAGTTGCGACGAAGCCGAGCAATGCAATGGTCGTCGCAAAGTTTTCCGCAGGCAACACTTCGTGACCCACCATGCCGTCGAGAGCCGAGAGAGCGCCTGCGCTGGCACCAACGATTACCACGTAGACAGACGCGAAGATTGTTGAGCCCGCCAGCCAAAGTGCGACCGCTCCAAGAATCACCGCGAATTTACACATCTGCTGCACTCGCCACGCTCCAAACCGCGTGACGAAGAAAAGCAGCGGGAGACGCCCGATCAATTGAAGAAGACCGCGTGCACCGGCAAAAGATGCGGCTGCCGTGGCGGAAAGTCCGGCCCACTTCATCACCGGCACCTGAAACACCAGCAAGGCCGCAACCGACATGCTCGCGAAGAATCCAGACGCTGCGTATGAACGAAGAAACGCCGACGTAGTGATCGAACGTATGACGTCACGCAAACCCGCCTGCGATCGTCGTGGCGTGCGGATGTGCCCACGTAACGCCCATGCGGACATGACAAACGCGCAAACAAGAACGATGCCGGATACTCTCATCGCGCCTCTCCACGTGAGGGTGCGCCGCGCTGCCTCGGTCAACGGGATTGCGATGGGCGATGCGAGAGCACCCCAGATTGTCAATCGGGTAACCGCACGCATCGGCTCGTCCGGACGGACGCGCATGGCAATCGGCTGGGTGAACGAATAGAAGGCACTCGCCGAGATGAGACCTCCACACACGACGTGCAAACTGCAGAACAACAGTGCACTCTGTACGAATGGCAGCGCGATGTAGAGAAGTGCGCCAAAAGGGCCAATGACTCTCAAAATGACATCCGGTCCCCTGCGGTCGAGCAGTCGCCCAACTCCGATTGCTCCGCAACCTCCGGCGAGGGTAGTCAACCCGAAGACAACACCCAGTGAACCGAGGCCAACGCCGAGATCTCGTGAGATGTCGCCCGCCAAGACCCCAAAGCCGTAGAACCACGAACCGTATGCAGCAATCGTCAACAGACCGAGGACGTCAATTTTTCGCACCGGACTGAACAACGCCACAACGAAACCCTAGGTTCCGCGATGGCGCCGAATCAGGTGGACAGTGAATGAACACTCGGGTTCAAGCGATGAAGAAACCACGCAGCGCCGAGGCCATGTGGGCGCGCACCGACTGGCCCGAGGGCAGCATGTCGACCATCGTGATCGAGGTATGGATGTGCCCACGAGCCTGCAGACGCTTGACGGGAACACCTGCATCGGCAAGTGCGTGCGCATAGGCGTTGCCCTCGTCGCGGAGTGGGTCGAACTGACCGGTCACGATCATCGCCGGTGGCAGGTTCGCAAGACTCGGCGCGAGGAGCGGTGAAGCCTTGACGCTCTTGCGATCCTCGGCACTCGCATAGTGGTTCCAGAACCACTCCATCACGTTCTTCGTGAGCACG
>SXGQ01375301.1_pt1 | contig 11476 bp, 10 predicted proteins | sample 3178371 | NCBI WGS metagenome assembly SXGQ01 (sample SAMN11356859, study PRJNA531348) | freshwater metagenome | isolation source: freshwater sample F1-20 | place: China: Fuxian Lake, Yuxi | collected 2017-12-25 | reverse complement strand
GCGTCGCCGCTTTCTTGAAAACCCCCGTGTGTCCCCGCTCATGAATGTTCTCGTCCGCCAGGAGCGCGAACGCGAACAGGGTCATGCCGGTTGGGGCAGATCGATCGTTCGGTCGTGCTTGAGCACCTGGGCCGCGTAGGTAAAAGCGGCCGCCAAGGCTTCGGCGTTCAGTTGCGGATAAGTGGCCAGAATCTCGGCCTGATTGGCGCCACTGGCCGCGAGTTCGAGCAGGAATTCCACGCTCAGGCGCGTGCCACGGACGCAGGGCTTTCCGCCGAGAATGTCAGGATTGGTGACGATCCATCCTGCGGTCATGTGGGTTTCCCGCCTTTGAGTCGATGCTAGCTACCCCTGGGGGAGGCGTCAACACGGGTAACCAGCTCCTCCACCGTCCCCAGCCACCCCAAGAGCTCCGCCGAGGTCGGCGGCAGCTCATACGGATGCTGATGGCATGCCCGGCTGAGTCCCGCCCACGCGTAGGACGCGCGCTCAGCCAGCTCCTCATCACCCAGGTAGTGCGGCAGGCACAGTAGCTGCGCCTTCATGGAGCACTGCTCCATCCCCCTGGCGCGACAGGCGTTGGAATCCGCGTTGGATGACTTCTGGAAGGTCCGCGCACCGGCAACGCGGTGGCGCGCGGCCACAGTCCGGCGGTGGATGGGTCCGTCCGCTCCATCAGGGTACGGGCGGCGCCGACGACTTCGGCGTGGCTCAGCAGCATGAGAGCGCTTGGATCGGCTCGTTGCACCAGCCTTCCTTCCAGATCTTCGAGCGATCCGACCAGCGCTTTCTGTCGCCGGTCAGCACTTCCAGTGCTTCGGCGAAGCTGGACTTCCGGAGCTGTTTCGCCCGACGATGATGGCCAGGCCGGGGCTGACGGTCAGCGTGAGGGCTTGCCCGGGGCCGATGCCGCGAAAGCCTTCGACGGCGAGGGCGGTGAGGTATGCGCCTGCGCCCTTGGTTGTCGATGGTCTCTCTGTGACTGAAGTTGCTGACTTGTTGTTGCCGAGAACCCCGGCCAAGGCACCTTCGCCATCGCAGGCGGCGAGGACGAGGCGGCACCAGGGCTGTATCGACCGGATAGTGGGGCGGGGAGGCTCTGAAGGAATCGTTTCGTTTTCAAAACAGGAGGCGGGCAAGTCAACAACGACCATGGCTCTCAGCTTGATGACGCACTATCCTTGCAACTTCCGCTTTGGCGACCTTCGCTCGATGGTCTTCTTGGTGTCGCGGGACAACGCTTGGCTTAGACGGCGGATCACCCTCATTGGATTTGACAGTTGGTGCTCCCAAATTCTCAGGACTTTCCATCCGGCGGCTCTTAGAGACTTGTTAACCTCTCTATCTCTCGTGTAGTTGGCGCAAAACTTCTTCTCCCATAACCACTCGTTTGAACCCGGCATGTTGAAGTGGGTCGGACAGATGTGCCAGAAGCACCCATCAACGAACACAGCCACGCGCTGTGCCCTGAACACGAAATCGGGCTTTACGGAAAATCGACGCCGACGCACCGGCTTTGTCGCGATGAGCCGATGCCGCCTCCAGCCGTGAAGCTTCGCTTGGCGTAACAAAGCTCTCAAGACCAGCTCCGTGTCGCGATTTCCAGTCGCGCGGATGGCGGCCATTACTTGAGACCGCTTGGCTACCGGGAAGACATCGGGCATCGCTTTAAGTCAAGGCCGCAAACATTTCGACCAAACCCCTGAGGCGCTTTCCCCCGATGCCCTTGAGCTTCAGGAGCTGAGACCATGGCAACGCGGCGTAGTAGGAGGCAGGATTATCTCTTTTTGACTTCATCCATTCCTTGCCGCTCGCCGCTTCAAGCTCCGCCAGAGAACGACCGTCGCTCAGGAAAGAGGTCCGAACGCGTTCCCACGTTTGCTCAAGTGAATCGTTGTCGCTCGAAGCGTCCACGATCGGATCGTCAGCCCACTCGGTCTCCCACTCTTTTCCGACCCCTACCGTGGTGTCCCGAAACTCCAGCCAGCACTGTTCGCGCTTCGAAGCTTCACTAGGGTTGCCGTCCTGGCCGCTGATGTATCGATGAGCCGATGCGCAGGCAAAGGCCAATGCTGTGCTGAGGCCCTTCGGCAGTCGCTGCTCTTCCCACACTCGTGTCAAGTCGATCCGGCGGTCCGAACGCTCAGCAAGCCATGACACCGCGTACGCAACGCTCTGGGATCTAAAGTCTTTCAGCTTTTGAGCGGAAAAAGATCGTTCCGCAGCGCGGTAAATGATCAGGCGAGCCACGACGCGCTTGAAGAAGTCCGCATCGACGACTGGCTCCCCATCACGCTCGAGCCGCTCCGCGTACTTCATAAAATTCTTCTCAGCACCCAAGCACACCAGGTGTGGAAGTCCCAACCAAGCGTGCTCAGACTTCGCCAAGTCCGTCTTGGTGAACTTTCTATCCGTCGGATTTTGGTTCTCCCACTCGCGGCGTTGCGCCGGAGTTGACTGACGGTTCTTGTCGTCGGCGTACGAGCCGCGAGCGCGCTCATAATACCAATGACTTCCACGCTCAAGTCCGCTCGCAGCAGGAGACCACACAGACCGTGAGAGTGCTTCCAGCGAATGATGGAATACGCCATTCGCAGAAAAGTCTGCGGTGTTGACTTTGTTCTGACTGTTTGCGTACAGCGAAATCAAGGGGACAATCTCGGCCATTCGCTCCTTATTTGCCAGCACTGTGAGTTTTAGCTGAACAGTTACTCCTGAGACGTCAACTTTCTCTTTTCTCAGTGCATGGAAGATCGATGCCGTGGTTTGTCCGCCGTTAACAATTTGAAAGTCTCGAATCCACTCCATACGACCGATGCCGTCGCCATCAGCTCGCACGCGGACCTCGGCTGCTGTGCAGCACAAGCCGTTGTTGTAGGCCAAGAATCGATGCGGTTCATCACGCAACGTCCTCTGCAAGCCGCGATTGACTTTTCCCTTTGCCTGAAGGAAGGCCCTCACATTCTTCTCGAGAAGGCGTTGCCCATGTTCGCCGTAGACGCGTGCCAACAGTGCCGCTGGGACAAAGGCGAGATACGTCCGATACTCACCGGTAGGGTCTGATTTCTGCAGACAAGGAATGGCGCCTCCGAACTCCGAGTAGTCGTTGACCAAGTCTAGCTGGACCTCCGAGCGTTCGCCGACCCGAAGGCGGCTTAGTTTGTCGAGGTCCCAAATAACATATTTTGTGTCGAACCCCTGAACCGGCTCCTCGGCAATATTGAGCGATCGAATCACGCCATCTGTGATGAACACTAGACGAACGGACGCTAGGCTATGCCGGGCTTCATATATTTCGTGAGCTGCGGCAAACGCATCGCTTGACTCCTCCATCCTGGTATATATGCCGTCAAGCGCGCGGCGAAGAAACCCACGAAGCAAGCCGAACTGTTTCCGGGTCTCCGGAACTCCGACTTCCCTCACAGTCGCTGCGCCAAAGAGCAGCGTTACATATACATCCAGTGAGCTGCGGTCCCCCGATAGCGACCAGCCGCTCAAGCGAGCTGCGGGGATCGATCCGCTGCTCGGCGCGCGTAGAGGTGGCCTCAGGACTTCGACAGCGCTGCCCTCGTTGTGCTCATCAAGAAGCTCCGCGACGTGTTCAAGAAAACACTCTTCAACAAACTCTTGGGACGGCCGCTGACCGGCGCGAAGCAGCACCTCGGCGTTGAGATCGGACAAGAACTGCTGGAGAACTAGATTTGCCATTGCCTACTGTTGCTCCCTGTCAAGCCAGCCGTCGAATGGCGTCGGCGGTCCGTCGCGCAAAAGACTCACAACCGAGCAAGGTTACGGAGTAGCTCACCTCGCTAACCCCCCGCATCAACATGGACTCTTCAAGCCGCGGAAACTCGCTCGTTACTTCGAAAGTTAGGCTGTCCCTCACTGCCCAGCGGCGTCGTTCATACCGAGGCGACCATGCCTCTACCCAACCTGCCATCAGCAGTTTGGACTCATAGAGTGCGGCCGCCTCCGTGCTTCTCGAAACTAGAGCTCGAACAGTCGCCACCAACTCCGGCAGTGTCGAACCGCGCAAGCCGTGTGGCGGGGATGGAACCTCACGCTCATCCAGGACGAAAGCATGCAGAAACAGGGTGCCGGCTGATGAATCCAATTGAAGCTCGCTCGTGATGGTGACTCGTGGCGGAGATTTCGAAGTAGTGGTCTTGACTTCGAGCGCGCCACGGGGGAACTGAAAGTCCTGATGTGCGCGGGACGGACCCGTCCACGAATCTATCGCCAAGACCGGGCCCCAAATCGGGATGATGCTCTCGGCTAGCATCATCAGTTCACCCCATAGCCCTCGTTGGCGCTCCAAGCTAAGTCCCTCGTTCTTAAGGGCAAGAAAGCGCTGCCACTCACGCAGGCGTCCAAAGACTACGTCAACGTTCTCAACTGATTGTGCGGGGCGTTCCGTCTTCGAAATCACGTCGTCCGCGAGGACAGAAAAGACATCTGTGAACTGTTGGTTGACCAGCTTCACTATAAGCGCCTTTTGGGAGTTCGAGCGCTGAGCAGCCTTGACCTCGATTCCAGCGCAGTCAGGCCAAGTACTTCGCGCGGGTAACTCATCAACGTCAACCATCAGCACCCTGGCAGCTGAAGCCGTCTCGATCGCAACAAGCAGCCGTTGGTCTGGATGTGCCGACGCGCGCCGGGACAACCAAGGCCCTGCGAACCCTCGCCGAACCTCGTCCTCCAGCTCACACCACATCTCATCACTCTTCATACAGCTCGTCCTCGAACGACTCATCTCCCCAGACGTCGTTCACCTGGTACTCGACACCGGACGTGGAATCACTGGTTGGAAAGCTAAGGGCTAAACCGAACACCGGTGGAGCCTCCAGTCCGAGCCCGGTCGCCTCTTCGGGCCGATCATCCAGAGCTGGAATACTCAAAGGCGGTGCGACAGGGTAGACCAACAACAGAGCGTTTCGCTTCAGGCGAAGTTCTCGAACTACTCGTCCGTTGGGGACCTTCGTGTCAACTGCGCCTTTCAGCTTACCGGCGGCAATACGACAGCGAGTTATCCACAGCGCCAAATCGAAGAGAGTCCCATCCCCCCTTGGATACTGCGATACCTCCTCTGCCAAGAACGCCTTCTCTGTGAGCAGTTCCTGAACGTAGAGAGGCGTGAAATTCACCATTCGCAGATCAAGCGACTGATCGAGTGGACTTATTAGATTCGACTTCTTTAGAGAGATTCCGGTCACGGTTTGGCTCTCGGCAGTCCGCTCCACCAATCCAACGCTTAGGCCCGATAGCTTCCGTCGATTCTCCACGCTCGCGGACGAGTTCGACACGAGTCCGATGCACCAACTTGTGAGCTCAGGCGCGTCTTTTCTGGATTCTTGGCGAATGAACGAGGCCAGCTGAGGCCCACTCGCGCGGGATGATTCAGGTGGAAATCGCATCGCCTCTACAAAGCGAGCCACGACCGTGGCTTCGACATTGGTCCACAGCTTCGTCTTGAGGCCTTCAGACAGGAGGGGTTCACCGACCTGCGCCAACAGAGTTTCCACTGACTCATGATTCTCCTGCACCTGTTCAAGGCGCCTGGGCAGTTGCGCAGTCTGGACTAGCACGCCCTCCCAAGAAAGCTCCAAGGTCCTAGAATGCGACATCTTGTTTAACGCAGTTACTACCATCCCATCCGGATGGGTCCGAACCCGTAGTCCGTACTGCTCTGGCGTCAGGCCGGCAGACACCATGTAGTCAAACTCCCTGCGCAGTTCCAATTCCGCCAGGGCAATGTGCCGGTACCAGTCGATCAGGGTCTTCGTCGTATACACGCGACAAAGATCTAGATATCCGTCGCGGTAACCAAACCATCGCCCCATCTGCATTAGCGTGTCGTACATTTTTGAGGTGCGCAGAAAGTAGCTCGTCGACAGTCCTTCGAGAGTCAATCCTCTTGAAAGCTTGTCGCCACCAACAGCGATCACACACATGCCTTCCTGTTCATGCTCCTTGTAATCAAGCGCCTCTTTGGCGAAGCCATTGATCGGCAGAACGCTGCACTTCGAAGCTGCATTGTGAAGTTGCGCCTCAACGGCCTCCCACGGAGTTTCATTCAAGTCGCCAGACACAAACGACGCGGCCACCGGTTGAAACTCATCGATCCACAGTGTCCGCAGCTGCTCCTTGATACCGGGGGTCCTCGCACCATCGCCGAAGGCAATTCGTCGTTGGATACCGAGAATCTCTTTCTTGACCAGATCGACAACGATGGCTTGAACATCAACGAATCGGGTTACGTGAATCAACATTGAGTGATGTCGACGCCCCTGGCCCCGTGCATGCCTCGCGGCTGAGCTCAATAGGAAGCAGCGGACAGCTCGGAGAAGTGAATCGGGAAGTCGCTGTGGACGATGTTCCTTCTTGTGATTAGCAGGAAAGCAGTCGGGGTTATCGTAATCGTCAACGTAGCGAACAATTGGCAGCCCTGGCGAAGAAGGAATATCAGCGTCGGGGTCACCTTTGAGACCGAAGACCTTCGCGGGTCCCACATAGTTGCTTGGTGCCTGCACGTTGATGATGAAACTGCGAGGAAATAGGTCCTCGCCATGCAAAGGCGTTTCCGCGTCCGGGTCAATGAAGATGTTGGCAAAGGGCGTTGCCGTATACCCGACGTATGCGGACTTCTCGAACAGGTCCAGCAACGACCTGATCTGCCCGTTGATGGCCGTGACGCTGGTATCCGGCGTCGGAGCCTTAGCCGCGACGGCCTTTGCCGCGGCGCCCTTGCCGACCTTCTTGGTATTAATGGAAGCGTTGTCGGCCTCGTCATCAATGAGCAATAAAGGGGTTCCGGCGACAAACTGCTTGCCGTTTCGGCTCTCCAAGGTGGCGACTTGGCCGACCCACTTGACGAGGTTGGTTAGAACACTCACGTTCTTCTTGACGACAAGGACTACAGGATCACCACCGATCATGACACCAACGGTGTTGGCAACTCCTTGATTGAAATCGCCGTCTTCCGCACTGCTTGTGAGCGAATGCACAAACAGCGTCTCACCCGGCAGGCGGCCCACGCCGATCCTCCGGCTGTCCTGATTTAGGCGGCGACTCTTTTTTGTGTCAAATCCGAGAACGCCTTCGTCAACGCGAAGCTGGGTTTGGGCGCGGAGGTTGCTGTGGACTCCGGCCAGAATCACGACCAGCTTGTAGCCAGAATCGATTGCCTTGCTCACTAACCCGATGTAATTCGCTGTTTTACCGGACTGGACAGAGCCCACCACCATGCCTCTGCGATCCCATGGTCCGGCTCTACCGGGGTCTTCCAGACGCTCGAGAATCAACTCCGTCAGGTCACCCAGACTCTCGACGGCGTTTGGCGCCATCCCAATCTCTCTTTGGAGATAGGTCGAGTAGCGCTCCCAGAATCTCCACTTCACGGACGCCCGCCGAGCGGGCAACCATGGCATATGCCGCGCCGGATCGTGATCTTCGAGGATAGTCGCTGCATCAACCTGTATTGAAAACAGGTGCATTAGCTCAGAGACAAGTAGCGCCTCGTCAATCTCCGCGCCGGTAGTCCCCTTAATCGCCTGCTTGGCAACCGCGGCAATCTCTTCGATTCTGGCCGGCGTCCTGTCGGCTTGGCGTTTTAGAATGTCGACCGCAAAGCTTCTCGCTTCGCGAAAATAGTCCGGGGACTCACTCATTCGACGGATCCTCCAGAGAGACGCTCAAGAATGTCTGGAAACAGGGTAAACGGCCAAGTTCCAGCCACACTTGCTATCGCGTCCGCGCGTGAAATACCAACGGCCACCAATGCCCGAATCGTCTCTCCAAGAACATTCTCGATCTCCGAGACCGCAGCGCCCTCGAATGGCCCCCGCAGCGTTTCGGGCTTTTCACTCGAGGTGATCGCGATGTGCGGCAATGGGACGGTCTCCTCCACAAGTCGCAAGAGTGCGGAGAGCGCGCCTGGGTTTGTGCAAGCTGCAAGTGATGACTGAACTAACGGATGATGGCGATTCAATATGTACGAGACACGATCATGCTTGGCGCTGAGGCTCCAGAGCGCGACGGATGTGGGTCCGCCTCCAGAAGTGACGTTCGCCCCCCGAAACGTGAATACGCGCCTGGCGAGAGTCCGAGTACGCTCCGCCACCTGCTTCAACTGACTTCTCAGTTGCCTTGGGGCACTGGCTTTGGACTTGGTCACATCGATTGACCACAAGTGGTCCGAGCTAGTGGGGAAATCAACCCGGATTCTAGCTAGCTTGTGATGCTCATCCTTCGGCCATCCAAGACCGAGCCATCCCCCGGACAGCAGCAACCGTCGATTTCGGTAAACGTAGAAGCCTTGGTGCGCGACCCAGCCTCTGGGACCAGCAGCAAGAGCGTACCGAGCCTTTGAAACTTTGGAATGGTGCGGCAGAATAAAGGGCTCAACAACCACCGCTTCATCGCCGCTCCCAAGTGTGACAGCCGGCAGCACTTGAGTCGCCAGCTCCGCCGACAAGAACGGGTCCCACGGCTCGACGCGCCGACCATTCACCGAGATCGCAACCGAAGTCTCCTCTATGTAGCGATGGAAAGCCACGGATAAGTGCCTGGTGACGGAGTCGGCCATGCGCAAGAACTCGTCCTGATCTACGTCGCTGTCCACTTCGCCGGCAGAGTCAACCAATCGGTCAAGCTTCTCCCAAACGACTGCCGTGCCGGCGCGAAGCGCCCCAAGTCTCTCGAAGTGCGGCTCGGTGGACTCTGATGCAGAGAGCAATACCTTCCATGCATCCACCTTGGCCACGTAATCAAGGTCCCAGCACATTGTCACAGGCTTGTCGTCAGCACGTTGGGAGCGAACGGTGAGACGACGGCATTGAGAAAAGGAGGCGGTCTTCAGCCCTAGACCAAACCTGCCAAGGTCATTGCCACTTCTCTTGACAAGGGGGTGCTTGCTGCCAAGCCGCATCGCCTCGAGCAGACCCTCCGAAGACATTCCGTCTCCGTTATCGGTCACGACGATTACAGATGCCCCGGCTGCCCAGTGAAAATCAACCCACACTTCACTCGCCGAAACAGCCAGGCTATTGTCAATCAGGTCGGCGATTGCCGTCGAAAGGTCGTAGCCGAATGCACGCAGGCTCTCAGACAACACCGATGGGCGAGGATCGGCATCCGCGTCCAGCACCGGTTCGTTGATCAAGCCGCGCCGCTCTTCCTCTGAATTCGCCCGAGTGGCTGGCCCACCTTGCCAAGGAGAAATTCAATGCTGAGGTCGCCCTTCGCGTGTCGGCGCCATCCTTCACGCAGTAGCTCTTTGAGCGCGACTGGCCAACCGCTTCTGCGATAACGAAGTCTCTGCCAGCCGGGCCCAGAGGCATGTGTATACGTTGTCGAACCGTGGTCTGCTGCGCTCATTGGATGCAGATCGGGAAACATGACTAGGACAGCCGTCCAATAGCGCGCGAACTCGTCTTCAGTCAGCTTTCTAAGGTCTGTTCGGTTGATCCGGCACGCCTCATTAACCAGTCGAACGCTCTCCATCGGCGGCTGAGACAGCGAGAAAACCCGATTCTGCACTGATTCTTGAGAGGCCAGAAATTCCTTGATCGTCAATCCAATTGCTCTCCCAACCAATGGCGGCACAGCGTTGCCAATCATCTTGAATTGGTGGGTCTTCGCCACAGGAAACTCAAACCAATCAGGAAAGGTCTGTACCCTTGCCGCTTCCCTTGGCGTCAGCGATCGTAGTTGGTTCGGGTGAATGAACATGAGGCCGTCCTTACCCAAGTGGGCCACTATGGTCGAACATGCCTCATACCTACTCTGCCTCGTGTACCGGTCCTTAAAACTCTTCGTGCTGTAGGGAGACTCCAACGTAACGCCACGACGCATGGCAACGGCGGAGCTCTCTCCTTCGTGAAGCAATCCAAAATCACGCAAATCCCTTGCGTTGTGGGGCCGCGCTCGGTGAGCGGTCAATTCGGCAGCGGCACGGATCTCCAACACATTCTCCAAGAAGGGTTGCGCCATCCCTCTGTATGTCCGATAGTGCAGGGTCCGCGCGGTATGGTCATAAACAGATCGCTCATTCCCTTCGCCTGCGTTCAGCTTTGGCAAGTCGCCGATTGCAGCGCCCAAGGTTACCCGTGGCGGAGCAATAGATGGCCGCGACAGGGCCGCCGGAAAATATCCGGCCAGGTCCGAGCGAACACCGATTACCAATTGGCGACGCCGGTTCTGAGGTACGCCCAGGCTGACCGCGTCTTCAAGCTGCGTGTGAACACAATAGCTATGGCCGTTGCTTCTTGTACGAATTCGCCGGGCTTCATGCTGGACCGCAGTCAGAAACGCTCCGCCAGCAGCTGAGCGCATCCCAGGCACGTTTTCCATTACGAACACTTTCGGGCCAAAGTGCTTCACGTACCGCAAGAACTCCCTATACAGGTAGCGTCGAGGATCCGGCTTCAGCCTTGGGCCACTATTGGCGCCGTCAACTTGCCGCGCTGTGCTAAAGCCCTGACAAGGCGGGCCTCCGACAATGACGTCCACGGAATCCATTCCGATGGCGTCAGCCAAAGCGAGAGGCCGAAATTTCGTCAGGTCCTTCTCGAACGCTCTCACCTGTCGGCCTAGGTTATGCGAGTGCGTCCTTAGAGCTCGTGAGTCAAAATCGATGGCAGCGACCACGGAATAGCCGGCACGCAACATCCCCAAGCTAAAGCCGCCGCAACCGCAAAACAGATCAATACAGGTCAGCAACTTCTTTTTCACGACTTGGACCCGAAACCGGCGTGCAGACTAGAACAGGAGCTTCTCGACACGGAACCTCGCAACCAAGTGGTCCAACAAAGACCCAGTTTTGTCTGTGGTGGCCCGCCCTTCGGACCGAGCTTGCATCCTTAATGACGAGCTTATTAATGTCAACAGCCGACCAAGCCCGTTCGCTGAAGCACTGCCACTGAGTCAAGGGCCCGGCTTTGGGGAACCTGATTTGACGGCACGCTGGCGAGGTCATTTCCTACACAGAACTAAACCCAAGATTCTAAGATCGATTCCGGACAGATTAGGTCATTTCATCCCGAAGCTGGATCCGTGGCACATCGAAGGCCAATTGACGTTCTGTCGCAAGGGAACTCTCCGTCTAGTTTGCTCGACCGCTACCTGGTTCGAAGTCGACCCGACATGCGTCGCTCACTCTTCGCGGCGCATTGCGGACTTCAATAGCCCAGATCGCTGGCGTGGTCGCGTCGAGGATCTCATCCACCAAGCCAGGGCTACTGCAGCGGCTCAATCCTAATCACCGCGCCGTCATCCTCCTCCGTCAGCACGTAAATCAGCCCATCGGGCCCCTGCCGCACATCCCTGATGCGCTGATGCAACTCCCGCAGGATCGACTCCCGCCTGATCTCCCACAACTTCTCGTTGAACACCACGCGCTCGATGCCGCCGGTGCCGGGGATGCGGCCGCGGATGGTGCTCCCCACGAAGATGTTGCCCTTCCACTGCGGGAACTTGT
>SXGQ01842949.1_pt1 | contig 11477 bp, 10 predicted proteins | sample 3178371 | NCBI WGS metagenome assembly SXGQ01 (sample SAMN11356859, study PRJNA531348) | freshwater metagenome | isolation source: freshwater sample F1-20 | place: China: Fuxian Lake, Yuxi | collected 2017-12-25 | reverse complement strand
AGGAGGTTGCCTCATGGCCATTTCAGATGACGCCGTAGCCTACAAGCTTACGGCCACAGAGAATGCGACAGTTGTCGTGACTCAGTACGTCAGTGCCGATTCACGTCGCTATGCGGCAAAGCTTCTCATGGAAGAGGGCTACGAAGTTACCGAGGAAGCTCTCAATGAGATGCCCGAAGGAGTAACGCTGGACGTCGAGTAATCGACTAGCGTAACTTAAACAATGAAAAACAGTGTGTTTGCCCTTGGCCTTTCTTTGTCCAAAACAGGCAAATGCAGTGTACAATTAACTAATCAAATGACGAAGGGATACAACGAATAATGTGGCTATTTACTGAAACAGGTTTTGTTAGCGCGGTACAGCATCGCACTGAGGACAACACACTTGTCGTTCGTGCACGCGACCGTATAAGCCTATTGCCTCTTGTTGAGGCATACGGCGTCGAAATTAAGACCGACAAATACACCGATTACCCATACCGAGTTTTTCTGCCAAAGGAAAGCTTTGCGGCTTGGGTTACCGATTCAATTAAGTTTCTCGAGTATGGCAACTTTAAAAACCAAGTTGCTATAACAAGAGGAAAAGAGTTCGCGCACACGTTGGGAAGTGTGTGGTCCACGATGCTCGATACCGAGGATGAGGAAGCTCGTTCAAGGTATACTCAAGCGGACATGGACTGGGAAACCACCTACGCGAACGAAGGGAAGGCGAAGGTCAAATGACCCGAACCTTCCTTGTCCCTGTACCCTACATAAGGAGGCGAACTAGCCTTGCGAAGTCATCAAAAACTAGCAATGACGTCAGTAGCTTACGCAGTTACATTACTTACGGTGGCAGCAGTCACAGGACTGGAGTTCTCGACTGCGTCCAAAGCTGAAGCGGTTTCATCACCGCCTTCAACAAACGTAACAACAACACTGAGCTCGGCCAAGATCACGTATCTTGAGCAGCTTAGCGCGTCGGTCAAGGAGGGCGAACACCTTCTCGTGGCCAAACCTGGCACCAAGGCAAAAGCCAAGGAGCCAGCAATAGTTACTAAATCGTCTAGCCTTAAGGCTACGACAGGTAACCAGTTAGATCAGTACATGGGTCTTAAAACACCTCTCACCGGTAAGCAACTGTCACACCTGCTGTACCACACCGGATTCCGAGGCGAAGCCCATAGGCTTGCCTGGGGAATCGTTATGCGGGAATCGAATGCACGCCCCAAGGCGTTAAACGACAGCACAAAAACAGCCGACAGCTCATACGGTATCTTTCAGATAAACATGTACGGTTCACTGGGCCAAGATCGTCTTACGCGGTATGAGTTAACGAGCTATGCTGACCTCTACGACCCTGTGGTCAACGCGCGTGTTGCGTTCCTTATGTCTGGCCGTGGCACCGACTTTGGTGCCTGGGGAATCGGACCGAATGCCTATAAGCCAGGTGCGGGTGAATCGACCCTAAGGCTTAAAGGATACCCAGGAATTATCACTACGTTGTCCAAGTAATTGGACGACAGATAGGTTACAGTAATCACATGAGCACAGACGAACCAACTAATGAAGTAGCGCCTGCGGGCGATGCTCCACAAGAAGACATGGCAGCCGCCGTCATCGACGATGCGGTGCCTGTCGAAGAACCAATTGTCGAACCAGTCGTTATCCCTGAGCCTGAGCCTACACCTGAGCCTGAGCTTGTCGTTGCGGTAGCTGAAGAGAAACCAGTTGCGGTGCCAAAGGTTAAGCGGGCGCCGGCTCGACACGTTGTTACAGATGCGGCTAAGGACCCAGTGTTCTTATCAGCTTGCGTATACATGAATAAGTTCAACCGCAAATCGCTTACGGTACATCACCTACAACGCCGGCTCGATGAGCTTGGCTACGGCGATGCGGCAGCAGACAAAGACGGTTGGTATGGAGAGCTGACAGCTCACGCTGTAGCTCAATTCCAAAAGGATAATCGAATTGAAGCAACAGGACAGATGAATGCGCAGACGTTCCAAGCTGTATTCAATGGCGATGCCAACGTTGAGGTAAACCTTTAATCAACTAGCACCTTAGTATTTCACAGGCACAGGCCTTGGCAAGTCGACAGACAAGCCAGGGCCTGTTCCTATTTCTACATCCAACATTTCCAAATCGTCAGCTCACTTTCTCGCCAGTCTTTCGAAACAGGAAGTCACTCTGCTAGCTAGCTCGCAGCTAGTAAAAACTTCTACTCAGAAGTCGCAAGCTATGTAGTTACTCGAGTCGTACTCGCTTTAGCTGCTTACATTTCCTTCTTGCTTTAGTCTTACAAACTTTCTTCAACAACACTGTCTGCTTGTCAACTCGTAAGCAGAACGCCCACGAGCAAGAAAAAACAACAAGCCCTAAGGCTTGCCTGCCTGTCCCTTGGAAAAAAACAGCTGCGCCAAGCTTATCGACCGGACTGCAACACGGAAGTCGCCGGCTCACAAAAAAATGTTGGAGACGTTCCGAGAAGTGCCCCGAATATACGATTCCGCTTTCTCACGTCCAAGGCAGTAATCGTTAAGGTACTATTTTTTATGCTTAAGTACATAAGCTGTCAACGGCAGGTCAAGTATACTACGTACACGTCACATACCTGATATACTGGACCCATGATGTTACCTATGCCTAAGCATACAAAACAGAATCACGTATTGCCGAGTGAAGTGGTTGACCAGTTTACTCATGTCACGTCTGATCATGACCGCAACGCGTATATCAAAGCCTTGCGCGAGCGTGGATGGACACTTGAATCTATCGGTGTCGCCGCGGGAATGACCCGCGAGCGAGTGCGACAGATTTCTGATAAGACACCGATGTCTGACGCCCTTCGCGTAGCAATTGAGGGTTTTGCTATTCCCCAGCCTCCCATCATTGAGGAGCCTGAAGCAAGACAGTTCATAGAACCAACAAATGAAACCTTAAAACGTTTACTTGAACTTCAGCCATACGCACAACAGGTGCGTTCACATGGTAGTCAGTATCGTAAGGAGGCTGAAGAGTACACGTGGTTAGTTAACTACGCCCATACCGTTGAAGGCGTGACCTTGTATCGTTTAGCCAAACGCCTGGGCGTGACTCACGGAGCCTTGCGGTTCCGTCTCGCACGTTATGGGTACAAGAAACCAACCACGGCTCAGTCAAAAGCATACACGCCTATTCTCGCGGAAAACCGCGCGGAAGGCTTCAATTCGTCACCGCAAGCAGAGGAATAACATAGATGAGCAAATCCGTTGCCGAGGTCATTGCTGATCTTCCAAGGGAAGAACAAAGTAAACTTCTTGCCGGTTTTGATCCAGAAAATCTACGTTGGGACTGGTCATTCTGGGGTCGTCCCGAACAGCAGGCTCCTGAAGGAGATGATTGGAATCTTTGGCTCGTGCTTGCAGGTCGTGGTTTTGGTAAAACTCGCCTTGCGGCAGAGTGGGTTCGTGAACAAGCAAAGTACACAACCACAGGGCAACGGCGTTTTGCGCTTGTTGCACGAACTGCGGCTGACGTTCGAGACGTTATCGTTGAAGGAGAGTCGGGTATCATCAACGTTAGTCCACCGAGCGAACGCCCACACTATGAGCCTTCAAAGCGTCGTCTGACTTGGCCTAACGGAAACGTGGCGACATTGTTCACCGCAGATGAGCCCGACTCTTTACGTGGTCCGCAATTCACGCATGCCTGGGGTGACGAAGTTGCTGCCTGGCGTCAAACTCCTGACGCGGCTGGCATGACCGCGTTTGACAACCTTCGCGTTGGAGCTCGTCTCGGCGAAAAACCAAAGATTATTCTTACAACGACGCCTAAGCGTGTTGCAGTTTTGTACTCCTTGCTTAAGGAAGCAGCTAAGTATCCAGACAAGGTGATTATCACCAAAGGTTCGACGATGGATAATCGTGGAAACCTATCAGAGTCGTATATGGACGCAATCATGGGCGTCTACGGAGGAACACGGCTTGCGCAGCAGGAACTTTATGGCGAGATGCTTTCCGACGTTGAAGGTGCTTTGTGGATTCCGGATCTTATCGACAAGGGACGTGAAACGCAGCTTCCAATGGGAACACCCTTGCGCGTTGTTGGTGTTGACCCATCTGTCGCTGAGAATCCTCGAGATGAGTGCGGCATTGTCGTCTGCGCATCGACTGGTGACCGCGACCTGTATCGACGCCAGGCGTGGGTTCTGGAGGACGCCACGGTTCACGGTAGCCCCGACGTTTGGGCAAACAAGGTTGTATCAATGGCTCGTAAGTGGGGTTGCCCTGTGGTCGCTGAGGTTAACCAAGGCGGCGCGCTTGTGCGAAGCGCAATCAACACAATTGATCCAACAGTTAAAGTTTTAGAGGTTCACTCAAAGTTTGGAAAAGCACTTCGTGCGGAGCCAATCACACTTGCGTACGAGCAGTCACGCGTTCATCACGTTGGCTATCTTGCGGAGCTCGAGTCACAGATGATCTCTTGGATTCCAGGCGAAGGTAAGTCACCTGACCGCGTTGATGCACTCGTTCATGCACTTACGGCTCTTCTTATTAAACCACCTGCAGGTTTTGTTGGTGGTCGCATAACTGCTCGCTCACTTGGAAATCGTAAGATTCCACCGGTCGGAACTGGAGCTCGCATCTTTCGCGGGCGTGACAGGTAAGATTTCATACACATAGATTTGTACAATATGTGATACTGTTGTACCTATGAGTACTCGTCGAGCCGCACGCAAGCAAAGCTTGCCAGCGTCAGAATCTGAGGTACTTAATAAACTTTTTGATGATGAACTTGCTACACGTCTGACTCAGCTGTTCAATGCTGGATGGACGTTGCAGGCAATGGGTGACGCCTTTACACCTAAACGTTGTAGATCTACCGTGCGCTCGTGGATGGTTCGTCGACACGACATCTCACCTCTTGACTTTCCACCGATACCACTGCCTAAGGCTCCCCGAGGATATGTCTCACGGCGCCCTGTCTCACCGGGAATTTCACCAGACGACCTTTCTCGTATTAAGGCGCTTGCACCGCTGGCACGGACCTACCGCTCAAAGATGGATGCGCATGGACCGCAGGCTGTGGCAAATCATTCACTAACTGAAATATGTCTTTCACTTAGTGAAAGAAACGTAACGGTCAAGGAACTTGCCGAGGCCGCCGGAGTAACGTATCGAGCGATGGCTCGAAGACTGGGTAGATAGATGAAGATCATTCACGACGTGTTTCCAGCCTTTGTTGCGGTGGCGCCTGCCGACACTCACGATATTCTTGAGCTAAGATCACAGCCTCACAGCGCTGGAAGTTATCAAGTAACTAAGTGTCGAGTGGTTGTGACTGACAGTAGGGTAATTGTTGCTCACGACGGCCAAACAGGTCCTGTAATTATATTTAATGAAGGTTATGAGCATTTTGATAAGTCAGAAGATAAAAAACTAGATTCCCGCATCGTTACGTTGTCGGGAAAGATGCTGGTGTATCGAAAGGACGAAAACTGCGGTTGTGGCTCGAGGCTACGTGCTTGGAATCCGTACCGTCACGTCTATTCAACCCAGGATCCACAACAATAACAACACATCTAGAAAGGTGGAAAAGCATGGACGTACGCGGTATTAGCGTGGTTGAGCTTGTTATCTTGATACTTGGCGTTTATCGCCTGACGCGCATTGTCGTCGAAGACACGGTCTTTGTCCCGGTGCGTGATTGGGTCTGGAATCGCTGGGGATATGACAAAGGCGTGGGCTATTTGATCTCATGCTACTGGTGTACGAGCTTTTGGTTCGCATCGCTTGTCGTAATCCTGTATACTATAGTACCAGTGCCTACGTTGGCGGCAATGCTAGTCTTAGCTATTTCCGCTGCCGTTGGTTTAATAGCCGCACGAATGGACAGGTAATGTTCATCCGTTCCGTTGGACGACGAGGAGAAAAAACATATGGGCGTCTTTAGAAAAGACCAGCCTGCATTGAATCGAGCCGCACGGCGTGCTCTTCGTGCATCATCTAGCTCAGCGGCTCGTCTTTCGACAGCAACAGCGGCAGCACGCTCACTTCCATTCAACGTCGCCCCTGCACTATCACTTCCATATACAAGTCCACGGTCATTGACTGCTGCCGCAACGCAGATAAAGCTACACGACAAGGGCGAGGCTGAGCAATTTAGAGCTCGTCGCGCATCTGGCTCAGCAGCTTGGCAAGCAGAAGCCTGGGAGTACTATGATGCCATTGGCGAAGTCAAGTACGCTTTTAACCTTGTTGCCTCCGTTGTCTCGCGTATTCGCATCTATGCCGCTGTAATTCAAGATCCAGCAGAATCACCAGTACCAGTTCGTAACTCAAGCTTTCTTGACGCTCGTCTTGCAAGTGCAGCTGAGCGCGCAATTACTCGTTTGGACTCAGCGTATGGTGGACAGGCAGGACTTCTTAAGGACGCTGCACTAAATCTTTCAGTTGCCGGTGAATGTTATCTTGTTCAAGTCCCTGAGCGTGTTGGTTCTGGTTTGCCAGAGTCATGGGATATTCGTTCTGTCGATGAACTTCAAATGGACCAAAAAGGTAACTACACTGTAAACGCTCGTCGCGAACTTGCGTATGCGTCACAAACCTCAAGCCAAAAAAGTGGATTAAAGCTACCGACAAGTGCGTTTGTTGGCCGTATTTGGAAAGCGCATCCACGATTCTCAGAAGAAGCTGATTCAAGCTTACGTGGCATTCTTGATCTTTGTGCTGAATTACTTTTGTTGAATCGCACGTTCCGCGCTACAGCTCGCTCACGTCTCAATGCCGGTGCGTTGTATCTTCCAGACGGTCTGTCAGTTGCCGGTTCTGCTGATGCTGATTATCCGTTTGATGATGAAACTGACATTACCTCTACGGAGATAACTCCTGAAGAGGCAGCCGATGAGTTTGAGGACCAACTTATCGATGCGATGACAACACCAATTCGTGATGAGGATTCCGCAAGCGCGGTTGTTCCACTTATTATTCGTGGTCCTGCAGAACTTGGTGACAAGATCAAACAGTTTAAGTTCGAGCGTTCATTTGATCCGTCTCTTGCTGAACGCGCTGACCGCGTGCTTGAACGCATTCTTCAAGGACTAGACGTGCCAAAGGACGTTGTCACTGGATTGGCAAACGTCAAATACTCAAATGCGTTGCAGATTGACGAATCACTCTACAAGGCACACATCGAGCCGTTGATGCTTCTAATTTCAGATGCACTTACTGTTGTGTACTTGCGCCCATATCTTATTGCAAATGGGTTTAACGCATCAGAGGTAGAGCGTGTTGTTGTTTGGTATGACCCATCACAGGTTGCAACGCGTAACGACCGTGCGCAAGATGCTGATTCTGGATTTGATCGCATGGCAGTAAGCATGGATACATGGCGTCGCGCTCACGGTTTCTCTGAGGCTGATGCACCAACTCCGCAGGAAGTCGCATTGCGTCTTCTCATGGAGAAAGGTTCTATCACACCAGAACTTACAGAGTCAATGCTTGGTGCAATTGCGCCTGACGTAATGAAGGCTGCACGTGTTTCATCGCAGGCTTCGTCAGTAGCACCAATTCCGCCAGAGATCGAACGACTTCTTAAGGGGCCAAGTGCTGCGCCTGCACCAACTGAGGAGGTATCTAGTCCTGAGGCTCTTGATTCTGAAACGCCGGTAGAAACAGCACCGGAAGAGACGACTGAACCAACACCAACAGCAGAGGTGTAGCAGTGTCAATTGAGCCAATCGATCTTTTAGATTCATCTGAACCAGTTACCGCCGCGGGCAAAGGTCCGTGCTGGGACGGCTATAAGCAAGTCGGTATGAAGAAAGGCAAGAACGGTAACATGGTCCCTAACTGCGTGCCAATTGATGCAGCAGAAGAAGGTGACAGTGACGCAGAGTTTGCCAAGGCGCCTAAAAAAGATCGCATCTACGGCTCAAAGAAAAATAAAAAAGGATCTGCGTCTGGCGGAAAGAAAATAGTATTTAGCGCAAGAACAGAAGCTACTCTTCGCGAGAAGGTTAAGAAGCATAATGAAAAAGCTCCTGAGGGTCGTAAGGCAACTCTTGGAATGCTTAAGGCAGTCTATCGTCGTGGCGCAGGCGCATTCTCAAGTTCACATCGTCCAGGTATGACAAGAGACGGCTGGGCATTTGCTCGCGTTAACGCATTCTTACGTCTGTTGCGCAGTGGACGTCCAGCAAATCCAAACTACAAACAAGACAACGATCTTTTACCACGCGCGCATCCGCGCTCAAGCAAAGGCGAGGCAAGTTTGAAAGAAACACTTGTTGCGGCAACTACTGTCACTCTCAAGCCTGAACTTGACTATGAGTCGCCAGAGCACGCGCTGCTTGCTTTTGCAGAACTTTCTGGCCAAGGATACGAAATCATTCCAGCCCTGCGCGCGGCGTGGCTACGCGGAGTTCGTGAAAATGAATCGCCGTTCGAGCGTGCAATGGTATTAGCCTCAGCTCTATACGAATCAAAAGACGCTGATCTTCTTCCACTTGGAAAGACAGCATAATGCGCTCTAACATTAACGAGCTCGTCGCTCATCAAGACGGGAAGGCGATTCCTTCAAAGGTTAAACCTCGTAACTCAAAAACACTGCGTCGTGCCATACACATACTTGCAGATATGCACAACGCGCGTGTTGAACCGGAACGACGCGTAACCCGTCGCGATGTCGAGACAGTTGCGGCACGTTCACTTACAAGGACTAAAAATCTTGAGCATTCGTCAAGGTACTTTGCTGCATATAAGGAAGTTGCGTCATTCCTACATCTTGCAATTGATGGAAAAGGTCCAATTGGCCTTGCGCAAAATCGTGACCTTCTTCCAATCGGTCACCCGCTGTCAGTGCGCCCACACTCAATGTTGGCATCAGCTTACAGTGATGCGGTCGCTCGTTGGATAGCAGCTGACCCACTGATTGATGAATCGGCACGCGACCTTGTTTCAGTTATCTATTCGAGCGAACAAAATTCAGTTGAAAACTTGCATGCACGTACACGACTTATGGCAATGACTGCTGGAGCCGTTCCACAAGAAGTGTTAATTAACGCGTCTGAATCAATTGTCGCTGTTGCAGGTCTTGGTCTTGGTGGAAACTCTCGTGCCGCTAGATCAGCGCGTGCTCGTCTGCAACGTCGTGATCGCAATGGCAAGTTCGCTGAAGAAGGCGGAGGAATGCAGTTCTTCTTCCGTGGACTTGACGGTCTTGTCTCATCTGTTGTTGGACGATTTGTTGCAAACGCAAAGGACATTGGTTCGTATCAAGTTGAAGTTAAAAATGATCCAAATGTTCCAGACGGAATCTACGAAGTTGAAACTAAAAAAGCCGCTGCTGTAAAAGCGCTTATTCCTGCTGGTGACGATAAAGATATTCCAAGTGGTATCACGCTCCCGGAAGGTATTGAAGCTGTTAGCGCAGCTGATCTTAAAAAGGTTGATGTGCCTGAAGGATGGACTCTTGCGAGTAAGCAAAAACAACATACGTGGGACATACTGGCAGGTGGCCCTGAAGGTCCTGACGAAGTGTACGTGTCCGGTGACGGTTATCGTGTCGATGTTTACTTTCCAAACAGCAAGGAAACTGCCAAGGCTGTAAATAAAGCATGGAAGTTTAACACAAAATTCGGTTCAGCGCTTAGTGATCCTCCGTCAGTTAAAAATGCAGACGGCGATACTAAATTTGGTTCCAAGCTCGACAAGACGCAGCCTGTCTATATTATGTACCGCGATGTTAAAGACCTAAAAATCTCAAAATCGGTTTCAATCGCGCAGTCATGGGCTGACACGCAGGAATTTGCCGAAAAAGACGAAAAAGATTTTGATAAGGAAATTGAGAAAGCGCTAAACTTCCAAAAGAATGTGGAAGAAGACAAAGCTAAGTCTAAGGCAGAAGCCAAGGCTTATGTTGAGCAAGCCGAACAAGTAATGAAAGAAAATGATCTTGTTCGTGCTGAAATCAAGAGTAATCTTGAATCTAATAAGGACGTCTACGGCAACCCGCTTCCTGAAGGTTGGAAGGCCGAGATTAAAGAGGACGCGCTAAACCCAGGGCCAACTATAAACATTACGCTTGACGGCAAGCAAGGAAACTACACTAAAAAGAAGATTCTAAAAGATAGAACAGCAACATACAGTAAGTCAGATCGTAAGGTCAATTCTACTGTTATTCATGACCCGGATGTTGCTGGAAAGCTTAAGCACGTCGAAACTGGCAAGAATGCCGACGACTGGGACGGCATTGAACAGATCAATGAACAGTACATAAAGGACCGTTCAGATCAAAGTCGTGATGCTGCAAAGAAAGCCATAGAGTCTTATGATGAAGACGGTTCTATTGCAAAGATGATTGACGACGGCGCAGACGCGCCTGCTGTTCTTGCAAAGCTCAAGGAAAATAAAACTTGGGCCGCGCAACTAGACGACTACAGCACAAGTCAATATGTAGATCTTCCTTCTGCTGCTCAGAAAGCAAAATGGCAGGCGTTCGGTAGTAAGCTAAACGCTGTCAATAGAATGCTAGATCCTTACACTGAAAAAGAGCAGTCTGTTGAGATTCCAGACAACGCAATCATGTTTGACCCTAATGGCGACATCGACGTGCAGTTACAGAAGGCACTTGCCGATGACGCGCCCATCGTGTTTGACTACAACGATAAGACACGTGTGGTCAACGTCGCAAAAACAAAAAGTGGTAAGCCGTCATACTGGATCAATCCTAAGAATGACAACGTCAACGTTGTTGGTACTGAGGTTGGTAAGACAGAGAAGAAAAACTTTACACTTTCAAAGATGAAGAAAACTGGCGCTGAACCAGATGCCGCGCCGGAACTTGATGGCTACGACAAATACGTAAAGGATTTGCGTACTGAAGCTGAAGAGTCTTGGGAAAACTTGACGCCTAACGACTACAAAGAATGGCGTCAAGCGTATAAGGATGATGGAAACTTTATCGGACCCGGTGACTCGTCTGCCGATGTTGAGAAGATGTACATTGACGACTACGTCAAACAAAATAAGCTTAGTCGTGATGAATGGGAAAAGAAGCAAGGCACTGAGCCTAAGGCTGTAATTCCAGACGCTGAGGTTGCGCCTAAGCAGGATGCTGCTAAACCCGTTGACATGCAGTGGGCCGTGCCTGATGGCGCATACAAGTTGCAGAAACCAGAAGATTTTGAGCCGGAAGGTCGAACAGACCAAGAAAGCAAAGACTATACAGACGATCCAAAAGTTATTGCAAATAAGTTTCAACAGGCAACTCTTGAGAACGCATTTGCGCAAGCCGTTCGTGGTTATAAAGATTCTGAAATAGACATAGATAACCTTGAGGAAGATTCAAAGAAGAAGCCAGATCCAAAGGAAGACGATAAGCTTCCAGTAGCATCAGGATTTGGTGCACTTGAGTTTGATTCAGGTGAAGAGTGGGTTCCTGCTGAATCAATCTATGGAGCTCTAAAAGAGCAAGGCGTCGATGTTGATATGTTGCTTGCATCACTTTATGACCTT
>SXGQ01771648.1_pt1 | contig 11477 bp, 8 predicted proteins | sample 3178371 | NCBI WGS metagenome assembly SXGQ01 (sample SAMN11356859, study PRJNA531348) | freshwater metagenome | isolation source: freshwater sample F1-20 | place: China: Fuxian Lake, Yuxi | collected 2017-12-25 | reverse complement strand
TATCTGCGGAGCGCGACGAGTCTCATCCAGACCGCGGGTCGGGCGGCGCGTCATCTGGACGGCAAGGTGATCCTGTATGCCGACGTCCGGACCCAGAGCATCCAGAAGTTCCTGGCGGTGTCGGAATACCGGCGGGGCCGGCAGATCGCCTACAACAAGGAGCATGGCATCACCCCGCGGTCCGTGACCCGGGCGGTGGAGGGGAGTCTGGCAAGCCAGCCCGAGGGACGTTCTGCCGCTGCCGCGGCACTGCACGAAAGTGTCGAGCAGTTCGACCTCACCGAGACGGTCCGCGAATTGGAACAGGAGATGGTGCAGGCCTCCGGGAATCTTGAGTTCGAGAAGGCGGCCCTGCTGCGGGACCAGATCCGGGAACTGAAACGCCGCGTCAGTGGAAACGAGCTCAAGTCGCCCGGTCTGACCGAGAAGGCCGTGCGGTACAGCAGTCCTGGACGCGATCGGGGACGGAGCCGGAAGCGGTGATGAGAACCGGCAGTCGGCCAGACGTTGCGGCGACCCGGTTCCACGGGCTTGTGATGATGTGTCTCGTGATGGGCAGCATCTGGATCTCGGGATGCCGGCACGGGGCACCCCGGTCCGAGGGGCTCGCCTGGAGGTGGACTCCGGTCGCCGGGGATGGACGGGAAGTTTCCGGCCGCTGGGGTTCCAAGGATCGAGCCGCCGTCTTTGTCTTTCTTGGAACGGAGTGCCCCATCGCCCAGCGGATGCTCCCGGAACTGGAGCGGATGGAGCGCGAGTTGGGGGGGGGAGGAGTCCGGTTCGTGGCGATCTATCCGAACACCGGCGAGACGCGGCAGGGGGTCCAGCAGCAGCGTCGCCGCGCGGGTCTGACCGGTGAGGCAGGGCTGGACCCTGGACAGCACCTCGTGGACCGCTGGCACGTCACGGTGACGCCGGAGGTCGTGGCGCTCGCTGCGGATGGGGCATTGATCTATCGTGGACGGGTGAACGACCAGTACTTGGCGCTGGGGCAGGGGACGCCGGAACCGACCCGGCATGATCTCCAGGAGGCATTGGAGGCGTTCCTGGTCACGGGGAGGGCGAATGGCGTCCGGACCGCCCCGGTTGGATGTCGGATCCTGCGCAGGCCATGAGATTCTGGATCGCCTTGGTGCTGCTGTTCGGAACCGCCGGCCTGGGACTCACCCGCGCGGCCGACGCGGTCACGTTCCACGGGCAGGTCCAGCCGCTGTTGTTCCAGCATTGTGCCGACTGTCATCGTCCGGGCGGGGTGGCCCCGTTCCCGTTGCTCACTTTTGAGGATGCCGCCAAGCGGGCCAAGGATCTGGCCGACGTCACGGCGCGACGGTACATGCCGCCCTGGCTGCCGGCACCGGGTTCGCACCCGTTCGTCGGGGAACGTCGGCTGGGCGATGGCGACATCGCGCTGTTCCGCCAATGGGCGGATGCCGGGGCGCCCCGTGGGGATCCGTCGAAGGCTCCGCCGCAGCCGACCTGGAACGACGGTTGGCAGCTGGGAAAACCCGACCTGGTGGTCCGGCTGCCGCAGCCCTACACGGTGCAGGCGGACGGGAAGGACGTGTACCGCAACTTCGTGCTGCCCCTGAACCTGCCGCAGGCCCGACATGTCCGGGCCTGGGAACTGCGGCCCCATTCCCGGGCGGCCCACCATGCGTTCCTCAGGGTCGACGCCGTGGGGGAGGGGCGGCGTCTGGATGGCAAGGATCCGGATCCGGGATTTCCCGGGATGGATGTACCGTCGGTGATCCAGGCCCCGGGCGGGCATTTCGCCAGCTGGCAACCCGGGGCTGCGCCCCAACAGAATGCACCCGGCCTGGCCTGGACCCTCCAGCCGGGAACCGACCTCATCCTCCAGGCGCACCTGCAGCCCACCGGCATCCCCGAGCCGTTCCAGCCGGAGCTGGGGCTGTATTTCACGGATCAGGCGCCGACGAACCAGCCCATGAAACTGGGTCTGGGCCGCGTCGAGATCGATGTCCCGCCCGGACAGAGCAACGTCATGGTGCAGGACGAGTTCGTGCTGCCTGCGGAGGTGGATGTCCTCGGGGTGCTGCCCCACACGCACTATCTGGGCCGACGCATCGAGGGCACGGCGATCCGTCCGGATGGACGGGAGGAGACGCTGCTGTTGATTCCGGATTGGGATTTCAACTGGCAGGGGGCCTATCGGTTCCGCGATCCGGTGCGCCTTCCCGAGGGCACGCGACTGCGCCTGGCCCTGACGTTCGACAACAGCACGAACAATGCACGGAACCCGTTCTCGCCGCCGCGTCGGGCCCGATACGGCCCCAATACGACCGACGAGATGGCGGAGCTGTGGGTGCAGCTGTTGCCCCGGACACCGGAGGGCAGGGTGCGTCTGGACAGGGCCCTGCTGGACCGCATTGCACGGGACACCGTGGCCTACAGCCGGGAGCGGCTGCGGCTCGATCCGAACGACGGCACGGCGTGGGTCAACCTGGGCACGGCCCTCCTGGCCCAGCGCAAGCTGGCGGAGGCCGAGACCCACTTCCGGAAGGCGGTCGAAGTCGCCCCGGACCTCGACGAGGGCCATTACTATGTGGGCCTGCTGCATCGGATCCAGGACAGGCCTGCCGAGGCGCGGGCGGAGTTCCTGAAGGCGATCCAGATCAATCCCAACCATGCCCGGGCCCAGGGCAACCTTGGCTTCGTCGAGGCCGAGTCAGGCCGTCTCCCCGAAGCCTCGGCGCACCTCGCAGAGGCGCTGCGGCTCGATCCGAAGGACGTGCTTGCCCTGACACTGCTCGGAAAGATCCGACTGCAGCAGGGAGACCGCGCCGCGGCCCGCGAGCTCTTCCGTCGAGCCCTCGCCCTGGATCCGAGAAACCCGGACGCCCTCCAGGGGATGTCGGCCCTCTGAAGCCGCAGAGCACACGGTGAAGGGCAAGGCGGGTGGGTGATGCAGTGCCCTGCATAAGACGGGTGGGTGAGGCAGTGCCCTGCACCACTGGGCGCGGCATCGCCCACGGCACCCCAGGCGTGGCTGGGTTCGGTGGGGCGTGGACCCTCCGCAGTGATGCAGGGCCGGGTCTCGGATCCGGGCGGCATGCTCGCGGACGAACCGTCCTGGAGCGCCCTTGGGGCCATCGGGTCGGGAATGCGATACCGAGGCGAAACACCTTTTCTCTGGAAACAGCCTCGCGGCTCCGGATTCTTACCGGGCCGATGAAATCCTTCCGTACCAACCGCCTCTTCCACGCCCGGTCCCGCCGCTGCTTCGACGTCGCCATCGATCACGGTTTCTTCAACGAGCGTGGTTTTCTCCAGGGCATCGAGAACCTTGAGTCGGCGGTGAAGACGGTGGTGGCGGCAGCCCCCGATGCGGTGCAGCTGACCGTCGGCCAGGCCCACTACCTCCAATCCCTGCCCGGGAAGGAAAAGCCGGCGCTTGTCCTTCGGACCGATGTTGCGAACGTCTACGGCAACGTGCTCCCGAAGGCCCTCTTCAGCCGGATGATCGAGGCCCCCGTCGAGCAGGCCCTCCGCCTCGATGCCACCTGTGTGGTGGTCAACCTGTTCCGGATTCCGGACCAGCCGGAGGTCACCGACCAGTGCATCCAGAACATCCTCCGCATCAAGCCGGAGTGTGATCGCTACGCGATGCCCCTCATGATCGAGCCCCTCGTGTTCCAGCCCAACGCCAAGGCGGGCGGGTACATGGTGGACGGGGATCTCGACAAGATCCTACCGTTGGTGCGCCAGGCCTGTGAACTCGGGGCCGACATCATCAAGGCAGACCCGACCGACGACGTGTCTGTGTATCACCGCGTGGTGGAAATCGCCGGCCGGATCCCGGTCCTGGTCCGGGGCGGCGGCAAGGCGTCGGACGCGGAAATCCTGTCCAGGACCGAGGCCCTCATGAAGCAGGGTGCCGCGGGCATCGTGTACGGGCGGAACATCATCCAGCACGCGGATCCCGCGGGCATGACGCGCGCCCTCATGGCGCTGGTCCACGATGGCGCCACTGCCGCCGATGCGGCGCGGTTCATCAAGGCCTGAATCCAGCCGTGTTCCCGGGCGGCCCTCTGGTCACTGTCGACGCAGGACCTCGAGGATCACGGAGTTGTCCTGGTCCCCGAGCCCCAGCTGTTCTGCCTGCTCCATGAGGCGCCGGTGGGCCTCCGCCAGGGGCAGTGTGAGACCGGCCCCCTTGGCGCCTTCGAGGATGATGCGGACGTCCTTCAGATGCTGGGACAACCGGGCCTGGGGGGTGTAGTCCCTCGACACCATCTTGTCGCCCTTCACGTCCATCGCGCGGGAATGGGCATTGCTGTTCCTCAGGGCCTCAAGTGCCGCGGCGGGATCCACCCCCAGCACCTCCGCGAACGCCAACCCCTCCGCCAACGCCGCACGGTTCAGACCGAGCACCAGGTTCGTGATCAGCTTCATCCGGGCCGCGCTCCCGCAGGGGCCCACATGAAGGACCCGGCGGCCTAGGATCGACCACAGATCGGCGCAGGACCCGAACGTCACCCGGTCCCCGCCCACGAAGAGCGTCACGTCGCCCCGACGCGTCTGCTCGCTGGAACCCGAGATCGGGGCGTCCAGATACTGGATGCCCCAATCGGCACATCTCGCCCCGAGGGTGGCCGTCGACTCCGGATCGCCAGTCGTCGTGTCGAGGATCACCCGTCCCGCAGGGGCGTGCATCAGCAGCGGCGTCAGGACCGACTCCACCGCCGCGCTATCATAAAGGCTCACCAGGACCCGTCGGCAGTCCAGGAGCGGGTTGTCGCTCCAGCGGGCTCCGCGTGCGATCAGCGGATCGGCCTTTGATCGCGTCCGGTTCCAGACGACCACCGGAAACCCATGCTCCAACAGGCGCTCCGCCATCGCGGTGCCCATCAGGCCGAGTCCCAGGATGCCGATTGGTTCGGGTTGCATGTGCGTTCGATGACCGTGGGGAGAATGGGTCGGCTGGGATCAAGGTGTGGAGCGGTTTCTGAATCGGAGAAAGGCCGCGGCCGGATCGAAGGGCGGTTCGGCCGGACCGGAATGCAGCGCCGCGCCAAACCTCAACCGCAGTACGGATCCGGTTTTGACGGCCACGGCACTCCTCGTCCCCTGCTTCATCGCCTCGCGACCGAACGGGTTGGCCACGAAGACGCCATAGTCCCGGTTGTGCCACCAGCAGGGCCGGAAGTTGGAGGGATCCGCCATCAGGGTGATCCCTGTGCGCCGGCCGTCGGCTACCCGTGCGTAGTCGCACCAGTCGGCCGGCTGGCCCCACGTCTCCCTGGCCGACACCCGACCCGTGTTGCTGACGATCCGGCCACCGCTCTTCTCGGTCAGCGGCGTCGCCACCCGTGCCGCGAACCCCATCTCCTCCTGGTCGCCTAGCACGAGATCGGTCCCCACCGGCACCAGGATGGCCTCCCACGTCAGCATCCACGCACCGTCCCCCGGCTGGATCGTGAACCGGTTCGTCATCGTTCCAAGCGTGGCACCATCGGGTCCGCGGAGCCGGGATTCCGTCGCGAAGCCGAGGTCGTCGTCGTTCACCGAAGGGGAGTCCACGAACCGGACATGCTCGATGCGTCCGCGGTTTCGCCAGAAGTCGACGCCGCTGATGTCCCCGAATCCGAGCCACAGCCCCGGATGCATGGTGTCGTGGTCGGTCGCGTCCTGACCCGGCACCGGCGGGTGGTTGCGGGTGATCCGGGTGCCGTCCAGCGCGTGGAGGTTGGCGAAATGGGGGCGCAGGATCCGGTCGTCCTGGTAGACGAACTCGGCGAGCGGTCGGCCCTCTCGGCGGATCTGGAGTCTCCCCTTCACGTCCTCGAACTCGAATCCGGGTGTGGCTTGCGGATTGGCCGCCTTGGTCGGGAGGGCTCCGGACGGCGTGGGATGGCTCCGGAGGTAGGCGACGAGATCCGCGACCTCCGCGGGGCCCAGGATGGTGTCGAACGCCGGCATGGCGGAGGTCCTCTCGGTGGTCCGGTCGATGATCTTTTTCTTCGGAATCACCACTCGCTCTCCGGTCGCGAGGCCGAGAGTCACCGAGAGGCCGCTCTCCTCGAGGAGGATCCCGGAGTGTTCGGCGTCGCGGGTCTGGACGGTCATGAGCTGGAATCCCTCGGTGATGACGGCATTGGGCTCGAGGAGGGACTGGACGAGGTGGCGGACCGGGGCCCGGTCGGCCACGGCAGCGAGGTCGGGTCCGAACGCGTTCCCCTTGTCGTTGAATCGATGGCACTGGGCGCACCCGGCCCCGCCCTGGGCGTGGAACCAGCGGGAGCCGCGTTCGGCATCCCCACGGTCGAGGACCGCCAGCGCCTGCTCGATCGTTGTCGACGTCGAGCGCACCGGCAGCAGGACCGGTTCGTTGGCCTTGCCTCCCGACAGCGGGGCCTCCAGCGGACGACCCCGGACCTCGACGGTTCCGCCGCCGGCGCCCGACTTCTGGAGCCAGAGCGCGGCGATGTCCCGGACCGAGGGATCGGAGTCCAACGCCAGCGGCCGGACCTCTCGCTCCGTGAGCCTCTGGTCCTCGAGCAGCGCGAGCAGCGTGCCGCGTCGGACGCCAGGACGCGGGTCGGCGAGCAGGGGCTCGAGGGCGTCCTTCGGGGTGATGCGTCGTAGCGCCTGCCAGGCGGCGTAGGAGATGACACGATCCGATTCCGTGGCGAGGCATCGCAGCAGCTCCTCACGGGCGGAGGCCTGCCGGCACAGGTGGATGGCCTGGATCGCCTCGAAGCGCAGCCGCGCCTCGGGATGGTTCAGCAGCGCGACCACGGTGTCGGGCAATGCTGCGTCGGCTCCTCGACGACGGGTCCTGTCAGCGACGATGCGCACGCACTGGATGCGTCGGTTCAGACCGGTGTCTGGCGCCTTGAGCCACTGCAGCAGGATTTCGTCCCGGGACCGATCGCCTAGCTGGCCGCGGCCGAGGGTCCAGAGCAGCCAGGTCTCGCGGGCCTCGGACGGCGACTGCGTCTTCAAAGCGGCGAGGAGGGCGGGTCGGACCGATTCGCCGCGTCGGACCAGCTCGTCCTGCGCGTTGATCCGCCACACGGGCAGGAGTCCGTCGAGATCCTCGATCAACTCGGTCGGGGTCCAGTCCGACACGGGACTGGACCGCTTGGAGACCAGGAGCGGCGCCGGCTTCCGGCCGGTGGCCGTGACGCGGAACACCCGTCCCTCGCTGGTCATCTGTCCGTCGCGATGCTCCGCGCCATAGCCGGCGCTCCAGCCGAGGATCCACAGGGCGCCGTCGGGTCCGACCTCGAGGTCGGTCGGACGGAACAGCGAGGTGCCGCCCTCGACGAACGGTTCCCAGTCGCCGCCCGCGGGCTTCAGCAACGCGCCGTCCCAGACGGGGCGCCAGACGAAGGTCGCCTTCCGAAGCCAGTCGTTCACGAAGAACACCTGTCGATGCGATCCTGGAAAGGCCGGCGAATCCCCGAACACAATGCCGGTGTAGGACCCCTCGTGGAGCGGGCCACTGACCGGGGCCGTCGGCGGATGGGGTGTGGTGCCCCAGTGGGCGCTCCAGGGATGGTTCCAGCCGAAGTGTGCCCCCTGGAACGACAGGAACACGCGGTCGCCGGAATTCTGGTCGTTGTCGGTCACCAGGGCGTTGAAGCCGCTGTCGAACGTCATGTCCCACGGGTTCCGCATGCCGCGCGACACGATCTCGAGCCCTGTCCCGCCGTCCTCGCACCGCAGCACGCCGCCCTCGAGGCCCCAATCGTCAGCCGGATCATGGTAGGCCTTCCGGTACTCGCCCTTGAGGAACGTCCGAGGGGGCGACAGGTCAGGCGTGCCCACGGGCGCCCGCACGCCCCAGAGATCCCGGAACGCCTTCGGCGCCACCCGGCCGGGCTGGGTCAACCCCTTCGAGTTGCCCTTGCTCATGTAGAGGCGTCCGTCCGGCGCCCAGTTCAACCCGTGCAGCCCGTGCTCGAGGTTGCCGAGGTCGGTGTAGATCCGGACGTACTCGTCGGCCTCGTCATCCCCATCAAGATCCCGCACCACGGTCAGGTCCGGCGCATTGGCGACCCAGAGGTCGCGTCCGTGCCAGGCGAGGCCTTGGATCGCATTGAACCCGGTGGCAAAGACCCGGGTGCGATCCGCGCGTCCATCGCCATCCTCATCCAGCACGAGCACGACGCTGTCGCCCGGGGTGTCTGGTTTCGGGTTCCGGTACTGGGGCCCCATGCCGACGCACAGGCGGCCCCGGGCATCGAACGCCATGGAGCAGGGCTGTCGGACCAGCGGTTCCCGGGCGAAGAAGGAGATCTCGAACCCGTTGGGGACCTTCGGCAGGGCGGCTCGGTCGGCGTTGGGGTCGTTGAAGTCCGCGGCCGACAGCCAGACCGGGATCGTCAGCGGGAGGAGACGCAGCAGGGGCTTCATGGTACGGAGGGTTTCGTGGACTGGGTCGAGGCCAGAGTGTGGTCCGTCGTGTCGGGAGCCCAGAGGATAGCGACGACGCCAAGGAGGTAGACGAGTCCGCACAGCGATCCCACCTGGGGATAGGAGCCTCCGAGGAAGGTGAACAGGGATCCGGCGAGCAGGACCCCACCGGCGGTGGCGAACCGCCCGACGTTGTAGGCGATGCCGCTGCCGGCGGCCCTCACGCGGGTGGGGAACAGTTCGGGGAGGTAGAGCGGCAGCCAGCCGAAGAAGAGGGTGCCGACGAATCCCTGCGCGAAGACGATCGGCAGGAACTCCGGCCGGAGGGGTGCGGTGCCGCGGAAGAGTCCCACCGTCAGCGCCGTCGCCCCGACGCTGATCACGGCGTAGGCACGTCGACGTCCCAGCAGCACTGCGACCTGGGCACCGACGAAGCTTCCGAGCACCGCACCGAAGGCCCAGACCCCCTGGGTCGAGGCCTTGTAACCCGGGATGGTGGAGCCCGCGACGGCGTCGGCCCAGGGGATCATCCACTTGCTGGCCCCCCACGCGCCGATCAGGGGGATGGATCCCAGCAGGATGCCGACCAGGGTGGTCCGGAGCCGGGGAGGGCGCAGGAGGTCATGGATTGGGTTCACCGACGCGGTCTGGGCGGGTTGTGGGTTGGCGCTGGATCTTTTCTGCTTTTGGGCCAGCCAGAGCGGGGATTCGGGGATGACCCAGAGGGCGAGGAGTCCCAGCACTGCGGGTGCGGCGGCGAGGTGGAAGAGCCAGCGCCACGATTCCGGGGTGACGGGCCAGAGGCGGGCCACCTGGGAGAGGCCGAGGATGCCCCCGTTGAGGGCGGCTCCCATCAGGCCCGCGATGATGGGACGGGACTTGTCGGGCCAGCTTTCGGCCGCCAGGGCGACGGCATTGGGCCAGACCCCGCCGACACCGAGTCCGACGAGGAACCGCAGCACCAGCATCTCCTCCTGGCTTCGAGCCAACGCCCCGAGCCCCGCGAACACCGAGTAGGCCAGAACGCTCACACCGAGGGCTCGCGTCCGACCGATGCGATCCCCGAGGTGGCCCAATACGATTCCGCCGACGGCCGCCCCGAGCATGAGCGCCGCCGTGAACCGTGCGAACCAGTCGCCCCCCAGCGTGGGCGTGTAGCCGGCACCAAGCAGGCTTTGGGAGACCGACAGTGAAGCCACCGGCATGATCCCCAATTCGAGGCCATCGAACACCAGCGCCAACGCTGCCGTGACCAGCACCACAAGGCGATGTCCCCCTGTCATGATACCCACCTCTCCTGGGTTCCACGGGCCTGATTGCGACGACGGTGTCGTAGCTGAGGCAGGGGATCGTGCACGCCGGGGAACATGCTCCGAGCGTATCGGCGCGCCTGGGGAGGGTGAAGAAGACTCACGCGGTGCCGCGGAGGAAGGCCGGAGAGGAATCAAAAGCAGGGAGAGGAAGGACGCCGGGAATTCCTGCGTTTACAGACCACCGACTGGCGCTAGCCTCTTCCTGTCCGAAAGGACATGACCATGGGTGTCGAACCAAAACATCTCCATGAGCCCTTCTACCCCTTGGCGTCCTCCACCCTGTATCGGGAGTTCCAGGCGGAGAAGGCCGAGATTCTGAGGCACAAGTGGCTGGAATCCGAGAAGGTGGGGCACGACATCGGGTTCGAGAGGGCTCTGGTCGATTGGGTCACGAGGCACCGGGCGGAGTGGCGCCGTTCGCGGCAGGCTCACAGATCGGCCGGCGCACTATGAGCCAGATCCTGCTGGATCCCATCGCCATGGGCCGTGTCATCGGCCGGATGGCCCACGAGATTGCGGAGCGCAATCCGGACTCGTCTTCCCTGTGCCTGGTGGGGCTGCAGCGGGGAGGCGTTCCCCTGGCGCATCGGATCTCCGAGTCGCTGTCGAGGATCGTGGACCACCCCATCCCGGTCGGGGTCCTGGACGTCGCCTTGTATCGGGATGATCTCGATCAGCGGATGGCTCCCGAAATCCGGCCGACCGAGGTGCCCTTCGATCCGTCGGCGAGGGACATCGTGCTGGTGGATGACGTGCTTTTCACCGGAAGGACGACCCGGGCGGCCCTCGATGCCCTGAGTGACCTGGGCAGACCCCGGAGGATCCAGCTGGCGGTCCTGATCGACCGCGGGCACCGGGAGCTCCCGATCCGGGCGGATTTTGCAGGCAAGATCGTGGAAACGACCCTGAGTCAGACGATCCGGGTCCGTCTTCGGGAGTACGGTGGGGACGACACGGTGAGTCTGGAGGATGTGAAGTCATGAATTGGAACAGGCGTCATCTGCTCGATGTCAGGTCGCTCTCCTCCGAGGAGCTGCGTCTGGTTCTTTCGACGGCGAAGGCCTTCAAGGCCGTCAGTTCGCGGGCGATCAAGAAGGTTCCGGCGCTCCGTGGCAAAACCGTGGTGAACCTGTTCGTGGAGCCGAGCACGCGGACGCGAATCAGCTTCGAGCTGGCCGCCCAGAGGCTCAGCGCGGACGTGATCAACTTCACAGCGGAGGCGAGTTCTTTGAAGAAGGGGGAAACCCTGAAGGATACGCTGAGAAACCTCGAGGCACTGAACGCCGACTTCGTGATCCTCCGCCATGGTGCCAGCGGTGCCGCCCATTATCTGGCGCGGTTTGCCCGCTGCCACATCATCAACGCCGGGGACGGGGCGCACGAGCATCCCACACAGGGGCTTCTCGACCTGTTCACCATCCATCAGCGCAAAGGCGGCATCGAGGGGCTGAATGTCACCATCCTCGGGGACATCCTCTACAGCCGTGTCGCCCGTTCCAACATCTGGGCCCTCCTCCGCCTGGGGGCCCGCGTGACATTGTGTGGGCCATCGACCCTCGTGCCGAAGGTCTTCGAGACCCTCCATCCGTCCATCCGGGTGTCCTGGGATCTGGAGTCCGCCCTCCGCGATGCCGACGTCGTGAATCTTCTGCGGATCCAGCATGAGCGACAGCGGGTCAGCGCATTCCCCAGCATCGGCGAGTATGCCTCCCTCTTCGGTCTCAACGCCACCCGGGCTGGATGGCTCCGGCCCGATGCCTTGGTCATGCACCCCGGCCCCAT
>SXGQ01706548.1_pt1 | contig 11477 bp, 8 predicted proteins | sample 3178371 | NCBI WGS metagenome assembly SXGQ01 (sample SAMN11356859, study PRJNA531348) | freshwater metagenome | isolation source: freshwater sample F1-20 | place: China: Fuxian Lake, Yuxi | collected 2017-12-25 | reverse complement strand
TGTTGCAGCACGCCGAGGCCCAACTGGGCCTGGCTTTGTTTGAGCGGGTGCAAGGCAAGTTTCACCCCACCCCGGAAGCCCGGCGCCTGTTTGCTGAAGTCGACAAGCTGCACGCCGAGTTGGTGGCGATCCGCCGCTTGGCGGTCAACTTGAAGACCGGGCCACTGCAAGGCGTGCGCCTGTCGGTGACCCCAGCACTGGGGGCCACGGTGGTACCGCCCGCCGTGGCGCGCTGGACGCGCGCTTGGTCACAGGGCCACTGCGAACTGGCCACCCACCACACCCGGGAACTGGTGCAGGCCCTGATCCTGTCTGAGTTGGACCTGGGGCTGACGCTGCAAGACCCCCAACATCCTGGCGTGCATGCCGAGGTGCTGATCCGCGCGCCCATGATGGCCCTTTTGCCCGCACGCGGCGCGTCGCTGCGCGCGCGCAGTGCCGTACATCTGCAGTCGCTGCCGCCGCACCTGATTGGGCTGTCGCCGCAAGACCCTCTGGGCCTGCGGGTGACGGCCGAGTGCGAGGCCTTGGGCCTGTCGCTGCAGCCGCAGGTCTCGGTGCAAACCTATCAACTGGCGCGACAGTTGGCCGAAGCCGGCGTGGGCGCGGCCATCGTGGATCCCTTCACCGCTGCTCAGGCCGATCGGGAACGCGTGGCCGTGCGGCCTGTGGAGCCCACGATACCGGTGCCCCTGGTGCTGCTGACCCCCGTGGCAGCCCCTTTGTCCCAGCACGCTCGCCGGCTGGTGCAGGAATTGCGGGCATCGGCCAGCGCCTGCTTGGCCGATGCCGGCATTGCAGAGATCGTGGATCCACCGGCCAACCTGGAACGCCGGGGGCGCGCGCGTTGAGGCTGCCCCCGCCATGAACAGGCCCACAAACGAAGCGGCCAGGGCAACGGCAAAAGCAGCCGCAGCAGCCACCGGTGATGCGGCGCTGCGCTGCGAAGATATCGGTCAGCACCCCGACTTCGTGCACCTGTCCACCATCCCAGGCGTTGCGGTAGACATCCGGTATGCCGGAACCGATAACTTCGCCGCTCGTAATTTGTACGGCTCACTCGATTGCGCTTGGCTGCGCCGGCCGGCCGCACAGGGCCTGGCCCAAGCGGCACAGTGGCTGGCTCAACACCGGCCGGGCCACCGCCTGCTGGTGCTCGACGCCTTGCGTCCGCAGCGGGTGCAGGAGGCCATATGGGCTGATGTGCACAGCACCCCTATGGCCGCCTATTTCGCTCATCCGCTGCGTGGCTCCATCCATTCCTTCGGCATGGCAGTAGACGTGACCTTGCTGGACCCACAGGGCTGCGAGTGCGACATGGGCAGCGGCTTTGACGAGATGAACCCGAACTCGCACCCCAGCTTGGAATCACGTCACTTGGCCTTGGGGGTGTTGAGCACCGAGCACCTCGTGCACCGAGGGTGGCTCTACGCCGCCATGGCCGCCGGCGGTTTTGTGGGTATTTCCACCGAGTGGTGGCACTTTGATCATGGTGACCGTGAACAGGTTCGACAGGAGATGCAACGTGTGGTCTGAATCGGAATCGCGCCAGCGGCGCACGCTGCTTCGCAGCGCAGCGGCCGTGGTGGTGGCTGGTCTGGCCAGTGCCGGTGGCCCCCGTTCTGCGCAGGCCCAAAATCAAAGCGGGCCTGGCGCGGCGCCGCGCTTGGCCCCCACCCTGCCCTTGCTCAAAGCCCCCAGGCTGCAAAGCGGACAAACCATCGGCCTGGTAGCCCCCTCGGGTGCCGTGGCAGAACGCCTGCCACTGGAGATCGCCATCGACACGCTCACCGCCTTGGGCTTCAAGGTCAAAGAGTCGCCGCACCTGCGGGCGCGACGCGGCCACTTTGCAGGCACCGATGCCCAGCGCGCCGCAGCGGTCAATGCCATGTTTGCCGACCCGCAGGTGCACGGGGTGTTGGCCATCACGGGAGGGTCTGGCGCCAACCGCATCCTGCCGCTGCTCGATTACGCCACCTTGCGACGCACGCCCAAGTTTGTAGGCGGGTTTTCCGACATCACCGCCTTGCTGCACGCGGTGCACAGCCAAACCGGCCTAGTAACCTATCACTGCCCGGCGGGCGTGTCGGAATGGAACGACTTCAGCTGGCGGCACTTCAAGGGCGTGGCGATGGAGGGCACGCCGGTGCTCATGCGCAACGAGCCCGACAAAGGCTCCTTGCCCGCGCCGCGCGAAGACCGCACGCTGACCATCCGAGGAGGCCTTGGACGCGGACCCCTTTTGGGCGGCAACCTGGCCGTGTTGTCCTCGCTGTGCGGTTCAGGCTATCTGCGCTCCTTTGACGGCGCCATCCTGTTTCTCGAGGAGATCAACGAGTTCATCTACCGCGTAGACCGTATGCTGTCCACGCTGAAGCTGGCCGGTATCCTGGACCGGCTGTCCGGCGTCATGCTGGGCGCGTTCACCAACTGCACGCCAGGCGAGGGCTTTGGCACCCTCACGCTGGACGAGGTATTCGAGGATTATTTCGGCAGCCTGGGTGTGCCGGTTTACCGCGGCGCATCCTTCGGCCACATCAAACGCAAGTTCACGCTGCCGCTGGGCGTGCCGGCCGAAATCGATGCCAGTGCGGGCACTGTCCGCCTGTTGGAGCCGGCCGTGGTGTGAAGACTCCGGCGCTGTGCTCCTGTAGAGCCCGTCGGTGTGCTGCAAGGCCAGTGCTGCCGCCCGGCCAGGGGCATCTGCTTCAATGTGGGGGCAAGGCCCGGCCGGTGCCCGCGGCCTGAGCGCCAGCGCCAGCGCCACCAGCAGCCACCCAACTGGCCAGCGCGTCCAACACCGGTCGGCCCCGCTTAGGAGCCTCGTCGTGGTTCACCATCGCCGCCATCACCCAGCGGCGGCCCTGCGCATCGTCCACATAGCCCGCCAGGGCCACGGCGTTACGCAGCGTACCGGGCTTCAGCCGGGCACGGCCGCGGGCAGCGGTGTCGGTCATGCGCGTTCTCAAAGACCCATCCACGCCGGCGATGGGCAAACTCATCATCAGCTCGCTGGCGTGCAGTTGGCTGTGCGCGGCCTGCAGCACCAAGGCCAGTTGGCGCGGCGTGATGCGCTCGCTGCGCGACAGGCCCGAACCGTTGTCCATTACCAAGCCGGCGGTGGGAATGCCTTGCTGTTCAAACCATCGCTGCACCGCCAGCTCGGCCCAGTCACGGGTGTTGCGCGGCGCGTGGCTTGAAGCCGCAGCGGTCTGCGCAGTTGGCTGGCTGGCTCGGCGCTCTTCTTCAAGACCCGTGAGCAGATACAACACACGGGTGGCCACGTTGTCTGAGGTCTTGTTCAAGGGGCGCAGCCATTCGCCCCAGGGGCGCGCTTCGCGGCGGGCCAGCAGCCGCGTGGCCTTGCCGGCAGTGGCGCCGGCCGCCTCGTGCACAAACTCTCCCAAAACGGCTTCGCGCACACGCCCGCTCCACTGCCCTCCCAGTTCGGCCCACACCCATTGCAGCTGGGCCTGGGCTTGGCGGTTGCGCTCCATCAACTGCAGCGGCTGGCGCTGGGTGCAGTCGGCGGGGAATCGTCCCTGCAGGCGCACCACCACCGTTGCATCGACCTGCTCCTGCGATGTGGGGGTGATCCACCCGGCCCCACTCCATTCACGGCAGGCCACAGCGCCTGCCGGGTGCAAGGTCAAGCGATTGTCCAAACGCACGCCGGGCAGCTCGGGCCTAAGGCGGGCCGTGACCTGCGTACGATCGGACACCAGCTCCAAGACCTGCAGATTGCCGGCCAACTGCAAGGCATCGGGAATCACGTTGTAGGGAAATTCGGGTGACTCATCAAAAGGCGCCACGCCCAGGTCCAGGCGCGCTGGCTTGAAGAGGTGGCGGTCCAAGACGATGTCACCCTCAAGGTGCCGCACCCCCGCCTCGCGCAGTTCCAGCATCAAGGCCCACAGCTGGGGCAGGCCCAGCTCCAAGTCTGCGCCGCCACGCAGCACCAGGTCGCCGCGCAAGCGTGCGCCTTCGATCGGTGCCGCGGTGCGCAGTTCGGTGTAGCCGCGCAGATTCGGGCCCACCCGGTCCAGCGCCACGGCACTGGTCACCACCTTCATGGCCGAGGCTGGCTGCATGGGGCGGTCCGCTTGGTGCATCAGGCCCGAAGAGGCCGCTTGATGTGGCAGGCCCGAAGAGGCCTGGGGCTGCAGCCGCCCACCCGCACCGGCCTGCGCGCCGCTGGGCACCAAGGGCATCACCGCCACGGCCAGCGTCGCGGGGTCCAAGCCCGCCCGCTCCAGCGCCGCACGCACAGGCTCGGGCAGGGCCAGTGGCGGTGGCATTGGCCGCGGGGGCGTGGCCACATGGGCGCAAGCACCGAGGATTACCAGGCTGCCTGCGCCCAACAAGCCCCGAGCCCATGCCCAGCTCCGTTGGGGGCGCACGCTCAAGGCGACCTCAACGATTCTGTGGTTGATAGCCATGAATCGCAGCGCGGATGGTGTGTGCATCGGCTCATCATTCCACGGCACCCCGGCTCAACACAAGCCAGCAGCTTAGACTCAGCAGCAGGCATTACTTTTACTCATAGCCTCTGCACAAGGCTTCATTCGCGACCCGGACATCAGGGCTGGAACGGGTAGGCGCGACCGGTAGCCAGACGCACAATGTGGTTATGCAAACCGATCAAAAACGATTGCGCCCGGCCAGAGCCTGGCTCAAGTGGTGCAGCCTGCTGCTGGCGGCCTGGGTGCTGGCCGGCTGCGCCGGCCCCCGCATCGATACACACACCTTCCGTGCTGTTAGCCACGACAGCCGCGCCCAGTTCCTGATCCTGCACTACACAGCGGTCGATCTGGAGAGCTCGATCCGCATCCTGACGCAACAGCGGGTGTCTTCGCACTACTTGGTCACCGATGAACAACGCCCCCGCATCTACCGACTGGTCGATGAGGACCGCAGGGCCTGGCATGCCGGCATCAGCGCCTGGGACGGCCACGCCATGCTTAACGGCAACTCCATCGGCATTGAGATCGTGAACCTGGGCAACGCACCCAGGCCTGATGGGCGTGACGCCGGCTTTCAGCCCTACCCCCCTGAGCAGGTGGAGTTGATCGTTCAGCTGGTACGTGACATCGTCCAACGCCACCAGATTCGACCCGACCGTGTGCTCGGACATAGCGATATTGCACCGCAGCGCAAAGTCGATCCCGGCCCCCTGTTCCCCTGGAAGCGGCTGGCTGATGAGGGCCTGGTGATGTGGCCCAAGGAAGCCGACGTTCGCAAGGCGCAGGCCCGGTATGCCCAGGGTGTGCCACCGGTGCAGTGGTTCCAGAAGGCCTTGGCCAAACATGGCTTCCTTGTGGCGCAACACGGAGATCTCGACGAGCCGACTCGCCGGGTCATGGCTGCGTTTCAGATGAAGTACCGGCCCGCGAAGTACGACGGCCAGCCCGATGCGGAAACGGCAGCCCTGCTCACTGCGCTGACCGGTTTATGGCACCCTGCCAAGGCCCCATGAACCGGCAACGCCGCCAGTGGCTGGAGCAACTAGCGGCGCACTCAGCGTTCATCGGTTCGGCTGCGGCCACTGGTGTGGCCAGCCTCTTGGGCACAGGCTGCACCAGCATTAGCAGCCACACGGCATCGGGGCTGGGGCCCGACGCTTCCACCGCACTGGGTGCCCCGCCCACAGGCCTCCTGCCCTCCGGGGCACAGGCGCTGCAGCAGGCCCACTTGAGCAGCGCTGAGCTGCCCCCACCACCCCCCCGCGAGTGGCGCGCGGCCTGGGTGGCCAGCGTGGCGCACATCGACTGGCCCAAGCAAGCCGGACTGAGCGAAGCCACGCTGCGGGCACAAATTCTGGACATCGTGCAACGGGTTCGGGCAATGGGCCTGAATGCCCTGATTCTGCAGGTGCGGCCCGCTGCCGATGCCTTGTACCCATCCCGCTTGGAGCCCCCCAGCGAATACCTGTATGCGCAGGGGCAGCCGGATTCAGCCTTCGATGCGCTGCTACTGTGGGTGCAGGCCTGTCATGCACAGGGCCTGGAACTGCACGCCTGGTTCAACCCTTATCGGGCACGCCACCCCTCGGCCCGCCAAGCGCTGCATGAAGACCATGTGGCCCGCCGGCATCCGGGCTGGGTGCACCGCTACGGTGACCTGATGTGGCTGGACCCTGGTCAGCCCGAGGCGCAGGAACACAGCCTCAAAGTGATCGCCGACGTTGTGCAGCGCTACGACCTAGACGGCGTTCATGTGGACGACTACTTCTACCCCTATCCGATCAAGGGCGCCGATGGGCGTGAACTGCCCTTTCCCGACGAGGACAGCTTCATACGCCACCGTCCAGCGAGCATGGGCAGCAGCCAAGCCGAGCGTGCACAGTGGCGGCGCGGCAATGTGGACCATTTCGTGGAACAGATGTACCGCCGGGTGCATGCGCTCAAGCCGGGTGTACAGGTGAGCATCAGCCCATTTGGCATCGGCCGCCCCGACCGGCGCCCAGCGGGCATCGTCGGGTTCAGCCAGTACGACCAGCTCTATGCCGATGTCGAGCGCTGGTGCGAACGGGGTTGGCTTGATGCGCTGGTTCCTCAGCTCTATTGGCCGCGCAGCCGCCCGGCTCAGTCCTTTGAAAAACTCTTGGATTACTGGCTGGCGCACAACCCCCAGGGGCGACATGTGTGGGCGGGCCTGTACACCAGCTCCGTGGCCAACGGAACGCCCACAGCGTGGTCGCCTGATGAAATCCTGTGGCAGATCGATCGCCAGCGTGAACGCCAAGCCTCGACCGGCCATGCCCACTTCAGCCTGCAGGCGCTGTTGCTGGACCGCGGCGGCTTGGCCCGCGAGTTGCCACGCAGCCGGTACGCGCAAGCCGCCCTCACCCCAGCCATGCCCTGGCTGGCCCAGGGCCCTGTGCCGACAGCGCCTTTGGCCCACCGACTGCCCGATGGCCGCATCGTGCTCAGTACGGTCAGCGGCGCACCAGCACGCCGCTATGTGGTGTGGCGCCGCACGCGCTCCACAGCCTCAGCCCCGTGGAGCTTGGAAGTGCTCAAGGCCGCCGGGCCGGGGCCGAACGCTCTGACCACCTTGCCCAGGGCGCCCGGCGCAGCCGATGAGGTGGTGGTCGTGCAGGCCCTGGACGCCGCGGGCCGTGAGGGCCCGCACCAGGCCTTTGCTGTGGGAGCTTGATCGCCATGAACCACAGCCCGGGCCCCAGCCGCACGGAAACCCCCAACGCCGCGCACGCTGAACTGGACCGCTACAACACGCCGACTCTATTGGCCACCTTGGTCGACGACCATGCCGCCGCGGTGCAAGCGGTCAAGGCGGCCACACCTGAACTGGTCAAAGCCGTGGAGGCCACCGCCGAGCGACTGGCCCGTGGTGGGCGCCTGATCTACGCTGGTGCGGGTACCAGCGGCCGTTTGGGTGTACTTGATGCGGTGGAGCTCAACCCAACGTTTTCATGGCCACGCCACCGGGCCCCGGCGCTGCTGGCCGGCGGCGACGGCGCCATGTTTTTAGCCGTTGAGGGCGCTGAAGACGATGGGGCCCAAGGCGCTCAAGACCTGCACCGATTGGGGCCCGCGGCCGACGATGTGGTGTTTGCGATCGCGGCATCGGGCACCACCCCCTTCGCCTTGGGTGCCTTGGCGGCGGCGCGGTCCTTGGGCTGCCTGACCATCGGCATGGCCAACAACCCGGATGCACCGCTGGTGGCCGCTGCCGAAATCGGCATCGTGCTGGACACGGGGCCCGAGGTGATTTCTGGCAGTACGAGGCTAAAGGCAGGCACTGCGCAGAAAGTGGCATTAAATAGTTTTTCCAGCGCCGTGATGGTGCGGCTGCACAAGGTCTACGGCAACCTGATGGTGGACCTCAGAGCCACCAATATCAAGCTGGTGCACCGTGCGATACGCCTGACCATGCAGGCCAGTGGCGTGGGGCAGATGCAGGCCGAAGCCGCGCTGCGCGATTGTGGTTTTCAGGTCAAGGTGGCGGTGGTGATGCTGCGCCTGGGGCTGGATGCCGCCTCGGCACATGAGCAGCTTAGCGCTTGCGCGGGCAACCTGCGTGCGGCTTTAGGCGAAGGGTGAAGCACCAAAGCACGGGACACCTGAAGCCCAACAGCCTTTGGCGCTAAGGGCCCCAAAAGCCCTTGGCCGCCGTTCAAACGGATTCGAGGCTGAATGACAAGCCTTGCAGCATGGCTGGCGTGTCCTGGCCATTCATTTGCGCCGCCAAGAGTTGGGCACTGCCAGATGCGAAGGTGAAGCCCAGGGCACCCTGGCCCAGGTTCAGCCACAGCCCGGGCACCCCGCTGGGGCCAATAATGGGAGCGCCACTGGGCGTGGCTGGTCGCAGGCCTGCCCAGGGCTGCGCACGCGCATAGTCGCCGGCGCGAGGCATGTCGCTTTGCGCCATCCGCAGCAGGCTTTGCAAACGCCCGTGGTCGATGGCCTCGCTCTGCCCCACCAGGTCCACCATGGCCGCCACCCGCAGGCGCGATCCGATGCGTGCGTACAGCACCTTGCGTTCAAAGTCGGTGATGCTGGCGCGCGGTGCTGCGTGCTCGGCTTGAATCGGCGCGTCCAAACTGTAGCCCTTGAGCGGATACAGCGGAAGCTTAAGGCCCAGGGGCAAGGCCAGGGCGCGGCTGGCAATGCCTGCGGCCAACACCACTGCGTCGGCGCCATAGGTTTGCGACTGGCCCAACACCGAAACGCGCGGGCCCTCAGACCGAAGCGCCTGCGCGGTGTCCAGCACCAGTCCCTGAAAGTTCGGATGACTCTGCAGCCGATCCATGAGGCTGACACAGAAGGCGTGACAGTCGGCCACCGCTTCGTCTTGGCTGTATATGCCGCCCGCGATCTTGGGGCCCAACTGCGCCAGCGCCGGCTCCTGCGCCATGCACTGTTCGCGGGTCCAGTCTTGCTGGCTGTCGTCTTTGGAAGCTGCTGCGCGGCGCAGGGCTGCGCTGCTGCGGTAGAGCACCAGCTTGCCCGCCTGCTCCCAGGCAAAGTCGCGCACCGTGTGTCGGTCCATGAGTTCGTGCAGGCACTGCCGGCTGAATTGGCCCAAGCGAGCCAGGCGAGAAGCCGTGGCCCGGTTGTCCGCACCGTTGCAGCGCGCCAGGAATCGACCCAGCCAAGACCACTGAACCAGGTCGGCTTGGGGCCGCCAGCGCAGGGGGCCGTCTGGGTCCAAGAGCCAGCGCAAGGCCTTCACGGGCACGCCGGCGTCGGCCAAGGGCGCCACATAGCGGTAGCTCAGTTGGCCCCCGTTGCGCAAGCTGGTGCCTTGGCCCACGCCGCGTGCATCCAGCAGGCTCACCAGCCAACCGGATTCGGCCAACGCCCAGGCCGTGGTGATGCCCACCACGCCGGCGCCCAAAACCATGGCTTGTCCTCGCGACATTGACTCAGGGTATCAAGAAGGCCCAAGCGGCCAAATCACGATCGGCGGGCCGGGCATAACCGCGGTTCATGGCTACCAACCGACCGTCAGCCCCGAAGCTTCGTGGCGAAAAAGTCGGCGCTGTGGAGCGGTGTGATCGGCAACCGCAGGATCAGCATTGAATACAAGCCAAGCGCTTTAGCCCGCGGCCAACCGCCGGCTGGGCTGCGCCAGATAGAACCACTCCTGGCGCGCCGCTGCTGCGGCGTTTGGGAACATGATGCGGCCCTGACCCGGCGCGCGCATCTCCTGGCCGTCGCGGCGCACCCCGATCAACTCGCCGGCATCAAAGGCGTCAAAACTCTGCCAGTCGCGGATAAAGCGGTCCTCGGCATGGCGCTTGTCCACCACCTCGTGCAGGGTCAAGGTTTCGATCTGTGACACCTGCGCCGGCGGCTCTTCATCGGTCAGCCCGAAATGCGCCAAGGTGCGGCGCACGGCTTGATAAGCTACCTCCGGTGCGTGGGGGTCGCGGTGCTGACCGCATTCCAGCGTCAGTGCACGACCGCCGATGGAGCGCATGTACTCGGTGGTGCCCACGCCGTAGTTCGGGTTGAGGTCCAGGCCCGCCGCCCGATCTCCGGCCTCCTCGCGCCGGCGGGCCACGCCGCGCACGTAGGTGCCAAGCCAGCCATCGACCACCCGGTCCACACCCAAAACCTGTACCCAGGTCTCCTCGACATCGGCGTGGCCAAAGGGCTCGGTGCCGCCTCGGTTGTTCTGGGGGCCCAGCATGGCAAAAGGCTTACCCTGTGCATTGAAGGAATGCAGGTCCAGCAAGACCTCGTGCTGTGCCATCAAGGGGCACAGCCAATTGACCACATAGTCTTCGAATTCCCGGGGCACCGCCGCCGGGCCCAGCGCACGGTTGAGATTGCGATCACCATTGCGCGTGCCCTGCTGGAAGGCCAGCGGGTTGGTGACTGGCACCAGGGTCAGCTGGCCCCGCGTGACCACCACCTCACCGCGGTCAAGCTCTTGGATCAGGCGACGCAAGGCATGCGTGCCACAGACCTCGTTGCCGTGAACGGCGGCAGTAACCAAGAGCCGTACGCCGGGTGCACGACCGGCATAGCTCAGCGACTTGAAGGGATGCAAGGGCTGGTTCATGAGCACATTGTCGCGCCTGCGGGCCCCCTGGCAAGGCTGATTGGTACAGCCACCTCGTTTAAACTGCTTGACTTCTAAACTATTTAAGCCAACAGTTGCCTTATGAAAATCGTTTGTATTGGTGGGGGGCCCTCGGGCCTGTACTTCTCGTTGTTGATGAAGAAGCAAAACCCCGCCCACGAAGTCGTGGTGGTGGAGCGCAATCGCCCCTACGACACCTTCGGCTGGGGCGTGGTGTTCTCAGACCAAACCCTGGGTCGGCTGCAGCAGGCCGATCCTCAAACGGCCGGTGAGATCCTGCAGGCCTTTAATCACTGGGACGACATTGAGGTCAACATCCGGGGCGCGCGGGTGCGCTCTGGTGGTCACGGCTTCTGTGGGATTGGGCGCAAGCGCCTGCTCAACATCCTGCAGGCGCGCTGCGAAGCCTTGGGGGTACAACTGCGTTTTGAAAGCGAAGCCTGCGATGAAGACCATCCCGACGCCGACCTCATCATCGCCAGCGACGGCCTAAACAGCCGCGTCCGACAGAAGTACGCAGCCACCTTTGAGCCCGATATTGATCTGCGCCAGTGCCGCTTCGTGTGGCTGGGTACTACGCGGCGCTTTGAAGCCTTTACTTTCGACTTTCAGGAAACGGCCCATGGTTGGTTTCAGGCGCATGCGTATCGCTTTGATGAGCACACCTCCACCTTTATTGTTGAAGCCCCCGAGGCCGCCTGGCAAGCCGCGGGCTTGGCCGACATGGACAAGGACGCCTCCATCGCTTGGTGTGAGCGCCTGTTCGCCGACGTGTTGCAGGGCCACCGCTTGATGAGCAATGCTGCGCATCTGCGCGGCTCTTCCCAGTGGATCCGATTCCCCCGTGTGGTGTGTCAGCACTGGGTGCACCACAACGGCCACGCGCCGGTGGTGCTCATGGGGGACGCGGCGCACACCGC
>SXGQ01287144.1_pt1 | contig 11480 bp, 2 predicted proteins | sample 3178371 | NCBI WGS metagenome assembly SXGQ01 (sample SAMN11356859, study PRJNA531348) | freshwater metagenome | isolation source: freshwater sample F1-20 | place: China: Fuxian Lake, Yuxi | collected 2017-12-25 | reverse complement strand
GATGTACCAAGACGAATGATATCACTATTATCATATTTGAATGTTGCACTTCTAACTGTTCCCCCAGAGTTCTTTCCTTCCAGATCTACTTGTGCTTCACCAGGTGTAGCTGTACCTTGAATTGTAAGTACGGCATTAGTAGTAGAAACGGTTAAAGATGGAGCACAAACTCTTGCTGAAAAACAAGCTATACCAGTACTAGTGATGCGCATGCGTTCGACTCCATCTGTACCAAATCTCATACTGTTTCCATTATGAGCATATACTAAAAAACCTCTATACGCATCTAAACCGCTTGTACCATCTGCAAAAAATATACTACCATTAGATGTTGTTCCAGTTGCAATAGTAAGTCCAGTATTACCAGAATCTGATAAAACTAATTTTCTTGCATCTGCTTCATAACTATCTGGCGAAGTAGTCCCTATGCCGACATTGCCACTACCGCTAATATACATGTAGTTTTGATTAGCTCCGGCATTATATGCACCTAAATATAATCCGCCTGTATTTCCATATATAGCTAAATAACCCCCGGTTCTCGTATTTTGTATTGCAGCATCACCAGTTAATTTTAATTCATTTGCCGTCACACTCGAACTAAACGTAGCTGCGCCTAAATACGATAGAGAAAACAAAGTACTTGTTAGATTTGCAACACTTAAAGGAGTACTACCAAAAGCCCATGCGTTTTGATTAATGAATATTTGTAGTCCACTACCTGCGGTACAATCTTGCCTTAATGTTAGTCCATAGTCTGCGTTATTTGAAATAGCTGTTATAGCTCTACCACTGTATCCATCTCCTCCAACAGATAATTTACTTAATGGATTAGTAGTCCCTATTCCTAACTTACCACTCGAATCAAGAGTCATGGACTGAGTAAAGTTAGTTACAGCTCCTGCTGTTCCAGATGGTGCGATAAACCATGAGTGTGCACCAAGATTTTGTTGATAATAAGATGCAGCAGCAGTACTACCATAAGTCCAACCTCCACTACCATAGTAAGCATTACCAGTTAATAGTATCTGACTTGTTGTGTTCGAAGCTAAACCGTTTCCTGAGCTATTAATCTCAAGAGTTCTAATTGTAGCTGAACTAGGATTTAAACCAATAGCAGCATTACCGTTAAGTGTTGTACTACCAGTCACTCTGAAACTACCTGTAAACTGTTGTATGTTTGTAAGCTGGTTACCAAAAGTATTACTACCAGATGAGTAAACAATAGATGAAGTAACAGTTTGTACAACAAGGGTTTGTGCAGTGATCGACCCTGTAAATAAGGCGCTAGACGCTGTTAGATTCTGTCTAACAAAGAAGTTGTCAGCAGAAGATGCTGTTGCTGTACTAGTTGCAAATGAAGCAGAAGAAATAGAGCCTGAAATAGTAATGCCACCTGTAGCAGAGATAGATCCTGATACTTGTATACTATCTAAACTGATTATACCTTTTCGAGCAATAAATTCATTCGCCATATATTATCTGCTCTTTTCACTATCCAAGAGCTAAGGGTTTAGTATAAATATTTTACATAAATGTTGCTATAGACTTTATTCTCCAACCACTTGTGTTAGTTTGCATATTAAATTGTACATCACCTGCTGCTAGAACTATAGATCCAGTTACAGCAGAAGTAGTGCCTATGTCTGCAGTACTGTTGTCTGTAAACTCTACAGAAGATCCGTTCCATACGGCCATTACTTCACCTGATCTTGCATTTGAACCACTAGCTGCAGTGTACTTAAAGAAGGCTGAAGTGAATGATCCTGTTGCTTGAGTGAACAAGTTGTTAGAACCTACGACAGAGCTAAGTACGGTCGCTGTATCGGTTAATGTGCCGTTTAGCTTAATAGTATTAGATACATAGAAGTTCGAGCCAGAAAGCGCATAAGACGCGGTCACAGCATTAGGTGCACCATTGATACCACTGAACATCGCTATAGCTACACCTGATGTAGGAGTTGCAAAGTAAAGTTCAGCATTATTACTGTTTACAGCCTTGATGTTAGCAGGTATGATAACAAAGTTGTTAGCATCATATACCTCAAAGTTAACATACTGGCTATTCAAGTTGTGGGCAAACGACCAAGTAACTGCAGCCGATGTTTGATCTAGTCTAGCTGTAGAACCAGACACAGTCAAATCACCTCCATTTGAAGCTACAGCATAGCCTGCCTGAGCATAATCAAATCTAATCTCAGCTACATTTGGATCTATACCTACGATCTCGTTTGGTATAAGTTGATTGTAAGTAGAAGTGTAAGCTTGAATTAGTGGAGTGAAAGTGTTCAAGTTGTGAACAAAACTCCAAGTTGCTGCTGCTGTAGATTGTGTAAAGGCAGATGTACCAGTAGCACCTATAATAGTGATTGAAGCTGTACCATTAGATACAGATGCAGTTATATTGTTACCAATAAAGTCAAAGTAAGATGCACTACCAATAAGTGTTCCTTCATCTGCTACAGATATAGAACTTACTCCACCATTCAGAGCGAATGAAGCAGTAGTTGCATATGATGAGCTAAGTGCATTAGAAGCATATGATGAAGACAAAGCCTGTATTGCATAAGATGCACTGATAGAACCACTTAGTCCACCTACTGATGCTACAGCCTTACCAGATATAGCACTAGGGAAGTAGATGAATGAACCTGTAGTACTTGAAGCAACTATCTTTTCAGGAATGATTACCTCATCGGCTGAGTTGAATACCTGGAATACAGGGTATTGAGTATTCAAATTGTGAGCAAAAGACCAAGTAGTTGCTGCTACAGATTGGTTGAGTATTACGTTTGAACCTGTTACAACTAGTGTACCTCCTGTTGATGCTACAGCATAACCTGCTGTTGCTACACCAAAGCCAATTATAACAGTGTTAGCATTAGATGCACTTACGTATTGTGGTGTAATCTGATTATATGAAGTATCATATACTTGAACTAGAGGTGTTCTCGTATTCAAGTTGTGAATAAAGGTCCAAGGATCCGCTGCTACAGACTGTGTAAATGTAGTAGAAAGTCCTGCAGATGAACCTCCACCTGTTCCTGTTATATTGATTGAAGCAGTGCCGTTAGTTACAGTTGCAGTAACACCAGCTCCAGTAAAGTCAAAGTAAGACGCTGAGCCTTGTAGTGTTCCTTCATCAGCGATACTAACTGCACTTATACCGCCTCCACCTCCATTCAACGCAAATGATGCAGTCAAAGCATAAGAAGAAGATAGTGCTTGTAAAGCGTATGAAGCAGTACTAGGTACGTTTGCAGCATAGGCTGCTGTTACTGCGTAAGATGCTGTTGTAGCAAATGAACCACTAAGACTATACGAACTAGATAAAGCTTGTGTAGAGTAAGAAGCGCTTACAGCATTAAGTACATATGATGCACTTTGTGCATTCTGTACATAAGATGCAGTACTAGCAAAGCTAGAACTCAAAGATTGACTAGCATAAGATGCACTAACAGCGACTAATATATAAGATGCAGTTTGAGCGTTCTGTACATATGAAGCTGTACTAGCAAAGCTAGAACTCAACACAGTCATTGAGCTAGTCTGGTTAGTCAATATAACAGGACTGTTATTAACAGCTAATGAACCTGTTACAGTAACTGAACCAGTTAGTTGCTGAGTATTAGTTAGGTCATTACCAAATATGTTTGATCCTGAACTATAAACAAAAGATGAGGTTACGGTCTGTACAACAAGTGTTTGTGCTGTTATAGTTCCAGTAAATAGACCGTTTGATGCAGTTATATTCTGTCTAACAACAAAGTTGTCTGCACTTGACGCAGTCAAAGAGTTAGAAGCAGTCAATGCTTGTAGTGCATAACTTGCTGTTGTACTAGACAATGCATAAGAAGCAGATGTAGCACTCAATGCATATGAAGCACTTGTAGATTGACTTGCATAACTAGAGCTTACGCTGAAGCTAGAAGTTATAGCATAACTTGCACTAGTTGCTGAATCTGCAAATGAAGAGCTAACAGAATATGAAGAAGTTAAACTGTAAGATGCACTTACTGCATTTAATACATAGCTTGCTGACTGTGCATTTTGTACATAGCTTGCAGATTGAGCCAGTTGTACATATGAAGCTGTTTGAGCATTCAATACATACGATGCAGTCTGAGCATTTTGTACATAGCTCGCAGTCTGGGCATTCTGAACGTATGAGGCTGTTTGAGCATTCAATACATATGATGCAGTAATTGCTTGAGAGCTACTTAAAGCATAAGAAGCACTAGTTGCAAAGCTTGCAAATGAAGCACTTACAGCATATGATGAACTTACAATACCGCCACCTAAAGCCGCTACAGCATAACCTGTTCTAGCTGTACTAAAGTATACAAATGCACTAGATGTTGATGCGGCGTATATTCTTTGAGGTATAATTACATCATCATTAGCATCAAATATAGTAAACACAGGATACTGTGTACCTAAGTTGTGTGTAAAAGACCAAGTAGTTGAAGCTACAGACTGAGTAAGTATTGCATTCTGACCAACTACACCACCGGTTCCTCCACCGCCTCCTGGTATATTGATAGACGCTGTACCGTTTGTAATAGTAGCTGTTACACCCGCACCAACAAAATCAAAGAACGAAGCAGTACCTTGTATGTTACCTTCATCAGCAATATAGATTGCACTAACACCACCAGCTCCAGCATTTAAGGCATAAGACGCAGTTACAGCGTAAGATGCTGTTGTAGCAACAGAAGCTGTATCACTATATGATGCTGATAGAGCTTTAAGAGCGTATGATGCTGTCAAAGGAACATTCTCAGCATAAGAAGCGGTAATAGCATAAGAGCTAGATAAAGCTTGACTAGCATAAGAAGCACTAACTGCATTTAGTACATAAGAAGCAGTTTGAGCGTTTTGTACATAACTAGCTGTCTGAGCATTCAATACATAGCTAGCAGTTTGTGCAGTTTGTACATAAGAAGAAGTACTAGCGAAGCTAGAACTCAATACTATCATTGAGCTAGTTTGGTTAGTAGTTATAACAGGACTGTTATTAACACTTAAACTACCTGTTATAGTAACTGAACCTGTAAATTGATGTGTATTAGATAGGTCACTACCAAATATTGTTGAACCAGTTACAAAGTCAACTGATGATGTGATTACTTGAACATTCAGTGTTTGAGCAGTGATAGTACCACTAAACAAAGCATTTGAACCGGTTAAATTCTGTCTAACTACAAAGTTGTCTGCTGATGATGCTGTCAATGCATTTGAAGCAGTCAAAGCTTGTAATGCATAAGATGCAGATACAGCATTTAATACAAAACTAGCTGTAGCCGCATAAGAAGCAGTAGTAGCTGTAGCAGCATTTCCTGCAATAGAAGCACTTAAATTAGATGTATTAATCCACTTAGCTGCGGTTGTACTATATGCTAAAGGTTGTAAGTCTGTAGGGCCTGATATAGCTACATCGGACAAGTCTACTAAACGAGTAGTTATAACAGATCCTCCTCCACCAGATCCTCCTACTGATCTAAATAAACCTCCTGGTACTATTGTAAAGTCATCAACATCTGTAAATACACCATCTCCGCTTATTACGATAGCACCTAAATAAATTGCATTAGCCGCTGTATTAGGAGCTTCTACAAATGATTCTATGTTTATATTCGCAATAGCTTCGGATTCTGATCCATAATAAGCATTACCATAATAAACAACTATTGCTTTAGCCACACTATTAGGAAACCAAAATACTCTTTGAATAGTCCAGTTTGAATTTACAGGTGCAGGTACTGCCGTTAAAACACCGTTATTTGCATATTGTGTAGGATCAATAGCTTGAAATCCAGCTCCTCCGTTAGTTTGATAAATCCAAGTAGATCCTGATTGATAATATCTAAATATTTTAGATACACTGGTTCCAGGATCAGAAGCATATGAAGGATTATTTGGGTCTATAGCATAATTAGATCCAGCAGAATAAGCTGTACCACTACCCACTACTAAACTACCTGTCGAAGATCCACTAGGTGCTAAAGTAAATCCTGATAATTTTAATGGTCCAAAAGCTCTGTTAAATATATTTTGAGATTGTTCAAAACCATATGCTGTAGAAGGCTGTGTTTTAACACCATTAATTGTAGATTGGTTTTGAAATAATACAACACCTATATTAATTACTGTATCAAATTGTCCTGCAACATAAGGGGTTCCTTGTTGGTAAATATTACCAGTCGAATCAATAGAAACAAAAGCTTGCTGGTATGATGCTGTAAGTGGTGCAATACTAGCAGATAAATTACCCCAATTTAAATATTGGATTGTTGGATATGGATCATCATTCAATGATGCATTTAAATCTACAATAATACCACTACCTGAGCTTACTTGATAAACAGTGGAAGATTGAGTGGTAATTAGACCTCCATGTAATAAACCAGTATATAGATTACCTTCTATCCAACGTAAACGAGTTGTATTAGTATATCCTTTGCTATTTTGTGCAAAATATAAATCTTGTGTAGATCCACTTACATAAATGTATGAAGCAGATACAGAGTTATCTATATTTGTAGTTACAGGATCGAATCTATGATAACCAGATTGTCTAATATCACCGTATATTTGAACAGAAGCTGTAGTAGATCCAGGAGTATTTGATCCTGAGATCGTGATACTTCCTGATAATACTGTAGTACCAATTAGTGTATTATTACCTACTTGAACTGTAGACCCTGTGATATTTAAACTACCAGTTAAAGCTGTGCTACCAATCAACGTGTTAGAACCTGTAGTAAACAAGCTTCCTGTTACAGTCTGATTACCGACAAATATATTTGAACCTGTGGTAGCAAATACAGAACTATCTTTACCATCTAAGAAGTCAGCATTAAAAGCATAAGAAGCAGAAACTGCATTACTACCTGTACCTAAGAATGATCCTGTAAATGATCCTGTATATGAACCTGTTCTAAACGAGCTACTAAGTTGAGAGTAGGATGCACTTACATTTTCGAATGATGCACTAGTAGTTAAGAAACTACCGCTAAGTATAGCAATACTAGAACTGTTATTTGTAGCTCTTGTACTAAATGATGCACTATCTGTATAATATGATGAAGTAAACGAATTAAAAGAAGCTGTAGTAACTAGTGTATCTATTCTGAGAGTGTTAATCTCATTTCCCATACCGCTATGAATAGTACAATAGTAGTACAAAGTAGTAGGAGTGTCGTAGTTAATCTCTATCTGTATATAGTTTGAACCACTTGTTACACCTGTCGTGTACTCAGTAGGACCATTAGGTGAGGTAGAAAATTTAAATGGATGGGATCCAACTACTCCAGATGTATTAAATCTATATGTAGCTCCAGGTACAAATGATAATTTAGGTTTAGCAACACCATCTATAATATAGTTAGAGGCTCCGTTGTTAGTTACAATATGAGTGAATACACTCTCAGTTAAATTGTTAATTCTGGTATCAAAAGAAGCACTCGCTGATAAAAAGCTAGCAGAAAGTGTAGCAATACTTGAGCTATTGGATAATATCCTTGTATCAAATGATGCACTAGTAGTTAAAAAGCTGCCACTTAGAATGGCAATACTAGAGCTATTGTTAGTAGATCTTGTGCTAAATGAAGCGCTATCTACTAAATAGCTAGAAGATAAAAGACCGAGGCTAGAACTAACTGTTAATATTCTTGTATCAAATGAAGCGCTTGAGGCTAAGTAGCTAGAACTTAAAATAGCTACACTTGAACTGTTAGCTAAAATTCTAGAGTCAAATGATGCTGAGGTAGAAGTATAATCTACGTTGTTTATAGATAAAGAACCTGTTATAGAAACAGAACCAGTGAATTGATGTGTATCTGTAAGTTGTGAACCGAATCTAGTTGATCCAGTTACAAACTCGACTGATGATGTGATTACTTGAACATTTAATGTCTGGGCAGTAATCGTTCCTGTAAATAAGGCATTTGAGCCAGTTATATCTTGCCTAACAATAAAGTTATCAGCTGAAGATGCTGTTAGTGCATTTGATGATGTTAAAGCAAATAAAGCGTAACTTGCTGTAACAGAACTAGGTGCGTGAGAAGCAGATATTGCGTAGGATGAACTAAGAGCACTTAGACTATAGGAACCTGTGCCTATAAAAGATCCTGTGTATGAACCTGTTCTAAACGACCCACTTAAACTAGCATAAGATTGACTAACATTTTCAAACGAAGCACTAGTTGTTAAGAAGCTACTAGATAAGATAGCAACACTTGAACTATTATTAAGTATTCTAGTATCAAATGAAGCTGAGGAAGCCAGATAACTTGCGCTAAGACTAGCTACGCTGGAACTATTGGTTAATATTCTTGTGTCAAATGATGCACTCGCGTTTAAGAAACTACTACTTAATATAGCTATGCTTGAGCTATTATTTGTAGATCTAGTACTAAATGAAGCGCTATCTGTTAAGTAGCTAGAAGATAGTAGACCAAGACTTGAACTAACTGTTAATATTCTTGTATCGAATGAAGCGCTAGATGCTAAATAACTGCTACTTAATGTAGCTATACTAGAACTATTATTAAGTATTCTTGTATCGAATGATGCACTACTTGCAAGGTAACTACTACTTAATGTAGCTATACTAGAACTATTAGTTAGTATTCTTGTGTCAAATGATGCAGAAGAAGCTAAATAGCTACTAGATAAAGTGGCTATACTAGAACTATTGTTTGTAATTCTAGTACTAAATGAAGCACTATCTACATAATATGATTGAGTAAATGCTGTAAATGACGAAGTTAGTGTATAGTTAGGAGCAAAAGATGAAGTTAGAGCATAAGATGAAGTCAATGCACTAGGTGCATGTGAAGCACTTACTGCCCAACTAGATGTACCAAATAAACTACCAGTAATACCATTAGTAACAGTTAAGCTACCAGTGATACGTAATGAACCTGTCATTTCATGAGGTCCAGCAGGATTCAATTGTAACTTCTTATATAGTTCGGCATCTGTACCACCTACAAAAAATTGTATGTGTGAACCATTGTCTGACGCGTTACCGATATGTAAGTTACTTCCTGTACTATACAAATAGGCATCATTAGGGCCACCGATAAAGTTAGTAGCGAAGTTCTCACTATTGATACCCATATCGATATAGTTGCCGAACTCGTTACCGTTATTTGCAGTAGCAACTACATCTGATGAAGCAGATATACCTTGGTTGGTATTCTGTATATTAAGTTGTAAATAGTTATTGAGGTTACCTTTACCTGTAATTACGTTGATTGAAGTTGGATCTGTCTGAAAAACATACAACGCTTCAGGGTTTCCTGATGTAAAGTTAGTCTCATTAATAGCAATGCTAGATCCAGACTGATATATAATACTGCTAGTAAGATCATTTGAACCACTGAAGACAGAAATAAAGTTATTTTGACCTCTTAGGTTTTGAAGGGATCCTGAAAACTGACCATTAAAAAATCCGTTGAAAGATCCTGTGAATGATCCTGTAAAAGATCCAGAAGAAAATGATCCTGAAAGGGATTCGAAACTACTTGATAAAATAGCGATACTAGAACTATTAGCTAGTATTCTTGTATCAAAAGATGCAGAAGTCGTAGTATAATCTACTCCGTTAATACCCAAAGATCCTGTTATGGTAACAGAACCCGTAAACTGATGTGTATCTGTAAGTTGTGAGCCAAACTTAGTAGAGCCTGTTATAAACTCAGTAGAAGAAGTAATTACTTGAACTACAAGAGTTTGAGCTGTAATTGTATTGTTGACTAGAAGGTTACTAGCAGTAACATTCCCAGAAAAGTTAGCACTAGATCCTGTAAGTGAACCTCTAATATTAAAATCATTAGCTGAGGATGCAGTTAATGCATATGAAGCAGTCAATGCAGATGGTACGTTCTCTGCATAAGATGCTGTAAGAGCATAAGAAGAAGAGACTACATTATTGATTGTAACCGAAGAAAGGACTGCGCCTGTACTAGAAACTAAAGATACCTGATTATTTGCTGGAGACCCAAGGCTAGCACCGAGTGTTGGTGAGTAAGAAGCGGTACCTGCGTTGGTTGCAAATACTGCATAGGAAGCAGACGTTGCAAAGCTTGATGTACCTACTAAGGGTCCTATAAATTCACTCGCACTAACATATGTAGTAGAAGTTACTGAATTAAGTTGTGGGTCACCATACCAAGCGACCACCTTTTTCCATGATGGCATCTGTTTTCTAGTTTAACGGTTGGTCACTTAGCAATACGCTAAGCCCACTTCCCTCTCTTCAAGGGCCAATTAAGCTATAAATAAATATAGTCGAAGTCTGTTTAGGCCCAGATGAATATGCTAGAAGAAACAGAATTTATCCAAACATTACCTAAACCGTAGGTTCCTCCCCAGGTTGGAGGATCAGAAGGATCTATATTAGCTATTTTTACAGTAGACATATATTCATCAGCTACAACTGTAGAAGCAGTTCCAGGAACATTATAAGCTACAGCAAATCTACCGTATGAACCTGTAGGTGCTAAATAAAAAGCAGAACCAGAGAAGTTAGATGAGGCTACAATCAAACCACCATTTGTAAGACCATTTGATCCTGAAGCTAAAACAATGAATTTATTAGCGGCCTGAATATTTTGTTGGCTATAAAAGCTAGCTGTACCGTAGGTTATGCTTTGGCTAGCTTGAAATATAACAGCATTACCATTATCAGTTATAGTTGTATTTACAAAGGCATTACCAGACCATTTAGTTACAGTATTACTATTTAAAAACTCTGCTCCAGATACAGATATAGCAACAGGATTAGTAGTATCATAATAAAATTGACTGATACCAAAGCTACTACTAATCGGTGAAGTAGCTATAGAACCAGAAAATGAGCCAGTAAAGGAACCTGAAAAGGAACCGAATAAGGGGTAGTTTAACTGTTTACTTCGGACTCTTGACATACCAATTACATGAATTTACCTATAGCTGTTATTAAATCATCAGGACTTAAGCTAAAGCCAAGTGATCCTGTATCTACAACCAAATAACTATTACCCATACCATCTACTGTCCAACTACTAATACTTACTCTCTCAATATAAGTACTATTAACAAAGAAGTTAAAGCTATCTAGACTAGTTGAAGGAAGTTGTAGAGGCGCAACTAACCAGTCAGCAGCAAATGATGCGGATTCTGGTGATACATAACTTCCTGTAACAGCTTTATTAGTATTGAGATAAGTTAATGTTTCATTAGGTACAATAACATTTGTGATATTATTCACGTTATTAACAGAGTCAGATATAAGTACACTCTTAATTGTAGCAGTAGAAGGAGAAGATGTTCTAACTACAAACTCTTCAGTACCTGTTGCTGTCTCAATACCAAACACAATCTCACTAACTCCGTAGTAAACGTTAGAGTTAGCTAGCTTTTTATTCACACTATCAGGAATTAAGTATCCGTTTAAAGTAAGAGTGAAGTTTGTTCTAACCGCACGGTTG